>ERZ773063.1739-NODE-1739-length-12494-cov-6.035533_pt1 | contig 12494 bp, 7 predicted proteins | sample MGYA00580625_ERZ773063 | MGnify/ENA primary metagenome ERZ773063 (study PRJEB29015, sample SAMEA2738022) | human oral metagenome | biome: human oral; feature: human-associated habitat; material: dental | place: China | collected 2042 ...
GAAATAAAAGAAGTCTTTGAAAATTTTAAAAATGGAGGATGATAATAAATAAGAATAAATTGAATTGATAAAAAGTTTAATCTTAAATTTATAAATATAATCCAAGAAGTCCTGTATAAAATTTAATACAGGGCTTTTTATATAAGTATTTTTTTTATTTGACATAACCGTAATTAACGGTTATAATTTATTTGAAATATTATATATTTTTAAAGGATAAAAATGAGAAATCTAAAGAATTTTTTTAAGTATAAATTAAATATTGGGGTTTGTATATTTTTATTTGTTACTGGAATTTTAAAAATGATTTACCAAGATATAAAAATATTTGTAAATATAACTCCTTCCATCCCGATAGGGTTATATTTTTTAAGACCTTATAATAAGGAAATCTCTCTTGAAAAAAGAACTTTTGTTGTATTTCCTGTTCCAGGAAAAGCTACTAAAAACAGAGAATATTATGAGGATTTTATAAAAGAAATTGTAGCAACTTGTCAAGATAATATTGAAGTTATAAACAATAAAATATATATAAACCATCAATTTATGGGAGATATACTTGAAAAAGATAGTTATGGTAATAGTATAAGAACATTAAAAAATGGAAAACAGGAATTAAAAGAAGATGAATATTTTGTAATGGGAAGTAATCCTAAATCTTATGATTCAAGATATTGGGGAGCTATAAAAAAACAAGATATTATGTATTATGGAACTTTTTATATTCCTTTTTCCTGGTAAAAAATAGGAGGAGAATATGAGAAAGGTTTTATTATTAGGAATGTTGTTGGTAGCAGCATCATCATTTGCTGAAATGGAAGTTGAACGAGGATATGGAAATATAGAATTTTCAACATCCTACAATTATACTTCAAGTAATGTAAAAGAATTTAATATTTTAAGAGAACTACACAAGTACGAAGAAAATCAAAATGCTTTTCTTTTTAAGGAAATATCAACAATTAGTTTAGATAAAAATGATATTTTCAGACCATACTTTGTAGGAGAAAACAGAAAAGATTACAATAATATTGGTGGAGGAATATTAGTATTTCATTCTTTCCAAGAAAATAAATACATAGGACTTCAAGTAGATGAAAGAAAAGTCAACTTTAAAAATAAAAAAACAGACCAAGAAAAGATATCTACTAATAGAGGTATGGTTAGAATTTTATATACTGAAATTGGAGAAAACAGAAAAAATTTTTTAATAAGTCCATATTATATATTTGATAATTTAAAAGATGTTAGAAATAGAGGAATTGGAATATATGCAAGAGAGGAAATACCACTAAATTTATCAAAATATAATTTAATAGAAGATGGATTAACTGGTTATATAGAAGCAGATGCTCACAGAAATAAAATTAGAAGAGATAAAAATAATAAAATTGGCAATAAAAATGATAGCATTTCTTTAGGTGCAGGAGTAATATACTTTCCAATTGAAGATTATGAAAATGGTAATTTAAAAATAAAACCTAAAGCAATCTTAGGTTACAATAGAGAATTTTTAGAAAAAAGAAAGTATAAAAGTTTCAATGAAAAAGAAACTAATGTAGATACTTTAAAAATTGGAGCTGGATTTGATATTGATTATAAGAATATTACTTTAAATATAGAAGATACTTATGAAAAATCATTAAATAGTAGAAATTATGAAAATAGAATATCAGGGAAATTGATATATAAATTTTAAAAATCTAATAATAATGAAACTATAAAAGATAAATTAAAATGGGTTTGAAATCCGAAAAATTCAGGAGGTATTTATTATGACAGATGAAGAATTGAAAGAAGAAAGAAAAAAAAATCCACTAGAAAAAATAGCAGATATGACAGTTGAAATGGCAAAACTTGTGTTAGTTACACAAGCACTTAGTAGTATAAAAAATAATGGAAAAGAACAAGGTTTTGCTGAGATTTCTGATGAAAAATTATCAAATATAGTTGGAATTGATAAGTCAAGAATAGGTGGGAAAAATGGCTTGATATTTGAAGCTGTTCAAAAAGGCTATATCTGTGCAGCTAATGCGAAAACAAATGAACCTTTATTAGATAAAGAGGGAAATGTAAAACTTAACTCAAAGGGTGAAGTTATAATGAAATCACATAGAATTTTAGCTCAAGATCTAAAAGGTATTAGAGCAGGATTTGAAAAATATGGGATTGAATTACCTGAAAAATTAAAAGAAAAGGTTGTTGAAAAAGTGGCAGAGATTAAAACAAAAGGAAAAAAGAAAGATAAAGGATTAAGTAGATAGAATCTTTTGATAGTTTCATTATTAAAATAAGGCCACAATTATGTGGCTTTATTTTTTAGGAGGAAAAGGATATGAGAGCAAAAATTATTCAAGAATTCAAAGGTGAAATAAATGATGTAAAATTTACTAATGAACAAGTATATAGAACAAGTGAATATTTGATAGAAAATATTGAAAATAAATTTGGTGAGGTTTCAAAAAATTTCGTAGAGGATTTAAAAAATACTATTAAAATAGCTGCTTATAAGTATGATACTTTTGATTTTAAAGTATTTGAAGAAAGTGTTATTAACAGTTTGAATGAAGCAAAAATAGCAAAAGAATTAAAAATAAATTATGAAGGTATCGATTGGAAGATGGAATTAATAAATAAAAATTTAAGAGAGAATAAGTATATTTTTAAAATAGAAAAAGAAATTGAAAGAAATTCTTGGGAAAACAAAATAGATAAAGATAAATCAAAAGGTTTAGGAAGATAAAAAATAGATAAAAGACTAATAAAACAAAAAAAAGCTAGAATCAACTAGCTTATAAAATGACATCTTAAAAGGACACCCAATGGTCCAAAGATACAATTTTTTGTATTTAACATATGTTTTATACAATTAAATTATAGCATATATATTTTTTTTATCAAGGGGGATATTAAATGAAAAAAGAAAAGAAAGATATTTTAAAAAAGATTATACCAGAGTCTTTTGATGAAAATGGAAAACTAAAAAGTTGAAAAAAGTAAAGATAAAGGACTAGGAAGATAAAAAATAAAATTATGTAACAAACTTGTTACATAAAAAGGAGATCTAAAATGAGTAAAAGATTAATAATAGCAGAAAAACCCTCTTTGGGAAGAGCAATAGCTAATGCTTTAAATGTAAAAAAATTTACTGGAGAAAAATCAAATGGATATTATGAAAATGAAAATTATATCATTACTTGGTGTTTTGGACATTTATTTAAACTAAAAGATATTGGAGATTATGATGGCTTAAATAATATAAGTTGGGAAGATATATATTTGCCATTCTTACCTAATCCTTTTGAATTAAAATATAATCCAGGAAGAAATGAAGAAGAGGGAGAAGGAATAAAAAAACAAATAGAGATTATAAAAGAACTTGTTGCTAAGGATGATATAAATGAAATTGTGCATTGTGGAGATGCTGACAGGGAAGGGCAAGTTATAGTAAATGAAATACTTGAATATATTGGAAATAATAAAAAAGTGACTAGATTATGGCTACCTGAGCAAACAGAAGATACCATACAAAAACAAATAATGAATTGTAAAGAAAATAGTACTTATGAAGATTTATATAATGAAGGACTTACAAGAATATATATGGATTGGTTTCTTGGAATAAATCTTACTATATTTTTAAGTGTAAAGGCTAAAACAAAGTTAAATGTAGGTAGAGTTATAATTCCTATCATTAAATATATTTACGACAGAGAACAAGCAATAAAAAACTTTAAAGTAGAAAAATACTTCCAATTAGAAAGTAAAACAGAAAAAGAAAATATAAAAATACCATTAATTTTAAGAAAAGAAAGATTTAATTCTAAAGAAGAAGCTGAAAAAGTAGCTAATGAATTAAATAATAATAAGGCAAAAGTTATAAGTATTGAGAAAAAAGAAATAAAAAAATATCCAGGTAAACTTTTTTCTTTAGGGAAAGTTCAATCAGAGTTATCAAAGAATCATAAAATGAATTTTGACCGTTCTTTAAAAATCATTCAAAAATTATATGAAGAAGGATATATAACATATCCTAGAACTAATACAGAATATTTAGCTGAAGAAGAAAAAGACAGGATAAAAAATTTAATAGATTTAATAAATCAAAAAGGTTATAAACTTGAATTTAAAGATAGTAAGAAAATATTTGATACTTCTAAAATAGAAAGTCATAGTGCATTAACACCTACTCTAAAACTTCCAGAAAAACTTTCTAAAGAAGAAGAAATTGTTTATCAAGTTATTTTTAATAGGTTTGTTTCTAATTTTTTAGCTGAAGAAGCTATTTTATCTGAAACAACTCTAACAATAAAAGTAGATAATAAGGAATTTAAATTAAAAGGTACTGAAATTATAACACCAGGATTTTATACTTATGAACCTAAAAAATTTGATAATCAATTACCAAATTTAAGTGAAAATGAAGAATTTGAAGTAAAATTTTTAGCAGTAGAAAAAGAGACTGAGCCTCCAAAAAAAGTTACTGAATCAGAATTAGGAAATTATTTAGAACATCCATTTAGAAAAGAGCTAAAAGAAAAAAATACAGAAGATGAAGAAAATGATGAAGAAATAATTGAGGATGCTGAGGACTATAAGAGTATATTAGAGGGGATTGAAATAGGAACAGTTGCAACAAGAACAGGTATTATATCTAATGCTAAAACTTATGGATATATAACTCAAGAAAACTCTAACTATTCAATAACTTCAAAAGGAGAGAAATTAATTCAACTTTTAGATGAATTAAAAATAAATTTATATAAAGAAAGAACAATAGAATTCTCAAAGGATTTAAAAAAAGTATTTCATAATATGAAAACTATTGATGATGTATTAGGGAATACTTGGAATGTACTTAATGAAATTATAGAAAATGGAAAAGATATAAAACCTAGTGTTGAATTTATAGAATCTTTAGGAAAATGTCCAAAGTGTGGAGGAAAAGTTTTTGAAAGAGCTAAAACATATAGTTGTGAGAATGAGGATTTTATATTATGGAAGGAAAGTAAACATTATAAAGAAAAATTTTCAATAAATCAGGAAGAAGCTAAAAAATTTTTAGCAAATGAAACAGTGCAATGTACTTTAATTTCTGAAGATAAAAAGAGCAGGAAAGCTAACTTAAAAATAAAATTAAATGGAGAATATGTAAACTTTGAAGAAGAAAGAGAAAGTGTAGGAAAATGTCCTATATGTGGAAAAGAAGTAGTAGAAAGTGAAAAAATGTTTTATTGTACAGGGAATAAAGATGGATGTGTATTCAAATTATGGAAAGAAGCAAAACATTTTTCTAATACCTTAAAAATAACTAAAAGTATTGCAAAAAAATTATTGAAGAAAAATGGAAGTTCAAAGTTTGAGGTAAGTGGAAAAGATGGAAATAAAAAAGAAGTAAATTTAAAAATAAAAATAAATGGAAATTATGTTAATTTTGAGGAAGTAAAAGAAATTAAGTAAAGGAGTTATTATGAGAATATTTTTATTATCTTTTTTAGGGACACTAAAGTAGAAACATATAAAATTGAACTAGATAAAATAATTGATGGATTTATAAGAAAATCAAGAAAAACTTCTGATTATTCAGAAAATAAAAGACTTCAAAAGTTATGTGTTGACTTATTTCATTTAAAAGCAATATTAACAGTTGAAGAAAAAGAAGAAATAGTTAGAGACATTATATTAAATGAGAACTCTAAATATGATGTTGATAATGAAATGCCATATTTTATAAAATTAGTTAATAAATATATTGATAGAATAGAAGAATACAGAAAAGAACAATTAGAAAAAGATTTTAATAAAATTAAAAATGAACAACTTAATTAGTGGAAAAATATTAAATTTAATCTAGTCTTGAAAAAGAAAAAAAAAATAGTATAATATAAATAAGAAATAGGCTTACAGGATGCGAGAAAACTCCTGTCCCGTGTATCGAGGGGCTTGAAATATCGAACGCAGCGAAGCTCGTTACTGTTTAAACTTATCAGTAGACCAAAGCTTGGGTGGAGTTCGGAATGGACAGAAACAAGCGAAAAGTTAAAATAAAAGACTGGATGAAAAAGATCTAGTCTTTTTTATTTATTATATATCATTAATTTATTGTAAGGAGTAAAGATGCTTAAAGAAAAGACTTATAAAGTTCAAGAAATATTTGATTGGTATAAAAAATTTGAAAATATAGATATTAAAATACAAGGAAATACAAAAGAATTTGATATAGAAATTCGTAATAAATATTTACCACATCTACTAGGATTACAGTATATAAATAGCAATGAGAATAACATAAGAGGAAAAAGATTATATTCATATATAAAAGATAATAATTTAAGTGACCAAGAAATATTAAGTAGAGTAGAACAAAATTATGGTCCTGGAAAAAGACGAGATATATATAATAGAATAGAAACATTTCAAAATTTTTTTAAAAATTTAGAAGAAGGAATTATTGTTGAAAAAACATTAGCTACTAAAATGAATGTTAATTATTTAATAATTCAAAATAAAGATGATGAATTTTACCATTTAGGAATTTTAAGTGGAAGTAATGGAGCATTATTGGTTGAATTTGAGAATATAGAAGATAAGAGAGAAAAAGATTTTTTAAAAACATATTTTGTAGAATCTAATAAAGAATATTTTAAGGGTACTGATATTGTTGAGCAAATAAAAAGTATAGAAAGATATGATGAGAAAGAAAAAGAATATATGCCATTTTCTTTTGATGATGAAAAAAATAAAAGTTTGTTAAAAAAGTATTATTTTGAGAAAAAAGAAAAAGCTAAGGAATTTTTGGAAGAATATTTACAGAAAAAAGGAATAAATACAAAAGAATTATTTAGATGTATTTCTCCAGAACATGAAGATAAAAATCCTAGTATGTCTTTTTATAAGAAAAAAAATAAATGTACTTGTTTTGCATGTGGTAAAAATTATGATATCTTTGATTTAGTTAAAATGGAATATGGTTTAAAAACATTTCCTGAGCAATTAAAAAAAGTAGAAGAATTTATGAAAAATCCTAAATTAATAGAAGATGCCAATAAAACAATATATTCAAAAAAGAATGTTACAGTAGAGTTAGGAGAAGAAATAGAAAAAAATAAGAGTACCTCTAACAAAAAAAAGTCAGTTTTAGACCCTAATAATCCTGATGATATAGAAAGAATAATAAAATATCAGAATTATATAAAATATTGTATGTTCAATTTAAAAGATTGTAATTATTTAACTAAAAGGGGAATATCTAAAAAAATTCAAGAAGAATATCATATAGGATATGACCCCAATTTCAAATATGCTTCTTTTAAAAAAGCAATAATAATACCTACATATTATGGATGTTTGACTGCTAGAAATATAGATGATACTTCTAATGATAGACTTAGAAAATTAGGAAATGCTCAAATATTTCATTATGATAGAATAAAAGAAAACCCTGGAAAAGATTTTTATATAGTTGAAGGTGAAATAGATGCACTATCTATTGCTGAAGCAGGAAAGAAGGCGATAGCTTTAGGAAGTGTAAATGAAATAAATCTATTGGTAAATAAATTAAAAGAAGATAGATTTGAAAATAAATTTATATTGATGCTTGATAATGATGAAATTGGTAGAAAATCAGAAGAGATATTATATATAAAGCTAAAAGAAATAGGAATTAATGTAGAAAAAGCTAATATTTTAGGAAAATATAAAGACCCAAATGAATTTTTAATGAAAGATAGAGAGAAATTTATATCTTTATTCCAAGAAAAAGAAAAAGAGAAAGAAAATTTCTGGGAAAAAAAACTAAATAATAAGAAGTCAAATGGAATAGAAAGATAAAATTATGTAACAAGCTTGTTACATAAAAGATAAAAATTACTAGATAAAATATGTAACAAGTTTGTTACATATAAAAGGATGTGAATATATGAGTTATAAATTTGAAGAAGTTTTAAAAAAAGGTACTCAAAAAATAAAAGAAAACATTAATGAATATAAAAATTTTTTAAAAGTAATGGGAAATAACTATAAATATGATGGGCTTAATCAAATAAATATTTATGTTCTTGAGCCAAAAGCTCGAGCCTGTGCTGAATATGATTTTTGGAAAGATAATTTTAATAGAGTAGTTAGAAAAGGTCAAAAAGGAATCCCTATATATTCAAATAACGATAAAAAAGTTAAATATGTTTATGATGTTACACAAACATTTTCTATTAATAAAGAGGAAAAAGAAATAACTCTTTGGAGTTTTGATAAGAATGAACATAAAGAAATATATGAGAAAATTGAAAATAATACTTTATTAAATAAGTACATAGGAAATATAGAAACAATTAATTCTAATATTTCTGAAAATGATATTAGAGAATTTTATTTAAAATCATCTAAAATTGCTATATATAATAGAATGGGAATAGAAAATAATATTAATTTTAATGAGATAGATAAACTTATATTAAATTCATTAAAAAATGACAGAGATTTTTATAATACAATAAATCAAATTTCAAATATAGCAAGAAATTGTTTAAAAGAAATAAATAAAGAAATTAAAATAAAAAATAAAGAAAAACTTTTGACAGAACTACTAAGTACAAGTTATACTTTGAATGAAGAAAAAGAACAGCTAAAAATGGGTGATAATAGCTTTAAAAATGATATTGTTGAGGAGGTAGAAAATGTTAGAAAAAGTGATATTAGCAGACAAGGAATATATAGTGAAGAACGGACTTTATTTTCCAGTGGAGAAGGAATCAACATTCGAGGAAATGGGGGGAGCTTACAGACTGGAAGAGATAGACAAGGGAGTGGAAGTACTGATGCCAGATATGGAAATAGAGCCGATAGACAAGAGCAAATTGAACAGAATGGGGAAAGCCAGACTGAAATTTCTTCAAGAGGAGAAGGAGGAAGAATACTATATCCTACTAGCAACAGGGGAATTGATGCCTCATCTATTGAAGATACAGGAAGAAGCAGAAGAAATGAGAGAAAAGATATTACCTCAAATGAAGAAGAATTGGGGAATAACAGAACAGTTGAAGATAGACAATCAAATGGAATGGGTGGGCTTGATGAACAACCTGGAAGCAACAATAAGAGAAATGATTTTAAATCAACTAATCTACATTTAGTAAATAACCAGGAAGATAACTCTGTAAATGATGAATATATAGAGTTATCTTTTGATTTATATAATCATATAGGTATGCAGGTCCTATATAATAATAAAGAATATAAAATTTTAGATAATAAATATATACCTAATGGAATGTCAAGTTTAACCTTAGAAGAACTTGAAGATAATACAATAGGAGATACAAAATACAATGTTACAAAATCTATTTTTTATACTGAATTAAGAGAAATTGAGAATCTACTTGTAAAAGAAAGTGAACTTTTAAAATTTGAAAAACCTCAACAAAAAATAAAAAAAGAAGAAAACACAATTAACTATGGTCAACCTAAAAGTTTATTTGGAACAGAAAATCTTAAAAATATTGAAACACCAAACATTGAAAATAACAAGCAGGAAATAAAAAACTATAAAATTAAAGAAGAAATTTTACCTGAGAAACTTACACCTGGAGAAAGACTTGAAAATAATATTAATGCAATAAAAACTTTGATTAATATTGAAAATGAAAATAGAGCTGCAACTGAACAAGAGAAAGAAATACTTGCTAAATATGTTGGGTGGGGAGGACTTGCAGATGTATTTGATGAAAGTAAAAAAGGACAATGGGAAAGTTCAAGAGAATTTTTAAAATCTGATTTATCCGATGAAGAATATACAAAAGCAAGAGAGAGTACCTTAACTGCTTTTTTTACTCCAAAAGTAGTTATAGATAATATTTATAAAGGACTAGATAATTTAGGATTTAAAGAAGGAAAAATTTTAGAGCCAAGTTCAGGGATAGGGAACTTTATAGGAAATATTCCAGAAAAAATGGAGAACTCTAAATTTTATTCAGTTGAACTAGATAGTCTTAGCGGAAGAATAGAGAAAGCCTTATATCCACAAGCTAATATTCAAATAGATGGCTTTGAAAATACTGATTTTAGAAATAATTTTTTTGATGTAGCAGTAGGAAATGTCCCTTTTGGAGATTTTAAGGTTAATGATAAAGAATATGACAGAAATAATTTTTTGATTCATGACTACTTTTTCGCAAAATCTATAGATAAAGTAAGACCAGGAGGAGTTATTGCCTTTATAACTTCAAATGGAACAATGGATAAAAAAGATGAAAGTATTAGAAGATATATAGGAGAAAGATGTGAGCTGCTAGGAGCTGTAAGACTTCCTAATAATACTTTTAAAGGAGTTGCAGGAACAGAAGTTACCTCTGATATCATTTTTTTAAAGAAAAGGGAAGAAAGGTTTGTAGGAGAGGAAGATTGGTATAAAACTTCAACTGATTCAAAAGGACTTAGCTATAATAAATATTTTATAAATAATCCTAGAATGATATTAGGAAATATGGTTGAAGTTAGTGGAAGATTTGGAAATACAATTACTTGTGAGCCTACACAAGATTTAAAAGATTTATTACCAGGTGCAATAGAAAATATAAAAGGTACTTATAAAGAAAAAGATAGCAAAGAAGAAGATATAAATATAACTTATTACCAAACACGAGAAATAAGAAATTTTTCTTTTTTTAGAGAAAATGATAAGGTTTTCTATAAAGAAAATAGTGAAGTAGAAGAAATAAAAGAAAATAGAGAAAAGTTTTTTAGATATATAGATTTAGCAAATTCTATAAGAGATGTTATTTATCTTCAAAAAGAAAATGGTACTGATGAAGATATAAAGAAAGCTCAAAACAATCTTAATCAAGTATATGATGATTTTACAAGAAGATATGGATTAATAAATTCAAATCAAAATAATAAATTATTTAGAGAAGATGCAACTTATTCTCTACTATCCTCAGCTGAGCTAGTAGATGATAAAGGTAATTTTATTAGAAAAAGTGATATTTTTAGTAAAAGAACTATAAAGAAAGCTGTAGTTATAGATAAAGTTGAAAATTCTTCTGAGGCACTATTGCTTTCAATTTCTCAAAAAGCAAAAGTTGATTTTGATTATATGGAAAAATTGACAGGAAAAGAAAGAAATGTTCTTATAGGCGAATTGAAAGGACAAATATTTGCAAATATAAAGAATAATAATTTAGAATATGTTTCTAATGATGAATATTTAACTGGAAATATTAGAGAAAAAATATCTGATATTGATAATTATATAAAGTATTGTGAGGAAAATAATAAAGAATTATTGATTAGTAAAGAAGAATTAGAGTACCAAAAAGAAAAATTAAAAGAGGTACTTCCAAAAGAATTAGAAGCTAGTGAAATTAATGTTAGAATTGGAGCAACTTGGATACCAAAGGAAGATGTAAAAAGATTTGTAATTGAAACTTTAAAGCCTCCTACTTATCTGAGAAATTTAATAAATATTGAATTTTCAGAATATACTTCTGAATGGAAAATAACAGGTAAATCAGGTGATAGAGATAATCCATATTCAATAATGACTTATGGTACTGAAAGGGCAAATGCTTATAGATTAATAGAAGATGCTTTAAATTTAAAAGACACTAGAATATTTGATTATGAAACTGATGAGAATGGAAATAAAATTAGTATTTTAAATAAGAAAGAAACAATGTTAGCCTCTCAAAAGCAAGATTTAATAAAAGAAGAATTCAAAAATTGGGTATTTAAAGAACCAAATAGAAGAGAAAAGCTTGTAAAAATATACAATAAAAAATTTAACTCTGTGCGATTAAGGGAGTTTGATGGAAGCCATTTAACATTAGATGGAATAAATCCTGAAATAAAATTAAGACCACATCAATTAAATGCAGTCGCTCGTACTTTATATGGAGGAAATACTCTTCTTGCACATGTTGTTGGAGCTGGTAAAACTTTTGAAATGGTAGCAAGTGCAATGGAAAGTAAAAGGCTAGGACTATGCAATAAATCTTTATTTGTTGTTCCTAATCACCTAACAGAACAAATAGGAAAAGAATTTTTACAATTATATCCTGGTGCTAATATCTTAGTTGCAACTAAAAAAGATTTTGAACCAGCAAATAGAAAAAGATTTACAGGTAAAATAGCAACAGGAGAATATGATGCTATTGTTATAGGACATTCTCAGTTTGAAAAAGTACCTATGAGTAAAGAATATCAAAAACAACATATTACTAATGAAATAAATGAAATTGTAGATAATATAAAGAGATTAAAAGAAGAAAATAATCAAAATTTCACTGTAAAGCAACTTGAAGGAACAAAGAAAAAATTAGAAGCAAGATTAAAAAAGTTAACTGATGATGTAAAGAAAGATAATGTTTTAACTTTTGAAGAATTAGGAGTAGATAAATTAATTGTAGATGAAGCTCATTCATTTAAAAATTTATATCTTTTTACTAAGATGAGAAATGTAGCAGGAATAGGGCAAACAGAAGCACTTAAAAGTAGTGATA
>ERZ773063.1740-NODE-1740-length-12493-cov-4.434797_pt1 | contig 12493 bp, 10 predicted proteins | sample MGYA00580625_ERZ773063 | MGnify/ENA primary metagenome ERZ773063 (study PRJEB29015, sample SAMEA2738022) | human oral metagenome | biome: human oral; feature: human-associated habitat; material: dental | place: China | collected 2042 ...
GGATGGTGTTAAAAATAACAAAAATTGAAAAACTTAGAGTTCCACTTACATTTTTAGCTATAGGAATATTATTATTTGGGATGTATTTAATTACAGGATTTTTAATTACAATTATATTTAATATTATAGATCCACAATCTAAAAATATGATTCTAACCTTAATATTTATTACAATAATTAAAGTATTAAAACTTATGTTTATACTTTTTACTAAAATTGCAATGATAACAGCAATTGTTGTTATAATAGAAAAAAATAAGGCATTTGCAGATGATATTGTAAACCATACACCAGAAGATAGTTTTAAAACAAAAACTAGAATATTTTGGGGAATCATTATCCTTATAGGATATATTATATATAATGGTCTTTTAATTACAAACAATGAGCTAAATGAATCAGTATATGCAATATCACATAGGGGAGATGTTACAAATGCAGTTGAAAATTCTTTAGAAGCACTTGAAAATGCAAACAAAAAAGGGGCAGATTTTGTTGAAATGGATATTGTTTTAACAAAAGATAATAAGTTTGTAGTATCACATGATTTTAATTTAAAAAGACTTGGAAATAAGAATTCATATATACGTAATCTAAATTTAAATGAAATAGATGGAGTAAAAACAAGACAAAATGGATTTGAAAGTGAATTCATATCTTTTGATAAATATGCTAAGAAGGCAAAAGAATTAGGACAAAAATTATTAGTTGAAGTAAAAATGTATGGTAAAGAACCAAGTAATATGGCAAATATAGTTGCAGATAAGTTTAAAGAACTAGGTATTGAAAAAGATTGTATGGTAGTTTCTTTTGATCTTAAATTAATGGAAGAAGTTAAAAAAATATTACCAGAATTAAAAACAGGATATATAATGCCACTTCTTTTAGGAGACCTTCCAGATACAAATGTTGATTTTTATGCATTAGAAGATTTTTCATATAATGAGAAAATAGCAATACAAGCAAAGATTAAAAAGAAGAAACTTTTGATATGGACTGTAAATGATATTATAAAAATAAGGAAATATCTAAGACAGCCTGTAGATGGAATAATAACAGATGAACTTGAGGAATTAAAGGAAGAAAAAAAATATCTTAAAGAAAATAATACATATTTTGATAAATATATAAGGATTATAACAAATGTATAATATTTAATCCTAAAAAGGAGTGAGTATGAGTAAACTTATAACTAAAATACAAAATAGGCTAAAGGAAAATGGAATAAAAAAGACAATTATTTTGCCAGAAGCAGAGGATGAAAGGGTGTTAAAAGCGGCACTTAGAGTATTAGAAGATGGTATAGTTAATATTATTCTTGTAGGAAATAATGATAAAATATTAAAAGATTTAAATAATGACAATGTTAATGAAAAAAGTTTAGATATATATAGATATATCAAAGATAGAAGTTTAAAAATATATGATGTTGAAGAAGAAATGTTATATAACGAGCTTTCTACATACCTATATGATTTGAGAAAACACAAAGGTTTAACTTTAGAAGAAGCAAAAAAGCTTACAAAAGATGAAGTATATTTTGGTATACTTATGCTTAAAAAGGGACTTGCAGATGGACTTGTATCTGGTGCAATTCATTCAACAAAAGATACATTAAGACCAACACTTCAAATAATAGGTGTAGATAAGAATAAGAGTAATATTGTATCATCATTTTTTATAATGGAAATGTCTGAAAATAGGGATAATAGTAAAAATATATTAAAATATGATGAATATATATTCTCAGATGGTGGACTTGTAGAAAATCCAACTGAAGACCAACTAGTAGATATTGCAAAAGCATCAAGAAATAGTTATGAAAATATAATTGGAGAAACTAGCTATACTGCAATGTTATCATATTCTACAATGGGAAGTGCTTCATCACCTTTAGTAGAAAAGGTTCAAAATGCTACAAGAAAACTAAAAGAAGAAAATATACCTAATGTAGATGGTGAATTACAATTAGATGCTGCAATAATGGAAGATATTGCTAAAAGTAAGGCAAAAGGAAGCACAGTTGCAGGTAAAGCAAATACATTAATATTCCCAGACCTTAATGCAGGTAATATTGGGTATAAGCTGGTGCAAAGATTTGCAAATGCTAATGCCTATGGCCCATTATGCCAAGGATTAAATATACCAGTAAATGACCTATCAAGAGGTAGTACAGTAGATGATATTTATGGTGTTATATATATAACAGCAGTGCAAAGTAATTAAATAAGAAATAAAATAATAAAAGAAAACAAAAGAAAAGAGGCAAAAGTATGAAAAATATATTAATAATAGTAGGAAGTTTAAGAAAAGATGGATTCAACTATAATTTAGCAAAGGAAATACAAGATAAGATAGTAAATGAAATAACTCCACAAATGGAAGAAAGTGATAAATATGATGTAAGAATGCTTGATTATGCAAATCTTCCAATGTTTTCACAAGATATAGAGTTTGATGGGAATAAGGAAGTAAAAAACTTGAGAGATAATTTGAAATGGGCTAATAAGATAATAATAGTATCTGCAGAATATAATCATAGTTATCCAGGAGTACTTAAAAATATGCTTGATTGGGCATCTAGAAAGGAAATAAGGGAGTTTGGAGTGCCTGAATATATACAAGGTAAGAAAGTATATCTAACAGGTGTTTCAGGAGAATCTAAAGCAAGTTATGTTATATCTGAACTTACAAAACTTTTAACATTTATGCAAATGAATGTATCTACAAGTTCTATTGGTGCAGGACTAGAGCCTGAAGCATTTACTACAGGTAAATACTTAATTAATGAAGAAGATAGAGAAAAGATATTAGGGAATATTTGCCTATTTATAGCAGAGTAAAAATATAGACATTAAAGGAGAAAAAATGAGGCTATGGCATGAACAAATTATTCACCTATTACCTAAAAATCAGTTACTTGGTCAACATAGAGAATGTTGTGCACTTAGGGGTAAAGGTTGGAATAAGAAACACAAAACGGTAGATTATGTATTTACATATTCTCCATATAACTTATTTATCTATCATTCTAAAATCATGGATGAAATGGAAAAAAGAGGATATAGAGTTTCTAGAGAGTGGAGAGATAAGAATTATAGGGGACAGAAAGCAGAAAGTTATTCTAATCTGGAAGAAACAAGCATATCTACTCCAATTTACAAAGAACATAATAATGAGTATTTACTTGAGTGTATAGAGAACTTAGCAGGAAAAGGGATTAAACTTGATATATAGTAAAATAAAAGGAGAGCAAAAATGAGTAGTTTAGAATTAATACAAGGTTCATGTGCAGACCAAAATGTAGATGTAGTTGTAAATGCTGCTAATAGGAACTTATCTGCAGGTGGAGGAATATGTGGAGTTATCTTTAAAAAAGCAGGATATGATGAACTTGCTCAAAGCTGTCAAAAATATACTAAAGTATGATATAATGAACTATAGGATGAGAGAATAAATTTAATAGAGGTCATAGAAATGAAATTTAGTTATAAAAAATTGTAGAAATTATTGATAGGCAAAGATATAAAACACAAAGATTTAATTGATAAAACAGGAATTAGTAGAAGTTTTATAAATTAAAGAAAGACAAAAATGTAACTACAGATGTGCTGTTAAAAATATGTAAGGAACTTAATTGTGATATATCTAAAATTATGAAATGTATAGATTAGGGAGGAGTTTTATGTGGAAAGATAGTGAATCAAATATAGATTATATAGATTTTGAATATATTGCAGATTTAGTTAATGAAATAGTAACGGATGATAGTCTGCTTCCTGCTAGTATCGGTGTTTATGGCGATTGGGGAAGTGGAAAATCAAGTATTATGTCTATTAGCCAAAAAGCACTTTTAAAAAAAGATAGTAATGCTTTGATAATAAATTTTAATTCGTGGTTATTTGAAGATTATGGAGATGCTAAGAATACAGTAATTAATTGCATATTAGATAAAATTGAAGAAAAAATAAAAGACAAAGAAACATTGAAAGATAAATTTGAACACCTAAGAAAAAGTATTAGTGTTTTTGAATTATCCACTGCACTAATAAAAAATTCTGCTACAATAATTTCTTCTATAATCAATCCGTTAAATATTGTTGGAATAGCTAAAAATACGAGTACAGATATTGTTGATAATATTGATAAAATAAAAAATAGATATGAAGCAATTGTGTCTCATGAATCTTTAAGGAATGATGTATCTAACTTTAGAAATGATTTTGGAAAACTAATAGAAGAGAGCGGTATTTCTAGAGTAGTGATTTATGTAGATGAAATGGATAGATGTTTACCAGATACAATTTTAGAGATATTTGAAGCTATGAGATTGTTTTTGTTTAATGGTAAAGTTGCTTTTGTATTTGGTGCTGATGAAAGACAAATCGCCTATGCGATTCGCCAAAAATATTCTGATAGTATTTTTGAGACAGAACATAAAATTAATATTGGTAAAGAGTATCTGGAAAAAATTATCCAATATCCAATAAGGATTCCTACAATGACAGTATCAGAGACGGAGATGTATCTAACATTGTTATTTTGTTCAAAAATACTAAATGACGAGCAATTTGAAAATTTGAAGAGTAATTGTATTAAACAATTTAGAAAAGATACATCAAAATTTCAATTACCAGACAATGTGACTAAGTTTGATAATTCTGATGATATTTCGAGTTTTTATATGCTATCAAGAAAAATATCGAATTTATTAAATAGTGGCTTAAATGGAAACCCAAGGCAATTTAAAAGATTTTTAAATGAATTTGAAATGAGAAAAAAAGTTGCAAAGCTAAAGAAAATTGATATTGATGAAAAAGTGCTTGTGAAAATGATGATACTTCAATATGTAAAGCCAAATATATTTATTGACTTTATTGACTTGTATGGCAAGGGTAACTTGAATATGTGCTTAGGTTTGTACGAAGCTGTTGATGAAGAGCAAGCCTCTAATAAAGAGGAGAATTCAAAAAATAAAAGTAGCAATGAGAAGAAATGGAACGATGAGTGGTTTGAACGATGGATGAAAGAAGAACCTAGCATAAAAGAAGAAAATTTAGAACCATATTTTTATCTATCTAGAGATGCTAATAATGTATTTAACTATTCGTCAAATATAAAATTATCTGAACCAGCCAGAAAGATTATCGATGCATATATGGGAGAAAATGATATTTTGATAGCTCGAGCAAGAAATGAAATTAATAGTATCTCCGTTGTTGAATGTAATCTAATGGTTGAAGAATTATACAATGCATTTATAACTGATAGTGCAAAGAAAAATATTAACGTAATTAGGGGGCTTGTAGAGATAGCATTAAATAAAAGAGAGTGCTTTGGAGCCGTGTTAAGCAAATTGAAATTAATGCCGGCAAGTAGCATTAATAAAGCAATGATCGTTCATGTTAAGGGGCTTGTAAAGATAGATAAAAATGAAATAAATACATTAATAACTACATGGGAAAATGATAATTCGAAACTGAAAAATAGATAGGGAGGTATAAATGGGTACATCAAGCTCATTTAAAGGAAAAGTTGGTAATGCATTATTACCAAATGATTTTAATTCGGATGATGATATGTTGGATGAAAATATTAGCAATGAAGATTATAAAGATGATGATAAGAATACTACAGAAAATAGTATAAATTGGACAACTGCAAAGACATCAATGAGTAAGTATATTTCATCTTCAGGTAAGGTTGGTTCACCTAAAAGTATAGTAAGAAATTATATAAAGGCGTCTGGTGGCAGTAGTAGATTAATATCTAATTCAAGTAATAGTAGAACTGCTACATCCAAGATGGGCAATATACTAATGAGATTTACAACACAAGGAATTGGAAAAACTCTTGATGATATTGGTCTGTCGTTACAAAATCGTTCTTTGCCTGAAGCTATGTCTAGATTGGTTAATTATGTTCATGATTCTGCTGTATCAAAGAATGATGTTGCAATAAGGACAGCTACGGCTAATACTTTTGAGAAATTGATTGAATTAAAAGTGGATGATGACAGAGTGGATCAGTCTACGGCGATGGTACTTATGCAATATTTCATGGCTGAGTTATTATGGCAACAAATGCTTATAGATTTTGGATATTCCTTTGAAAAATATGGAAATGATTTAAATATGTTAATAAAAGTTGAAAAGGAAATCAAGGAGTATATTAAGGCAAATGTAGAAGAAGCTTTTAGGCGAAATAAAGGTAAAATTTTTTCACAAGATATGTATGAAGATATAATGAAAACTTGTTTAGAAATAATGGAGGAATAAAGATGAGAATATTTTGTAGTAACGATAGAAAAAGTAATCTTCCAGAAGGATATGATGAGCATATTGATATAAAGTGTAGGTCAGACATTGGATTTAATTTTTGGGATAAAGATTTTAAATTTGATGGTGAGTTTTCGAGCTTAGCTATAGATTTGCTTTATATTTCAATATTTGTTTTTGTGATGGATAGAAAAGTTTTAAGGAATAAACAAAATGACAATTGGTCAAGAACATTTGAATTGAATATCCCTGTTTGGGATGTTGAATTTTGGAATAGTCAAAAAGATTTATTACATGATATGGTTAGTTTTTTGAGTGGAGATAGTTGGCAGTTCACGTTTAGAAAAAAAGAAATATTAGACGAAAATGATTATTATAAAGGCAGTAAATATAAAAAAGCAGAGGCGAAATCTTATGATACAGTATGCATGTTATCAGGTGGATTGGATTCATATATTGGTGCAATAGATTTACTTGAAAAAAGGAAGAATAAAATTCTCTTTGTTAGTCATTATGGAGGTGGAAAAGGTACAAAAGAATATCAAGATATGGTTTTTGAAAGTTTGAAAAAAGAATACCTTTTAGAAGATAGAGACTACATACAGTTTTATGCAACATGCAAAAATGGTATGGAAGATACAACTAGAACACGTTCGTTTATGTTTTTTTCACATGCAATAGCTTTAGCATCTGCTTTTAATACTGATACAGAAATGTATATACCAGAAAATGGGTTTATTTCTTTAAATATACCATTAACAGGAGCGCGTTTTGGTAGTAGCAGTACGAGAACAACACATCCATATTATATGAAAATGTTGAGAAGCTTAATTAAAAATATGAAGCTAGAAATATCAATATTAAATCCATATCAGCTTAAGACAAAGGGTGAAATGGTATCGGAATGTAAAAATTTATCATTGCTAAAAGCGAATTATATAAATACTATGTCATGTTCCCATCCAGATGTTGGTAGATATGAAAAAGAAAGCGAGCCAATGCATTGTGGATCATGTATACCGTGCATAATAAGAAGAGCAGCTATATTTAGGGGGTTGGGTGTAGATGAAACAAAATTTAGAGATAATAAGTTAAATAAGACAGAAACAGCTAAATTAAATAAAAGTGCATTTTTACAAAAGTTAAGACGATTTAATAAAAATAGTGCGATTCTTGAAATACAAAAATCTGGAACTATAGAAGAGAATTTAGAAGAAATTTCTGAAATGTATTGTCGTGGTATGGTAGAAATAGAGAAGTTTTTTAAGGAGGTTATTAGATAGTGCTTGAGATGATTGACTTTCATTGTCATCCAGATTTATATAATGACAATTTTAAGGTAATAGAGAAATCAAGGGAAAACAACTTTAGAATAGTTGCTATGACCAATTTACCACAATTATATAGGAAGTATTGCGAAAAGTTTTCTAATGAAAAAACAATTAACATTTCATTAGGTTACCATCCACAATTGATTGAAGAATATCCAAATGAATTAAATATATTTTTGAAATATGTGAAAGAAGCGAGTTTTATAGGAGAAGTAGGTTTAGATATTTCATCAAAAGGAACAAATAACATTGAACTGCAAAAAAAAATCTTCGAATCAATAGTGAATGAATGTGCGAAAGTTGGAAATAAAATAATTTCGATTCATTCTAGAAAAACGGATGATATTATTTTTGATTTTCTAAAAAGAAGCAGCTGTATATATATAATGCATTGGTACACTGGAAATATAAAAAGACTTTTAAATGCTATGTCTAGTGATGACAATATTTATGTTTCTATTAATTCTGATATGGTGCATTCATATAATAGTAGAAAGTTGATAGAAGCAGTCCCATTATCAAGAATGGTGTTAGAAACAGATGCACCATTTACAGCTAAAACTAAGAATGAATATCCTAAACAAATATTAAATGATATTGTAATTGAGATTGCTAAAATCAAAAAAATTGAAAGATTACAAGTATTAAAAACAATTAGCGATAATTCTCGTAAAATATTGTCAATACAGGAGAGATAGACTATCTCTCCATCTCTTTATCCGTATACTTCTCATAATTTTCTGATCTGATACAGTTCTTTCATATCAGTTTTGCAGAAGAATACTCTTGCATTAGGGTATTCTTTTTTAGGCTCTATACTTTTAATAGGGGTATAGAGTCATTCTAAATAATATGATTATTATCCAAAATTATATACTAAAGTAACTTTTTTTATGATATCATTATTATTATATGGAATTAAAAAGTAACTAGCTATATGAATGGGGAAATTATAATGGAGTCAATAGATAATAAGTTTAAAAAATTAGGGGATGATTTAAAAAATACAATAAAACCTAACTCAAAAATTCAAATATGTGCTTCTATATTTTCAATGTATGGATTTGAAAGTTTAAAAAAAGAATTATCTAAAATAGATAATCTAAAGTTTATATTTGCTAATCCAACATTTGTTGAAGAGGTATCAAGTAAAAAGGAATCTAGAGAGTTTGAATTATCTTCTAGAGAAAAGTCTATAAATGGATCGGAATTTGAAGTTAAACTTAAAAATGAACTTAATGGTAAAACAATAGCAAAAGCATGTGCCAAATGGGTAAAAGAAAAAGCACAATTTAAAAGTAATATAAACTATAATGGTATAGATAGATTTATAAATATTAAAACAGATGAAAATAATAAAGAAGATTATACTACATATTTAAATGTTGATAAATTTAATACAGTAGGATTAGGATATGAAAAGGGAAATTCACTTTTTACAACTGTAACTAAGGTTGATAATAACTATAGCATGTCTAAATATTATATGGAACAATTTAATAGATTATGGGAAGATAAGGAAAAATTAAAAGATGTTACAGATGAAGTAATCACATTTATAACAAACCTATACAAAGAAAACTCTCCGGAATTCATATATTATGTAACATTATATAATATTTTTACAGAGTTTCTTGAAGATATATTAGAAGATGAACTTGCAAACGAAAGAACGGGATTTAAAGAATCAGTTATATGGAATACATTATATGACTTTCAAAAAGATGCAGTATTAGGTATTATAAATAAGCTTGAGAGACATAATGGTTGTGTTTTAGCAGATAGTGTTGGACTTGGTAAAACATTTACAGCACTTGCAGTTATGAAATATTATCAAGAGAGAAATAAAAGTGTTTTAGTATTATGTCCTAAAAAATTGAGCGAAAACTGGAATACATATAAGACAAATTATAGGGATAATATATTACAATTAGATAGATTTAATTATGATGTATTATTTCATACAGACTTATCAAGAACTAGAGGAAAGTCTAATGGAGTAGACTTATCAAGAGTAAACTGGGGTAATTATGATTTAGTAGTTATAGATGAATCACATAATTTTAGAAATAATAGAGCAAGAAAAGAAAAAGAAACAAGATATGATAAGCTTATGAATGATGTTATGAAAGCAGGTGTAAAAACAAAAGTATTAATGCTTTCTGCAACTCCAGTAAATAATAGGTTTAAAGATTTAAAAAATCAATTAGCTTTAGCATATGAAGGAAATACAGATAAAATAGACGAAAAAATTAGTCATACTAAATCAATAGATACTATTTTAAGAAATGCACAGAAAGCCTTTAATGATTGGAGTAAACTTCCAATTGAAACAAGAACAAATGATGAATTATTATCTAGACTAAATAATAATTTTGACTTTTTTAAACTACTAGATAGTGTTACTATTGCTAGAAGTAGAAAGCACATTGAAAAATACTATAATATGGCCTCTATAGGTAAATTCCCTACAAGATTAAAACCTATTAGTAAGAGAACAGAAATAACAGATATAGATGATTTTATGCCTATTAAAGAAATATCAGAAATGTTAATGAAGCTTAATATGAGTGTATATGCACCATTTGACTATATTTTAAATAATAAGCTTTCATATTATGGAGATAAATATGATATTTCAGTAAAAGATGGTAAATCTAGTTTTAAACAATCAGATAGAGAAAGAAGTTTAAAAATTTTAATGAGAATTAACCTTTTGAAAAGATTAGAAAGTTCTGTAGAATCATTTAAAATAACTTTAAATAAGATTTTAGAACAAATAAACTCTATATTAGGTTCTATAGATAATTTTGAAAAAAATGGAATAAATACTTCTTATGAAGATATAGAAGTAACAAATTATGATACAGATGAAGATGTAGAAGACCTAATAAATGATGAATTTAGTATTGGTAAGAAAGTTAAGATAAATCTAAAAGATATTAATACAGTTGGGTGGAAGGAAGATTTAAATTTTGATTCACAGATATTAAAAAACTTGATTTTTAAAATCAATCAAGTTACTCCAGAACATGACTTAAAACTACAAGAATTAATAAGTATAATATCAAATAAGGTAGAAAACCCTATAAATAACAATAATAAGAAGGTTATAATCTTTAGTGCATTTGCAGATACAGCAAATTATCTATACAAACAAATATCAAGACCACTAAAGGAAAAGTATAATTTAGATACTGCTAAAATAACAGGTTCTGGAACTAATGAATGTACATTAAAAATAAGTAATGATTTTAATAACATACTTATAAATTTTTCACCTAAATCAAAACATAGAAATATTATAGAAGATCATAAAGAAGAAATTGATATATTAATTGCTACAGATTGTATTTCTGAAGGACAAAACTTACAAGATTGTGATTATTTAATAAATTACGATATACATTGGAACCCGGTAAGAATAATACAAAGATTTGGTCGTGTAGATAGAATAGGCTCAGAAAATGAAGTTATTCAGCTTGTTAATTTTTGGCCAAATATATCTTTAGATGACTATATTAATCTAAAAAATAGAGTGGAAAACAGGATGCTTATGATGGATATCTCTGGTACAGGTGAAGATAATGTTTTAACAAATAAGTCTAGTGATATTGAATATAGGAAGGTTCAACTTCAAAAGTTACAAGAAGAGGTTGTTGACTTAGAAGATATGAATACTGGAATTTCTATAACAGACTTAGGATTAAATGAGTTTAGAATGGACTTAGTAGAATATGTAAAACTTAATCCAAACTTAAACAAAGTTCCAAATGGAATGCATTCAGTAGTATTTGCAGATAAAAGTATAGGACTAGAAAAAGGTGTTATTTATGTACTAAAAAATATAAACAGTGATGTAAATATAGATAATATGAATCAATTACATCCATTCTATTTAGTATATATCAAAGAAGATGGGACAGTTATTTCAAATCATCTATGTGTAAAAAATACTTTAGATATATTTAGAAAGATAAGTAAAAATCATTTACAACCTATAAAAGAAGCATATATGAAATTTAACGATGAAACTAATGATGGAAAGGATATGATGAAATATTCAAAACTATTAAATGAAAGTATTAATTCAATAATTAACATTAAAGAAGAAACAGATATTGATAGCTTATTTAGAAGTGGTGGTACAACAATGTTATTGAATGATATACAAGGATTAGAAGATTTTGAACTTATTTCATTTATGGTGATAGTGTGATTGGAGAAGAAATGGATTTAAAAATTAGTTCTGATATGTTGCCTACTTCAAATAAGACAATTAAAGCAAAAGCTTTAGTTTTAAGAGAAAATGAAAAGTATAGAATAATGTATATACCTAAAATAGTTGAAAAAAATAAATATAGAGATAATGTATATGCTCCTAGTCAAGAATTAATTTCATTAATTGTTCAAGTTAAAAAACAAAAGGATGGTTTTATGAAAGATTATAATACTATTTGGAGAGAATCTTATGATAAAGGAATAAATTTTAAAGCTTTTGCCCCAAAATGTTATTTAATTATTGGTAATACTAGTGACTTAGATACTAAACAACTCGAAAGTTTTAACTTATTTAGAAACGAATTAAGGACAGTTGAAATAATAACATATGATGAATTGCTTGCTAAAATGGAAATTTTGTATAAAGCTCTAGGAGGAAAAGATGATTGATTTTCCAGAAAGATGTAAAGTAAATAAGTTTATACCTAAGAAAATATTTTATGAAAAAATAGGAGTATCAACTGCAGTAAAAGATGATTTTGTAAACTATATAGAAAAAATAATTTGGTTATATAAATTATCAGAAGAAACAATAGGAATAACTAAAACAGAGAAAACAGAAGAAATACAAGTATTTGAATTAACTCTTAAAAGTAAAATAAT
>ERZ773063.1747-NODE-1747-length-12459-cov-2.690906_pt1 | contig 12459 bp, 9 predicted proteins | sample MGYA00580625_ERZ773063 | MGnify/ENA primary metagenome ERZ773063 (study PRJEB29015, sample SAMEA2738022) | human oral metagenome | biome: human oral; feature: human-associated habitat; material: dental | place: China | collected 2042 ...
ATGCGCTCGCTCAAAGCGGCGTGCGGCGAGATCGTCCGTATCTTTTTCAAACTCGCCGTTTAAGTTATAGATTTAACGCAGTTTAAAAAAAGCTCCAGCCAATCCGCGCTCGCCGTTTAAATTTATAAATTTAATGCAGTTCCGCATTTAGTTTGATCGCGCGCTTGCTAACGCTTGCCGTAATCTGCCCGCTTTGGCTGTTTTGTCGGAAGTGCAGACCGCTAAGCCCGGCAAGCTCAAGCCCTTTATAAATTTCACGATCGAACGCAAAGCCTGGATTTAGCGCTGCTAGCGCTTCGCGATCCTTTTGTGCGATGAAAACCTTCGTGCCCTCAAGTACCGCGATACCGGCATCCACGATGCAGCGATCACCTAGCGGAATGCCCGTGACGGAGTTTGCGCCCAGCAAGCAGTGCTTGCCGATGCTCACAGCATTGCCGTTGGTGCCGCTTAGCACGCCCAAAATCGACGCGCCGCCGCCTATGTCGCTGCCCTCGCCCACGACGACCGAGCTACTGACGCGCCCCTCGATCATAACGCTGCCGGTCGTGCCTGCGTTGAAATTCACATACGCAGCACCCGGCATCACGGTCGTACCTGCGGCGATATGCGCACCCAAACGCACCTTCGCATCGTCTAAAATCCGAACGTTTTGCGGCGGTACGACGTGACTTAGATAGCGCGGAAATTTATCGACGCTGATGATACGCGGATAGCGGCCTTGCATTTTTAAAGAGATTTCGTTTTCACGCAGCCACCAAAGCTCGATCGGGCGGGCGTTTTCGTCCCACGCGACATTCGGAAGCACGCTAAATGCGCCATCTAGATTGAGCGTGCGCGGCTCGCAGAGATTTAGCGAAAGCGCGTAAAGCTTGAGATAGACGCTCTCGACGCTTTTTGGCGCGGCATCCTCAAAGATGAAGCTAGCACAAAAGCTCGCGTGCTCGTCTGATTTCATCGCCTCTTTAACCGCAAGCAGCACCTGCAGATTTTTGTGCGCGCCCTCTTTAGCGTCTGGCTGTAGAAATTTTAAAGCCTCGATCGCCTTTTTTAGGGCTTTGTGCGTTAGCGGAAGGACGCACTCACTACCGCTAAAATCCGCTTGTGCGTCGCAGCTTTGCAGCGCGTGAATTAGCACTGCTGCGCTTACTAGCCCATCTTTAAAATTTACGTGCGCGTAATTTACGCTTAAGCTTTTGTGCCCCTCTGCGCGCCCCTTGAATACGCGCCCGACCGCCCACATGATCGGATCGCGGTAGCCCTTTTCGACACGAATTTTATCCGCAAAAGCTCGCAGCTCGCTTAGGCTTTTAATCTCTTTCATATTTAATCCTTAATCGCAAAATTGCGCGGGAGTATAGCTAAATTTAATTTAAAAGGGGATTTGAAAAGGCGCATGAATGGAATTTAAAAGCGAAAACACGCGCTTTTAAATTCTTGATTATTTTGTTTTAGATTATTTGGTTTCTTGTAGTTTTGCTGCGGACTTCTTATCTTGCTGTTGCTCCGGCGAAACAAAAATACTCACATCCTCGCTAGGGACTTTCTTTCTTATAGTTTTAATGCAAGAATCGCCGACATCGTTACAATTGCTAACCGTGCGGTCAAATTCCACATAGGCATATTTGCCGTCGTCGAAAATCAGTTGCCAGGAACGGATTTGTTTTTATCTTTTAGATAAATTTCAGCATGATCGGAAGCTAAGTTTATAGACTTTAAAAATTCTTTATAAAATTTTGTATGAAAATCGGAAAAAGGCAACAAAGTAATAAAATACATTAATAGCGCAAATATTATGATGAAGATCATAAGCTTTATTTTATCTTTGATCTCTTCTAAGACAAAATATAATATCAAAAACAGAATAAAAAAGAATATATACACAGCAAGTAACAAATTTATTCCTATTTTGATACATATAATAAATGCAGGGACAATACTTAGATATACATAATTTCGTTCGTTATTAAAAAAATTAAAAATTGTAGAAAATAAGTTGGAAAATTTGTTCTTCAAGCGCTCTATATTTGAATTAGAATCATGTTGAGATTCTTTTTGCTGACTATCTTTAGGTTTACGTATAAAAATAGCGTATATCAATAATCCATATGCAACTAAGAGTATCATAACCATATATATACCTGCAAGAAGAAAAATCCATATATTGCTTAGACTAAAAATTTCGTAACTAAAAAATTCTTTATTTCTCATATAAGTAACCGCAAAGGTAAAACCCATAACAATAGAAAATATAAGTGCTATCGAAAAAATTAATTTTAAAGCAACTGAAATTCCCTCATAAATTTCTTTTAGCTCATCAAAAATACTTTCCTGGTTTTTGATTATCTTTTTCTTCCATAAAATACAAATCAAAGAATTATATAAAATTTTACTCATTTTTTCCTCCAAATTTTAAATTCCATCCTACCTAAACACATCATCCATCGGTGTGCTTTCGCATTTCTTGCGATCCGCTTCTACAGAGAGTAGGCGAGCTTTACTATCGTCTAAAATTTTTGGAGTAATAACAAGCCCCGGCAAATCTAAGGAATTTACGGCGTGCTTGCCGGCAAACGCCCCTAGGCCTCTGCCAAATATCCCGTTTACGCGCCCGTTCATATCATAAATCTCGCTGCCATCGCAGTGAAAGACATTGCCCGAGATGCACTCGCATTTAAGCCCATCTGCAGCCTCCGTGTATCTGTAGTCCTCGACGTAAAGCGCACCGCTTACGCCACGGACGCTACTAATGGGGTTGTAAATTAACACGGCTAGAATTTCATTCTTTTGCGGATTTGAGATCTCCCACTCCACGGCGCGATATGAGCTAAGCAGCAGCACGATGGGCTTATCGGATTTGGCTAAATTTAGCTTGACGCGATTATTCATCTGCGCGCTTTCGTAGATCGCGCCCAGCCACAGATCGTAGTCCTTATCCGCAGGGATCTTGGCTACGGCGTCTTTTTGACGATAAAAGGGCTCTACATCTTTAAAATCTACGAAAAGCTCGCTGGAATGTGCGTCATTTAAAAACCACGCTTCGATCTTGTGCTTGCCCTTGCTAAATTTATACGTAAGCGGGCGCTTTTGATTGCTAGATGTTCCGCCTAGCACATCCATGCCGTCCACAGCGATTACCAGCGTGGACCAGCCGTAATCTCCTAGCACCATCTTTTCGACATCTGCGTCGAAATTAAACTCGCCGACCCAATACGCCATAAGATTTGGAGATGGAATTTCATGGAAGGAATTTCCTTCGTAATTGACGCTGATGCGATCGACGTTTTCAGAGAAAACCACTTTCTTAGGCTCATCTTTATTCAAATAAAACGCCAAAAACTTATCCTGCGGGATCTGCGCGTCCGCGGTAATCTCTTTCGCCCATTTTTGCATATTGCTCTCTTGCGCGAACGCCGCAAATGCAAGCACCAAAATAATCAAAAACCTCATTACCGACCTTTCTTATTTCGTATAAAAGTAAAATCCCTAAACCTAAAAGTCCTAGGCTTAGGGATTTTGCCGCTTTAGCTTCCTGCCTATACGAATGAAATTCTAGCTGCTTAAATTTCAGCTACGCGAGAAATTTCCTTGCCGCGACCGCTACGGATAAAATTCCATCCCAAATAAGCTTCGCAGAGGCTTTCGCAGATAAGCTCCACCACCATGAAACCCGGCGAAATAAAATTTTAAACTAGCGCAATGCTGCGGCTACCACTAAAAAGCTAGATGCGATAAAATTTCAAGCCTAAAATTCATATTAAAGCCCCATCTTAAAATTTTAAAACAGAGCTTTAGCGATAAAATTTCACATTTTAAAATTCCGCGGCAAAACTTTGCGCTTAAAATTCTACGCTTAAAACTCCAAAGCGGAATTCTACGGCAAATTTTACCTCTCTAAATTGCACGTTTGGAATTTAATTTTCGCCGTTAAATTCTGCGCTTAGAATTTTATCTGAACCCTTACACAACGAAGCTTGGGTAAAATTGTAAGCTCGAAATTTCAAGCTTTAAAATTTAATGCTACAACCTCTGCACGAAATTCTATACACAAAAATTTTACTGGCGCCATAAAATTTCGCGGCAAAATCGCAGCGGAATTTTAACGCAGAATTTCGAGCTACAAAATTCAGCGCGAAATTCCGCGCCGCGAAACCCGCGTGAAATTTTACCCGCTAAATTTACGGGCAAAATTCTATGACGTATTTGTATACCGAAATTTTGCGAGCATTATAAAATTTGCAGCGAAATTAGGCGTGAAATTTCGAACTATGAAATTCCGCGTTGAATTTCAATCTGCAAAATTTACGAGAAATTCCGCGCAAAATTTGACGCCGCGCCCGCTAAAGTCCTAATTCGAGCAGGCGCTCTTGCCGTCCATCACCGGCTGGATCGCGGAGTTGTCCGCCAGCTCCTCGCGGTCGATCTTCTCGATCTTCTCCCACAGCTTGCGCGCGGCCTGCTCGTAGCGCTTCGCGCTCAAAGAATCCGGCGCGTAGAAGCTTACCGGCTTGCCGCTGTCGCCGCCCTCGCGGATAGCGATCTCGATCGGGATCTCGCCGATTACTTCGGTATTGTATCGCTGCGCCAGCTTTTGCGCGCCGCCGCGACCGAAGATATCATACTCCTTGCCGTTATCGGGGCAGATGAAGCCGCTCATATTCTCGATAAGGCCTGCGATCGGGATGTGAAGCTTCTCAAACATATCAAGCCCGCGCGCGCTGTCGTCCAGCGCGACCGTCTGCGGCGTCGTAACGCACACGCCCGCCGTCACCGGCACGCTCTGAGCGAGCGTAAGCTGCGCGTCGCCCGTACCCGGAGGCATATCCAAAAACAGCACGTCCAGATCGCTCCACGCCACGTCTTTTAGCAGCTGCTCGATCGCCTTCATTATCATCGAGCCGCGCCAGATGAGGCTCGCGCCCTCCTCCATCAGCACGCCCATGCTCATCATCTCCACGCCGTGGCTTAGGATCGGCTTTAGCTTCTGCCCCACGACGCTTGCTTGCGTCTTATTCTCGCCCAGCATTCGCGGCAAATTCGGTCCATAAATATCGGCATCCAAAATCCCCACTCTCTTTCCGAGCTTTGCCGTGCTGATGGCTAAATTTAGCGTCGTAGTGCTCTTGCCTACGCCGCCCTTGCCACTGCTGATCATCACGAAATGCTTGATCTGCGGCGCGATATTTTTACCGCTGCGAGAGTTGCTCTTTTCCTCGGCGATCTTAGGCTGTTTGATTAAAATTTCCACGTCCGTGCCAAGCACCTTTTGCGCCGCCGATCTAAGCTCCGCTGCGATCTCAGGCTTGGCGCTGGGGATTTCGATCCCTACGAAAATTCTATCGCCGATCTCGACCTCTTTTACAAATCCAAAATCCACGATGCTTTTAGAAAAGCCCGGATAGATCACGCTTTTAAGCAAATTTAAGACTTCGTCTTTACTCATTCCTTCTCCTTATTTTCGGTTAAATTTCTACTGATTTTATATGCGCAAAATTTCGGCCCGCACATCGAGCAAAACTCCGCGCCCTTGTAAATTTCATCGCCCAGGCTCTCGTCATGCAGCTCGCGCGCATGCGCAGGATCGAAGCTAAGCTCAAACTGCCTGTTCCAATCAAAACCATATCTCGCATCGCTCATCTCGTGATCGCGCTCTATCGCGCCCGCTTTGCCTAGCGCGACGTCTGCGGCATGAGCGGCGATTTTGTGTGCGATGATGCCCTCTCTGACGTCGCTTGCATTGGGAAGGCCTAGATGCTCCTTGGGCGTTACATAGCAGAGCATGCTTGCGCCGCAATACGCAGCCATCGTCCCGCCGATAGCCGAGCTGATATGATCATAGCCCGCGCCGATGTCGGTCGGAAGCGGCCCCAGCACGTAAAATGGCGCATCGCGGCAGATCTTGCGCTCTAGCTGCATATTTAGCTCGATCTCGTTAAACGGGATATGTCCCGGCCCCTCGATCATCACCTGCACGTTTTTTTCATTCGCGCGTAGGGCTAGCTCGCCTAAAATTTCAAGCTCGCTAAGCTGCGCTTTATCGGTCGCGTCATATAAGCAGCCGGGGCGCAAGCCGTCTCCCAGAGATAGCGATACGTCGTAGGCGGCGCAGATATCGCAAATTTCATCAAACGCTTCGTAGAACGGGTTTTGCTTATGAAATTTCATCATCCACGACGCTATCAGCGAGCCGCCTCTGCTTACGATACCCATCTTGCGACGGGACAGCAGCGGCATAAACTCGAGCTTAAAGCCTGCGTGGATCGTGAAATAATCCACTCCCTGCCGCGCTTGCTTCTCGATCGTGCTAAGAATAGCGCTCGTTTTTAAATTTTTAATATCGCCCAGCTCATGGATCATCTGATAGATCGGCACCGTGCCTATGGGTACGGGCGAGCGCTCGATTATCGCGGCGCGGATCTCGTCCAAATCGCCGCCCGTGCTTAGATCCATCACCGTATCGGCGCCGTACTTTAAGCACGCTTCAAGCTTTTCCAGCTCACCCTCAATATCGCTCGCCGTGCCTGAAGAGCCGATGTTAGCGTTGATCTTGCACCGCAGCGCGCGCCCGATACCGATGGGCTTTAAGCTTTTGTGATTAACGTTTGCGGGGATGATCGCTCTTGCTTGCGCGATGAGATCGCAAAAGGCCCGCACGTCCATGCGCTCGCTTTGCGCGACCTTTCTCATCTGCGGCGTCAGCTCGCCCTTTTTTGCAAAATAGATCTGTGATACGCAGCTTTCGGTCATTTTCGCCTCGCTTCTTAAAAATGTGCGTATAATATAACAAATTTCATTAATCCTTACTTTTCTTTTGCCGTCTATTTTCGTAACGCAGGCTGAAATTTCGCCGCTGCGCCGCGTAAATTTACGCCTAAGCTTAAGATATTTCAGCGCGTAAGCCGCGATTAATTTTGCTTTCATTTTTAATACGTATAATTTCGTAACAAAATTTCAAGGATAAAATTTGAAAGATATATCGCTGATTTTGCTCGCCGCGGGCGATTCGAGCAGGTTTGAGCTCCCCGTCAAAAAGCAGTGGCTACGCGTGGGCAAGCTGCCGCTTTGGCAATACGTCGCGCAGAGCATTGCGCGGGCGCACCCTTTTAAAAAAATCATAATCGCCGTAAACGAGGAGGACGTGAGCTATTGCGAGCGCCTCTATGCCTGCAGCCTGGCCTCGGCGCGCGGCAAAAGCGCGGAGTACGGCGCGAGCGAGTATAAATTTCAAAGAAAGCAGGGCGGGATCGGATGCGGCGCAGACGATCTAAACGACGCAAGCAAGCCGCGGGGCGCGGAAAATTTTAAAGCTCAAGTCGGATGCAACGCAGATGAATGCGGCTCTGTAAATTTAAAATTTCACTTCGCCCCAGGCGGCGCAAATCGTCAAAGCTCGCTAAAAAACGCGCTGCAGCTCGTAGATAGCGAGCTCGTGCTTGTAAGCGACGTAGCTCGCGCGCAAATTTCGCCAGGGCTAATCTCTTCGCTGATACGAAATTTAGGCGGCGCGGACTGTATCAGCCCATATCTTGGCGTAAACGACACGACCTACCTCGGCGAGGACGTAGTGAGGAGGGAGGAGCTACGCCTCATCCAAACGCCGCAGCTTTCGCGCACGGCGCTACTTAAAAAGGCGCTTGAAGGAAGCGAAATTTTTACCGACGATAGCGCGGCAGTCGGTAGCGCGGGCGGACGATTGGAATTTATAAAAGGCGAAGCGAGCGCGCTTAAGATCACGCGCGCAAGCGATCTAGCGGCGCTAAATTTAAAACCCTGCTCGCGCGATATTTTTTGCGGCACGGGTTACGACGTGCATGCGCTTGAAAAAGGCGCGGGCATCGTGCTCGGCGGCGTGCAAATTCCATGCGAGTTCGCGCTGATCGCGCACAGCGACGGCGACGTAGTGATCCATGCCCTAATCGACGCTATTTGCGGCTCAGCGATGCTGGGCGACATCGGCGAGCTCTTCCCAGACAGCGACGCTAAGCTTAAAGGCGCGGATAGCAAGGAGCTGTTACGAAAGGTAATGCGGCGCGTCAGGGGCTACGGCTACGAGCTCGTAAATGCCGATATTACGATCATCGCGCAGCGCCCGAAGATCGGCGCTTACAAAGCACAGATGCAGGAGGTTTTAAGCGAAATTTTAAACTGCGCGCGCGTCAATGTCAAAGCAACCACGACCGAAGGGCTGGGATTTACGGGCAGAAGCGAAGGCATCGCCGCGCAGGCTACGGTAAACCTGAAATTTTACGACTGGCAAAAGCACGCAGCAAAGGCGCAGGACGTATGAAAATTTTAATAATCGAGAGCGAAAGCTATCTTGCTCAAAGTATCGCAAACAAGCTCGGTGCGTTGGGGCATGAATGCACTAACGCGGCGAGTTTGGCGGCCGCGGCAGCTCTTGCGGAGGAGTTTGAGGCGGTGCTGCTCTCTACGAGCTGGAGCGGCGCGAGCTTTTATCCGCTGATCGAGAAATTTAGGCGCTCGATCATAATTTTGATGGTCGCCTACGTCGATAGCGAAACGGTGCTAAACCCCGTAAAAGCGGGCGCTACGGATTATATCCAAAAGCCTTTTATGATAGAGGAGCTTATAAAAAAGATCGAGCACTACGCGCAGTTTCGCTCGCTAAAATCACAAAACGAAGCCTACGAAGTGTTGCTTAAAGAGATCTCTCTTTCGTGCGAAATACCGACCGCGCGTTTAGCGCAGATAAAATTCCCGCTTCTTTTACGCGGCGATGCGGCAGCGCGAGCTGCGGCGGTATTTAAGATCGCGCTTGCGCTAAAATCGCGCCTTAAAATTCTATCCGCGCAAAGCCCTGAGCCGCTAGAACGCGGCGCGGAGATTTTTTACGCACCAGATTTCGATAGCCTAAGCGGCGCACAGAAGGAAAAATTTCTAAGCAAAACCAAATCCATGCGTATAATCGCCGGATCCATCGGCGCGCAAAAGGGCTTTAGCGACGAAATTACGCTTGGCAGCAACAAAGAACGCAGTGAAATTTTAAGCATCGAAGAATACGTAAAGCTCACGATCGTAGCGCACCAAGACGAGTATTTCGACTCCGATCTGGCGGCGGCACTTGGGATTTCGCGAAAATCGCTTTGGGAGAAAAGGAAAAAATATGGTATCGCAAGAAAAAAATAGCCGCGCGCGCTCGGCATGGATCGCAGATGGGACAGAAATTTCGTGCGATACCGGCAATTTAAACGAAATAAAACCGCTTGAAAGCGAAGGAATTTTAAGCGGCACAAAAACTCTAAACATCGCAAAAGCTTCGAGTGACGCGGCGCAGAATTTAGAAGCGAAGCAAAATTTAAAAGCATTACAGAACTCAAAAGCAAAGCGTGATTTAAAAACGATGCGGAATTTAAAAATGTCAAAGACGAGCAATGCCAGAAAAGACGAGGCGCGAGCTAAGGGCGCGGCAAGAAATTTAAAAGCAGAGCAAGCCGGAAGCGAGAGCAAAGGCACAAATAATAGCGCAACGCAAATCCGCAAGATAGTGATCTCGCGCTCCGACCTAAACGTCTTGAGCCTGCTCGCAAACGGCGCTTTCGGCAAGAGCTGCGAGCTACTGCGCCCAAGCAAGCTAAGCGTATGCGGCATAAATTTCGTTTTTTCCTGCGCGGACGCAAAAAAAGGCGATATTTTAGAGCTTTATCTTAGCAAGGACGGCATAGCCGAATGCGCCAAAAATTCGCTTAGCGGCAGTAGCGGCGCGTATTTGCTAGCTAAAGAATCACGCAACTTGCAGGATGAGGTTTCTGCTGCGACGCAAAACGATCAGAGCCTTGCGAAAAGCGGCACGGATTTCGCGCGCACTGCAAGTACTCAAAGCACTATAAACGCCACAAGCGAGGACTTAGACCATATAGAAAGTCTTACTGCGTGCTATGATCAAACTTTTACTTGCAGTGCAGATGCAAAATCTGCGAAAAACGCCGCTTTGGATTTAGCGAAAAGCTCCGGTGAAAATTCTGCGGTAAATTCCGCGCGGAGCATTGACGAAAATTCTGCGATAAATCCCGTTTGCAGCGCAGATGCAAAATCCGTAGCAAATTTGGCGGGAAATTTTATCTCAAATTCCACCGAAAATTTCATCAAAAATTCTACTGCAAATCCCGCCTCTTGCGAGCTTGTCGCGCGCATAAGCGTTAGCGACGTTTATGCCCCAAGCGCAAGCGAGGTCGCAGGCTCAGTATTTCAAAACGCATACGCAGAGCAAACTGCAGTGCAAGGGCGCATCACGCTGCTAAAAAATGAGCTTGCAGAGCAAATCGCGCGCATAAAAAAAGTCGCAAGCTCGCTTGCCGCGCCTAAAATTTCAGCGTTTTTTACCTGCGCCGATCCGATCCACCGCGTGCATGAACGGCTGATTAGGCATATGATCGACAAGGCGGATTTCGTGGTGATTTTTTTGACCGGCACGAGCAGCGCAGATGCCCTGCCTTACGAACTACGCAAAAAAACGCTAAGCTATTTGCTGCAAAATTTTTTGGTCGCGCAACGCGCCATGATGATCGATCTGGGCTCGCTTGCGATTTTTGACGACAAGCCCGCCCTGCAATGCGCGATCGCGAAAAATTTAGGTATAAACAAAATAATTTTCGGACAAAATCACGCAAATATGGAGCTATTTTTCGAAGGCGGCGGCGTGCATTCGGTGCTAGACGAGTATCAAAAGCGCGGCGACATCGAGATTTTGCTGATGCCCGAATACGTCTATTGCGAGAAGTGTAAGGTGCTAGTAAGCACCAAAAACTGCCCTCACGGCGCTCATCATCACGTGCATTACCGCACGCAAAATCTAAAAGCACTGCTGCGCGCGGGGATTTTGCCGCCCGCGATTTTTATGCGTAAAGAGATCTCGGCGATGATTTTAAGCGAGCTTTTTCCCGCGCGATTTTCGGATCTACAAAAGCTCTACGACGAGCTTTTTCCAAACAGCGGGATCTTGCAGAGCCACGGCGAGAGCGAGTTTTACGAGCAGCTGATGCAGCTGTATCAAACCAGCGCGCTAAAGACGTAGCGTTTGAGGGCGTAACGCAAAAAATGACGTGGAATTTGCGGCATCTAGGCGAAAGTAAAATTTCGTGGTGTTAGAATTTACGGCGGCTAGACGTAAAGTAAAATTTCATAGTGCGGGAAGAAAGGACTGCGCGGAATTTTATAGCATAAAGAGCGGCGAATGCAGATTTGGCGTAAAATTTTGCGGTACAATGAAACTAAATTGTTAGAGCATTAGCAGCGGTACGATAAAACGAGCTTTAAATTTTAAAGCTTCGGCTACGTAGCAAATTTATAACGACGCAGTAAAATTTTGCGGCGAAGCGGATTTAAAATTTTAAGGCGCGATGGATATGTAAAGCAGTACAGCGGATCTAAATTTTAAGCTTGCGACAAGCGAGCTTAAAATTTTAAAATTAGGCGGTCGCTGCGAGTTACGGCGCAAAACTCGGATGCAGCGCAACGACTGCCGCTCGCGCAAAATGCCGTGCGTTTGCGGACGGGTTTGAAAACTCCGCGTGGAGCGAGCAAAATTTTAAAATTCCTACATTAACGAGCGAAATTTTTGTGGCGAGCGAGTAGAATTAATTTCGTGCGGGCGGGCAAATTAATTCTACACGAACGAAATTTAAAATTTTCGCACGCGAGCAGATGCCCTAATTAAAATAAGCGGTAAAATTTTAAAAAGCAAAATTTAAAAGGACAATTATGGATAAAATTTTCGTTACATTTTTCGGCGCGGGGTTGCTAAAGCCCGCGCCCGGCACCTGGGGCAGCATCGCAGGCTGGATAGTGGGGCTTGCAATCTTGATGCTGGCGGGCGAGGTGACGCTGTTTTTGTGCGCTGGCATCATTTTTTTCGTCTCGCTTAAGATCGTAGGCGATTATGAGAAGCGGACCTGCTCGCACGATAACAGCGAGATCGTCATCGACGAGGTCGTGGGGGTGTGGATCGCGATGTGCGTCGCAGCGCCCGTGGGCGAGATCTTTTCGCTGCCGCTGCGGGAGCTGATCGCGGGCTTTGAGAGCAGCAGGATCTCGGCCCTTGCGATGATTTTGGCGCTGCTGTTTTTCAGGGCGTTTGACATCCGCAAGCCCTCGATCATCGGGCGCGTGGATCGCGACGTGCCGGGCGGGCTCGGCGTGATGCTGGATGACGTGCTGGCGGGCTTTTTTGCAGGGCTTGGGGTCTTAATAGTTATCTCTTTAGGGCTCAAACTCGGCGCCGCAGGATTGATTTTTTAAGCTTTTTGGATATGTTCATGGCAAACACAGCGCGATTGCGGGCGCTATTAAGCACCGAAATTTTAAAAACCGCATCTTGAGCGGGGCTTATGAATTAGCGCAAATTTTAACTTCTGAGGCGCGAGCCCGCTTGAAATTAAAATTTAGCGGTATTTATTCGCGTAGCCTGCAAATAAAGCAAACGTAAAATTTAAAATTTTGCAC
>ERZ773063.1748-NODE-1748-length-12457-cov-3.220448_pt1 | contig 12457 bp, 10 predicted proteins | sample MGYA00580625_ERZ773063 | MGnify/ENA primary metagenome ERZ773063 (study PRJEB29015, sample SAMEA2738022) | human oral metagenome | biome: human oral; feature: human-associated habitat; material: dental | place: China | collected 2042 ...
AAGGCAAATGGTGCAAAATTTACTATCCTTGCGATGAAACGGAGTATTTCGTAAAAAAGGGCGATATAGTAAAAAGAAAGTACTAGCCGTCAGGCGAAAGATGCTTGGCGAGGATTTTAAAATTTCAATACGCGCAGAGTATCCAAGCGAGCATAGCGTAAATTTAAAGCGGCTTGAGAAGCAAATAAAACAAGGAGGATTCAAAAATGAAAAGTGTAAAAGGTATTTTCCGTTATCTTTTTCCGGTAAGAGATGGACGAGAACTGTATTGGATTAAAATTCCAAAAGGGCAAAGCGGTCGTTTTGGAAAAGAATTTATATTCGAGCCTGAATTGATTGCGAAATCGGACGCGCAAAAACTAGATATAAAAATAGATCCAAAGCTTTTAAGAGATAAGCGAATTAAATTTCATATACGCGATATGTATTATAAGACATATTATGATATAACATCTTTCGGTATCGATGAGAGCTACGCCGATTCGCGGCAAATAGATCTTGATTTGGAAGACATAAAACAAATTGTAAAATCGGATGCAGACGATCCTTATTATGTATATGGCTATAGCTTAAACATAGAGCAGATGAGATCTTTTGGATGCCTTGATATGGTTAAGCCCGGTTTTTCATACTTCTTTGGTTCCTCTGCCGGCCATGAAAGAATAATCAAAGCTCCAAATAGCAGCGATAAAAATATAAAAGGCTGCTATATAAATGTCTTTGATAGCGATACGGAAGCCTTTTACGTGGCATTATTGGACGTTAAGCTGCCTTTTAGCGAAGTTGCGAAAATAGTCCGCCCGCTGAGCGTAGAGGCAAATATCCACTATTCTTATAGCCTCTCCGAAGAGCAGATTATAAAATTGGGATTTCCTGAAATTTTAAAAGAAAATGGCGGCAAAATCGACGCTCAAATATCGGTAGAGATAGCATAATCTAAAATTTAGCCGTTAAATGGATAAAATAATGCAGCCCAAAATTAGAAATTTGTGTTTATCGTTAGAAAATAGAATTTTAAATCTACATCCTTTTAATCCCGAGCAAGTATGCTGCTGCATAGCGACATGGTTTATTGAAAATAAAATTTTATTTCGTATGAAAGAATACGACGGTTGCGGCTTGGACGAGCTGTTAAAGTTAAATTTTAAAGATTATCCGACCGAGCTATCGATTTACGGCGACGGAAAAGCAAAGAAATTCTTTGGCGTAAAGATCATCAAATCGGACAAATACCGCTTGATAAATAAAATTAGAGCGCTGAAAGATCAAAAGAGCTTAAGACTGGTCTACGAGGAATTAAACTCGATTATATTCGATAGCTTGGTAGTTAGCGTGGATTTGGACTTGGCATGCGAATGCCCGCAATGGTCGCCTAGCGATTATAGAGTTATGTTGAATGAAGCGACGGACGAAATCGTTTTCGCCTGTATAAACTGCGAGAAGAAATTTTATCCGCATACTCTTACCGAGTGCCGAATAGATTGCGATCTTGCTATTCCTAAACGCGAATATTTTATCAATTAACTATTTCAATCATTTCTTTTATAGCTAACTTTTGGTAGCCAAGAAAGAAGCGGACGATAAGGGCTAAAATTATTTAACCCAGTCTAAATTTAACCCGCTCCGGCGCATTAAATTTTGCAATAAATTTACATCACGGCGCCCGGGCATTGCCAAGCCCAAGCGCCGTTAAATTTCAAATTTAAAACTGTCCGAAAAGATCGTTCAGTGCCTCGCTGATGCTCGGGTGCGTAAAAATTTGATTTTTGAAAAAGTCCGCCTTCGCGCCCAGCGCCATTGCGATCGCCAGCTCATTAACGATCTCGTGCGCGTTTACGCAGTGAAGCGCCGCGCCTAAAATTTCGCCGCTAGCCGCGTCCACGACCGCTTTTATCATTCCCTCGTCGTGCGCTACGACCTTGGCGCCCGGCACCGCCGCCATCGAAAGCTTTAGCACCTTGATCTCGCGCCCGCTCGCTCTTGCTTTGCGTTCGCTAAGGCCGATGCGAGCTAACGGCGTGCGAGTAAATAGCACGCTTGCATGCGGTGCGCGGTTTTTCGTAGTGCGCGCGCCGTCTCCGAAAAGCGCGCTAAAAATGATCCTAAAATCGTCTAAGCTCGTGTAGGTAAACATCTCGCCGCCGCGCACGTCGCCTGCCGCGTAGATGCTCGCAGCCGAGCTTTGCAGATGCTCATTCGTGATGATATTGCCGTATACGTCCGTCTGCACCCCCGCAGCGGCTAAATTTAGCTCGCCAGTATTTGCGCGACGACCGAGGGCGTATAAAAACGCATCCGCCGCGATCGTTTCGCTCTCGCCCGCGAGGTTAAATTTTAGCTCTCTATCGTTTAAACTCAAAAACTCGCAGCCCTCGACGATCTCCACGCCTTGAGCCTCTAGAGCGGATTCGACGCTAGCAGCCACGTCCTCATCCTCGTTTTTCATAAATTTCGATCGCATCAACACGCTTACTTTCGAGCCGAACCCCGCAAACATCGAGGCAAACTCAAGCCCGATAAATCCGCCGCCGATGATTACTAGATGCTTCGGCAGGATCTTTAAATTTAAAATTTCTTCGCTACTATAAGCGAGCCCTGAGCTTACCTCAAAGCTAGGCTCGACCTCCCTCGAGCCCGTATTTACGACGATCGTTTCTGCCGAAATTTCACGCGTTTGTCCGTCAGGACTTAGCACGCGCACGGAATTCGCGCTCGTAAATGAGCCCTCGCCGTCGATTACGTCGATATTTGGGCTTCCCTTTAGCATGGCTAAATTTTTCGCCCTCAGCGCCTCTACGAGCTCGTCCTTTTTCTGCATACTCAGTACGAAATACTCTCCGAGCACGCTGAAATTTACGAAGCCCGCTTCCTTGCTCGCCGTAACTAGCCGCTTGGTCGGGATGCAGCCTACGTTGATGCAGGTGCCGCCGTACATCTGCGGAGAGCGCTCGATGAGAGCGACCTTTTTACCCAGCGCGGCGGATTTTGCGGCAAGGGTTTTGCCCGCCTTGCCAAAGCCTATTACGATGATATCATAATCCATTTTTTATCCTTTTGATCTAAAATTTCGCGGGATTATAAGAGGTTTTATTAAATTTAAAATCTGCGTGACACAAATTTAAAGGCGCAGGCAAGAGGCGCGAAATTTAACGGCAAAATTCTAACTTCGGCACAGAATTTAATACAGAAAATAAAAATTTCAGCTCTAATCGTTTCAAAAATTTTGCATCAATAGAATTAAAATTTTAAGCGCGGGATACGTGGCATTTTATAGCGCTTGGTAACGGATAGAATCCAAGCTACAAAATCCAAGTCCAAAACCGCTCATAAAATTTAAAGGTGCGAAAAACGCGGAATTTACGCCGTAAAATTCCGCCACTAGCGCTTTTTTACGCCGAGCAAAAACATATCGATGCGGTCCTTGATTAGCTCGCTCGCTTTAAAATTTAGCTTTTCGTCGAAAAATAGCAGCCTGCTAAAATGCGGCTCTCTAAGCAAAAAGCAAAAATATAGCGCTAGGCTTTTTGCCGTGCGTCCGGGCGCAAACTCGTCCGCATGCGCCGCCAAATACTCATCCAGCGCATTCGGTGAACCTAGCACGCCGCTTTTTAAAAAGATTTTTGGGCTCTCGCTAAGCGCGCCGTTAAAGCCGCTGAAAAGTATCAGTCGGTAGAATTTTATCGCCTCCGGAGCGAAAAGAAACTCCAGATAAATCCCTGCAAACTCCTGCAGATACTCACGCAATTTTAGGTCTTTATTGATTCGCATGCGCTCGTTCATTCGCTCGTCGAGCTTTTTGCTTTGCAGTTCAATGATACGCAAAAATAGGCTTTCTTTGTTATCAAAATACTTATAAACCGACGATAGCGAGCCGCCGCTAAGCTCGATGATATCGCTTAAGCTCGTAGCCTCGTAACCTTTGGCTAAAAACAGCTCCAGCGCCGCGTCTAAAATGAGCTTGCAGCGAATTTCGGATTTTTTATATTTAGGCGATTCGGGCATTTCGCCTCCTTTGAAATACTAAAATTTTTTCATAAGTGTATAAAAAATATACTTAATTAAGCAACATTATTGGGCTAAAATTTTAAAACCTCAGAAAAAAATAATTTTGCGCGGCTTTACAAGCGAAGCGAAATTTTATATCGCGCAAGCGTAAGCGAGCGGAATTTATCGCGCGCCGGCTGCGGTAAAGCGGAATCTATCTTTGTAAACGAAGCGTTTAATGCCTATTTTAGGCAAATTTAGCAATAATTACCTAAAACGCTAAAAGGCATCTTTGTATGAAAAAAGTCTCGATCGGCGAAGCAGCCGAAATTTTAGGAATTTCAAAAGAAGCCGTCTATAACCGCATCCGCAGAAATTCCTTGCGCGCCGAGGAAAGCAGCGGCGTACGCTACGTGCTTTTAGATGATGAAATGCAAAGCGAGCCCGCTTCGCAAAGCTCTGCGAAAAGCTCACGCACTGGCGGCGGGGCGGGTACTCAAAGCTTCATCGACTATCTCATCAAAGAAATCTCCGAGCTAAAGGGTAAAATCGAAGCACTGCAAAGCGATAAGGACAGACTTCACAAAGAAAAAGAGGAAATTTTAATCGCCTCGAAAGATGAAATCAAGCTGATGTATAAAGAGCGCGACGAGAAGCTTAGGTATTTTTTATCATTTTTCGACAAACCGCTGCTTTCGAGCAAAAGCCGCGAGACCAAACCCTACGATGTCGAAGTCAAAGAAAAAACCTTCGATCGTAGCGAATGGACGAGCCTTGCAAAATTCGTAAAATCGCTCAAACGCAAAAAGCGCCTCAAAGCGCAAAGCTTAATCATCGAAAACATCGGCAAGAGCGAGTTTATCCGCGTCGAGGGAAACGAGCTTTTGATAAATCAAAGCTTAGATATAAAATCACTGAAAGGATCTAAATGAAACTACGCAAAATCGCTAGCTATGCGCTGGTAAGCGGCTTCGGGCTCGTTATGGCAGGCTCGTTAACAGGCTGCGACGATAGGGGGCAGGAGCAAAATGTCCGTCTGCAAGAAGGCGCGCTCGTGCGGCTCGAAGAGGTCGCGCCGGGAAAATATAAAATTTTAGAGGAATTTCCGAGCGAAAAAACCCAGATCATCTTAAGATCGCTCGACGGCACGGAGAGAATTTTAAGCGATGAGGAAACCAAAGCCCTTTTAGCCGAAGAAAACGCTAAAATCGACGCCGGCACTTCAAATTTAACCAACCAAAACGCGCAGCTTAGCAGCGGCGGCATGAGCCTGGGCGAAGCGATTTTGGCAAGCGCTGCAGGCGCCATCATCGGCTCATGGATCGGCGGCAAGCTGTTTAACAACCCAGCCTATCAAAGCCAGCGCCAAACCGCCTACAAAAGCCCGAGCGCATATTCTAGAAGCGTCGATAGCTTCAATCAAGCAAAGCAGCAAAACGCCAAAGCGCGAAGCGGCAAGAGCGGATTTTTCGGCGGAAGCAAGAGCGGCAAGAGCGGCGGATTTTTCGGCGGCTAAGCGCGCTTTGAAATATACGGCGGCTCTGCGCGGCGAGTTAAATTTAGCGCGTAGAATTTTAAAATTTGCGCCAAATTTAGCATTGATTTGACGTGGGTTTTGCAAAAACGCGTGATGAAGTTCGACTAAATTTTACCGCTTCTGCCGCGCACGATCCACAGCGTCTGCGTGCCGTTTAAATTTAGCCGCGAGCATCTTTTCGTGCGGCTTAAATTTACGCGCGACCGCCGCGTATGATCTACGCTGATTAAATTTTGCCGTGCGTCTTGCACGCTTTAAATTTACGCGAAGCCGTATGCGTATCAAAACTAACAAAGGCCGCAAAGATCGCGGCGCAAATGAGTTAAAATTTTAAAAAAGGATAAAAATGCAACTAAAAAAGATAACGCCGTTAAGCAACGAATATCTCGAAAAGCTCGGCTTTTACTGGCACACGGACGCCGACGAGACGCCTTACGTCAGCGACGAGATCGTGCGCGTAAGCGCTGCGGAGGCGGATGCGTATTACGAAGCGGCGAACGAGCTATACGAGATGTTTGTCGCAGCCGCACAGCACGTCATCGACAATAACCTCTTCCACGAGCTCGGTATCCCCTTCAACCTCGTAGATCTAATCAAACAAAGCTGGGAAAACGAGGTGCACTGGCACCTATACGGGCGCTTCGATTTCGCAGGCGGGCTGGACGGCAAGCCGATCAAGCTGATAGAATTTAACGCCGACACGCCCACGGCGGTGTTTGAGACGGCGATCATCCAGTGGGCGATGCTCAAAGAAAACGGCATGGACGAGGCGAGCCAGTTCAACGACCTCTACGACGCGCTGCGCGATAATTTCAAGCGGCTCGTGGTGCTTGACGGCGAGCTGGAGGATTTTTCTAAATTTTACGAGGGATGGAAAATTCTATTTAGCAGCGTCGCGGGCAACGTCGAGGACGAAAAGACGACGAAACTTTTGCAGCAAACTGCGGAGGATGCGGGCTTTAAGACGCGCTTTGCCTACGTGGACGAGGTGGAATTTAACGACGAAGAGGGCGTGTTTTTTGACGGCGAAAACTACGAGTATTGGTTCAAGCTGATCCCTTGGGAGGCGATCGCGATCGAGGAGGGCGAGCTCGCGCTCATCTTAAAAAACATCGTGCAAAATCAAAAGGCGATCATTCTAAACCCCGCATACACGCTGCTTTTTCAAAGCAAAGGGATTATGAAAATCCTGTGGGATCTCTATCCGAACCACCCGCTGCTGCTGCAAAGCTCCTTTTCGCCGATCATCGGCAAAAAGATGATCAAAAAGCCGTTTTTGGCGCGGGAGGGGGCGAACGTGGCGATTTTCGACGCAGACGGCAGAAAGATAGAGGAAAACGGCGGCGAATACGGAAATCAGAAATTTTTGTATCAGGAATTTTACGAGCTAAACAAAGACGAGCGCGCCCAGAACTACCAAGCGGGGGTGTTTTTCGCCTATGAAGGCTGCGCGCTGGGCTTCCGCAAGGGCGGCGAGATACTCAATAATCTCTCAAAATTTGTGGGGCACTACATCGAGGATGCGAAGTAGCGGCGCGGCGAATTTTATAAAATTTGAGAAATTTTAAGGCGGCGGCTCTTGGCGATAATTTTTGCGGTAAGGCTCTCGCCGCGGCAAATTTTATCGCTGCTCAGCAGTAAAATTTAACGCTAGGAAGCTACGGCGAAATTTAACGTAGCGGCGCGACCAAAATTCTGCGCGGATAAAATTTCGAGCAGGTTAAATTTGCGTAAGTTGAAATTCCGCGCGGAGCAAGTTTTGCACGAGTTAAATTTTAAAATTTAAATGCGAGCGGCGGCGATTAAATTTATCTCTCACTTCGGCACAAATTGAAATTTTAAATTTAGACGCAGATTTCAGCGGAAGTAAAATTTGCCGCTTGCTTCGGCGCGAAATTAGAATTTTAAAATTTAACGCTCCACGCGCCGCTGAGTTAAATTTCGCGAGAGCAGAATTCGAGATAGTTAAATTTTGCAATAGTAAAATTTCGCTAGAGTAAATTTACGCAATAGCTAAAATTTTGCCATTTTAGCGCTGCGCTCCGAATCGCGCAATGGAATTTAACGGCTAAATTTAACCGCGCGGCTGCGGCTTAAAATTTTAAAACGCAAAGGGGAAAATATGAAGATCGTATGTTTGGATGCCGCGACGCTGGGAAGCGATGCCGATCTTAGCGAGATTGCGAGCTTGGGCGAGTTTGAAAGCTACGAGATGACCGAGCCCGCGCAAACTGCGCAGCGCCTAGCGGGCGCGGGTATCGTCATAACCAACAAAGTCCTAATCACGGATGAAATCATGGCGCAAACCGCGCTTAAACTGATCTGCGTCAGCGCCACGGGCACGAATAACATCGACATGCAGGCCGCGCAGACTCGCGGCATCGCGGTGAAAAATGTGGCGGGCTATTCGACGAACAGCGTCGTGCAGCAGACTTTCGCGTCGCTGTTCGCGCTAACCAACGCGCTCGGATACTACACGGATTACGGCAGCAGCGGCAAATGGTGCGAGAGCGAAATTTTTACTCACATTGACGCGCCCATCAGCGAAATTTACGGCAAAGAGTTCGGCGTCATCGGACTTGGACAGATCGGCGCAAAGGTCGCCCACATTGCCGCTGCGTTCGGAGCGAACGTGAGATACTATTCCACCAGCGGCGCGAATGATAGCGGCGAGTTTGCCAGAGTGAGCTTGGATGCGCTTTTGAGAGCTTGTGATATCATTTCTATCCACGCCCCGCTAAATCAAAAAACTGCGGGATTGATCGGCGAGGCGGAGCTTGCGAAGATGAAAGAGAGGGCGATCTTGATGAATTTCGGCCGCGGCGGCATCGTGGACGAGGAGGCGCTAGCTCGCGCCGTGGACGAACGAGGCTTGCGCACGGCGCTTGACGTGCTGCAAACAGAGCCGATGAGGGCGGATCATCCGCTTTTGCGCGTGAAAAATCGCCGCAACGTCGTCATCACGCCTCACATCGCATGGGCGAGCATAGAGGCCCGCAAACGGCTGATAAAGATGATCGCGCAGAATATTAGGGATTTTATGAGCGGCAAATGAGCGCGGTCGAAATGCCGGAGCAAATTTAACAAAATCAAGATGCGGCACAAGGCCCACAAAGACTCTGCACGCAGTATTTCAAAGCGCTGTATATAAAATTTTATTAACTGAAAAGAAGCGATACCGCTTCGGATAAAATTTTAAATTTACGCCACGGATAAGCTATCTCTCCGCTTTGAATTTATAGATTTATCTTTTCTTATAAATTCTTTTTATGCTCATCCAAAATCCCGTAACTATGAAAAATAACACAGAAATCGCCGCTACGCAAAATAAGAACTTGCCCGCCTCGCCGAAGATATAGCCCGAATGCACGCTCAAAACGGCTTTATGTATAGCAAAATGGCGCGGCATGGTGCTTTTCGCATCGTCATAGCGAGCATGCCGCAAGATGCCCTTTTTAACGTTTACACTCATCGTATTCATATGCTCTTCGCTCTTTTCGCCTTTATCGAAATAAAAGATCATAAAATTTTCTCCATCTTTTTGGGCGATAATATTGAAGAATTCGTAGTTTTCACCGCGTTCACGCTTAAAAATATCAAATGCCGTCTGCAAATTTAAAATTTTATCTTCATCCTCAAGCGAAAATCCTCGCACTTCGGTAAAACTCGTTTTTCTAAAAATTTCCTTTTCTCCTAGCGCTCTGTTGGTGATTTTGGCTATCCAATCATACGACCAATAAAGCCCGCTAGCGCTTATCGTAAGCAAAATAGGTAACAGCAAAACTCCGACCACGCCGTGCAAGCTATATAAAAACGCATAACCTCTCGCTTTAAAATTTATCCTAAATGCGCGTAAAATCTTTCCTCTAAAGCTAGGATAATAGATCACCACGCCTGAAATTAAGACTAAAATAAACATAACCGTGCTAAGCGCCACAATATTTTTGCCTATTAGCCGCAGAGTTTCGTTTTTACTTAGCCCAAATCCCAGATTGGTATGTAGGTTTAGTATTACGCCGATAAACGTATCGCCTATGTTTTCCGAAGTAATTTCGCCGTTATAAGGATCTATAAAATATGATTTAAACTCGCCGCTAGAATCTGTGCCAGAAAGCCTAATCGCCTCATTTTTATTTTGAGGAATTCTATAATAACTGAGCGTAAAACCGGGCTTGACTTTTCTGAAAATATTTAAAATTTCGGCGGGCTTAAGAGCGTCTTTTCCGCTCGGGCTCACGAAAGATTTGCTTTGATTTAACGCATCTATAATCTCATCATGATACGAGATAATGGCGCCGCTAAGGGCTATGATTAAGATCGGCACGCAGCATATAAGCGTCAAAACAAGATGGACGTTGAACCAAAATTTTTTCCTTTTTAGAATCGCCATTAATTTCCTTAAATTTTAAATCCGCAGACGAAATTTATGCGTCGCGAATTTAAAAGTTCACGTTAAATCCAACCTGCGCCTTCATCCCGTCTACGACCATCATTTGATAATTTCCCGAGCGCGTTAGTACGAATTCGTTGAATATGTTATAAAGCGTAAAATTTAAACTTGCGTCTTTTGTGACTTTATAGCTCGCGCCCAGATCAAAAAGCGTGTATGAGCGGATATCCTCATCGTAGCTTAGGCTATCGCGCGTCCTACTATAATAATTTATTTGCGACCATAAGTTTAGCTTGGAGCTTACGTCGTAATCAAATCCTAGCTTTACCGAATGGATTGGAAAATTATTTAAGGTTTTGCCCTTCTCGTTACCCGTTTTTTGCTCGGATTTCGTATAGGCGTAGTTTGCATGCAGCTTCAAATTATCTAAAATTTGATAATCGCTACTTAGCTCTAGACCCCTAACCTCGGCTTCCCCGATATTTATAGTATCCCAAATTCCGCGTCTGTAAGTTTTGCCGTTATGCACGCAAGGATTTCCCGGTCTTGGGCGGCAAATTAATTTGGTAGAAATTCCATCTTTGATTTCGGTATAAAACGCGGTAGCGCTAAAGTTAAATTTATCGTTATCGTTGTAAGAAAATCCGCCTTCGTAGCTTATGCTGCTTTCAGGCTTTAAAGAGCTTCTGCCGATCTGCGCTCCCTGACCTCCTGCAAATGGCAGGGCAAGGCCCTCGCTACGCTGCTTAATATCCGGAGTTGAATATCCCGTCGAAACGCCGCCTTTAATAGAAAAACTTTCGTTTAAACGATAAACGGCATAAGCGCGCGGAGATATATGGCCGCCGTAGTCTTTATCACGGTTATATCTGATTCCGCCGGTTAGCGTTAAATCATCAGTTAGATAAAAATCATCCTCGCCGTAGATCGAATAATCCCATCTTTTGACATTTGCCTCATCTGCGGTAGTAGCGGCTTCGTTTAATCTCTCGCTTCGGTATTGCACGCCCAAACTCAAAGCATTTGAATCGAAAAAATATGAGCCTTTAGAATTTAGCGTAGTCGTTCTAAGACGCAGATCCTGGGCGCCGCTTTCTTTCATGCTATCGTAATTTGCATAGCTATCTATCATAAACTTATCGTATTTTCCCTGATGAGACAGGCTTGCGGTGTAGCCTTTCATATCCTCTTTCGCAATATCGTTATTGCCTCCCGAGGTTGTTCGCGTACGCCCGTATGTACGCCTAAATTTATTATTTACTTTACGATAATCAAGCGTTACCTCATCATTTTGCGTTACGTTATACATCAGTTTTGCGCCTATATTCGTCTCTTCATTATTTCTATTCGCATAAGGCTCTTTGTCCTCTATCTTTTCAAAAAATCTGCCGTAAAGTGCGATACCTAGTACGTCCGGGACGATAGCCCCGTTTAGATAAAAACCTGTTTGATAATCACCTTTTATTTGCGATTTTTTAGCGAAAGTATAGTATCCGTTTACATTGCCGCTAGGCTCATTTGAAAAGCCCTTGGTGATGATATTTATTACTCCGCCCATAGCGTCGCTGCCGTAAAGCGAGCTCATAGGCCCGCGGATGACCTCTATGCGCTCTATCACATTTGCGGGAGGCAAGAAATTCTGGCTACTGCCGATACTTCTTAATCCTTTATAAGCGCTATCGCTGGTCGCAGGCTTGCCGTCGATTAAAATTTTCGTATATTTTTGAGATAGGCCTCTTAGGCTTATGCCTTTTCTCGATGCAGCGCCTAGCGTTGCGGTAAAGGCACTCGGTAAATCCTCTACCATCGCGGAGATATCTTGATAGTTGCGCTTTTGTATCTCTTTTTGCGTAAGAACAGAGATGGAAGCGGGTGCGTCTTGGATATTTTGCCGATAGCCCGTAGCACTGACTACGGTAATTTCACCCAAATTTACGCTTTTGTCCTGTTTTTCTATCTCGCTCGATATTCCGGCTGTCGCTATAGCAGTGATCAACGATAATTTATATATTACGCACACAAACGCCCCTTTTCTTATTAAAATTTAAACTCATTTTACTATAATAAGATACGCATTATCAAGAAATACTAAACGGTAGAGGGAGTATTTTAAACGCTAAAGGGATAAGATGAGTAAAGAGATAAGTTTAGATGATTTTTTGCAAAAAATATCTAACGACATTGAGCCATCCAGGCAATGCGGGTATAACAAAACCGAGCTTAAAAGCGAAAGTATAAAATTCGACTTTAGCTCTTTTTATACGAGCGGAGAGATAGGATATTATAGCAGCGATATAATTTGCAGAGATTTTCTTTTGCATCGCCACGAGCGAGGTAGCCGCTATTCATTTTTATTTTTCAATACGGGCGAAAATCCTATCTGCTTCAGATCGAATAAAGATCAATTCGTTTTAAATAAGGGCGAGCTTTGGCTCGGAACTATGCAAAGCAAATTGCGTGGCGTTCACGAGCTTGAAAATAAACACTATAAAAGCTCATGCATAGCACTTAGCACCGCTTTTGCAAATGAGCTGGGAATTTTAAAA
>ERZ773063.1750-NODE-1750-length-12439-cov-2.378957_pt1 | contig 12439 bp, 10 predicted proteins | sample MGYA00580625_ERZ773063 | MGnify/ENA primary metagenome ERZ773063 (study PRJEB29015, sample SAMEA2738022) | human oral metagenome | biome: human oral; feature: human-associated habitat; material: dental | place: China | collected 2042 ...
AAATACCCTCCCACGGTATCGGAACAAAAGTCCTCTCAATCCATGTTTTAGAATATCCCAAAACTCCGGTATTAGGGACAAAAGAGAAGATTATCAAAATATCCCCTTTCTCTCCCCCTATTCGGCGTGGGCCTCACCCCAAACCTCAAGGGGGATTGAGACAATCCTCCTCAACAAAGATTGAGAGCTATACTTAATGCTGATCCTTTATCTTTTCGATTTGACGTTTAAGAGCGTCTACAGCCAAATCCACAGCCTCCTCAAAACTAGAAGCCTGCTTCTCCGCAAAAAGGTCGGGACCGGGTACTTCCAAACGAATTGAAGCCTCCTTATTCTTATCTTCGCCTCCCTTGGCAACCTTTAGCACCACCTCAGCTTTAACTACACCTCCATAGAGACGATCCAAACGATCGAGCTTCTTTTGTACAAACTCTTCTAATGCCGTAGTAGCGGTAAAATGTACTGATTGAATCCTAACTTCCATAATAGACTTCTTCTTTGATGCTCGTGGATGAGCGTTATACATCTGTTGCAACTCTGCTAGCGAAGTGTGTGTATATAGTACCGTTGTAGCCACGCTTTTATGCCCCAAAAGCTCCTTTACCGCCATTAGCTGCGCTCCATTATTGAGCATAGCCGTGGCAAATGTATGCCTTAATACGTGGGGGCCTTGACGTGCCAAACCGGGAATAGATTGCAACCGCTCGTGTACAGTCTGATACACCACCTCTCCGCTAAGAGGTTGGTTACCCAAAGAAACAAAAAAAATCTGAGATAAGCCTACCTTTTGGTGCTTGAGTGCAAGATATTCTGAGATACGTGCGGCAAGACGATCTCCGAAGGGGATTATTCGCTCCTTCCGCCCCTTACCAAAAACACGTAGTACCCTCAAAGACAAATCAACGCTCCCCTCCAAAAGGCCCACCAATTCACTTCTACGCATGCCCGTCTCGTAGAACATCTCTAGGATCAATTGATTCCGCAGAGCGACAAAATCGTCTTTGTCTACCTCTTGCGCATAAAGCAAGTTACTAATCTCTTGCTCCGAGAGCACTGCAGGCAACGGGCTCTCCCCTCGCGGGCCACGTACCAAGCGAGCAGGGCTCTGCTCCAACGTGCCGATCTTTACGAGATAACGATAGTAACTCTTGAGAGAACTCAATTTGCGATGCACGGAACTTCTCTTCCGCCCCTGCTCTATTAGAGACGACAAGAAACCTCGAATCAGGTCTCTATCCCCGTCGCTGGGGACAAACTCCTCACCTAGCACCTCCTCCACATACCGTACATACTGTTGCAAATCCAACTCATATGCTGCAACCGTATGCTCCGACTGATTGCGCTCGTAGCGGAGGTAGCTAAGGAAACGTTCTATACTCGAATGGGGCATAAGCTCCTAAAAAAGAAACGTTGCTCCCCACACAAAAGAGGGAAGCAACGCTAAGTCACATACTAAAAAGAGAGGCGAGGCAATTAAGTTTTAGCTCAACATGGCATTTTACAACTCGCCCTAGAGCTAAAGATCAAAAGGCTCTGCCACCAAGAATCCCATTCAAGAAAGGATCGGAAGCATTCCTTCCCTCTCTCTTCCTCCGAGCTCTTAAGAGATAAGAGCCGGTAGTTCTTTGGAGCCTATGTTTATTGCTCTTCTGCCTGACGAAGTGCCTGCACGTAGATGGCTTTTTCCATCTTCTTGCGCTTCACTTCGGAGGGTTTGATGAAAGCCTGACGTCTTCTCAGCTCACGAACTGAACCAGTCTTGTCAAACTTCTTCTTGTAACGCTTCAACGCGCGCTCGATGTTATCACCCTCTTTGATTGGAACTATAATCATAGTCTACAATATTACTTTTATACTTCTATCTTATGTTGTTATTCTACTATCCTAAGTGTGCAAGGGGAAGCGTCTTCTCAGGAGCCCCTCTCCATACACGCGACTGCAAAGGTAGATATAATTCCACAACCGACAAACATTTGCACCCTATTTTCTTAAGAAGAGAGGCCTCTTCCTCCTTTTTTACAGGCTTTTACTGGAATATATAGCGCAGGAGAAGCAGCACTGTAACAATAGCAAGCGTGAGGGAAATCTGACGCCATTGACCACTCAATAGCTTCACAAGGGTATAGCAAATCATCCCCAAAGCCATCCCCTCTGCGATGTTGTAGGTAAGCACCATCGTTATCATTGTAATGAATGCAGGCAGAGCCTCCGACACGTCCGTAAGGTCAATCTTGGGTACAGCATCCAACATAAATACTCCTACCATAACCAAGGCTCCCGTAGTAGCCGCACTGGGTACCAACAAAAAGAGAGGTGCAAAAAAGAGAGCCAAGATGAAAAGTGCCGCCGTGGTAAAGGAAGTAAGCCCCGTACGACCACCCTCAGCAATCCCCGATGCACTCTCTACAAAAGTTGTAACCGTGGAGGTACCCAACACAGCACCCACACTCGTAGCAAGAGCGTCTGCCATCATTGCCTGCTTGATGTGGCGCACGTTCCCCTTCTCGTCCATCATCTCCGTTTTGGCAGCAGCCCCAATGAGGGTCCCTACCGTATTGAATATATCCATAAAGACAAGGGCAAAGATGGTGAGCGCCATGTCCATATTAAGGAGCGAACTGAAGTCAAATTTTAGGAAGGTAGGATCCAACGACTTGGGCATGGAGACCGGAATAAAACCATCGGGCAACTGAGTAACCCCCATAGGGATCCCTATAAGGGTGCAAATCAAGATCCCGTAAAAGAGGGCTCCACGCACCTTGAGGGCAATAAGTACACCACTTACTACAATCCCGATACAAGCCAAAATAGCCGTAGGAGTAAACTGCCCAAGGGTGACAAATGTAGCTTCGTTGGAGACGATTATACCTGCATTTTTCAGCCCGATAAAGGCAATAAACATACCAATCCCCGAAGAAATGGCATAGCGAAGATTGAGCGGGATACACTTTACAATCTGCTCTCGGATATTAAATGCCGTGAGAATGATAAAGATAATCCCCTCTACAAATACGGCAGCAAGGGCTGTTTCCCAACTATACCCCATCCCTTTTACGAGCGTAAAGGCAAAGAATGCATTGATACCCATGCTCGGAGCCTGGGCAAAAGGCAGCTTAGCAAGGAAAGCAATCAGGATAGTACCAATGGCAGAAGCAAGTGCCGTAGCTGTAAATACAGCCCCTTGGTCCATCCCTGCTTGGCTTAAAATGTCGGGGTTTACCGCCAAAATGTAACTCATCGTAAGGAACGTGGTAAAACCAGCCATTAGCTCGGTACGACGATTGTGCCGAGAGGGGTCGAAACCCAATAACTTGTAGAAATTCATCAATCCGTAGGTTTACAAAGTCTATTTACGGCTGCAAAAGTACAAAGTTCTGCCCAGCACAGAAGCTTTTTTCGCCCAATTTTTCCTCTAAAACCAGGCAGGGAGGGCGCATATTTTACCCTAAATAAAAAAACGAGGAGGGCAGAATTTTGCCCTCCCCACGTAGGATTAAAATTAGAGAATTGCCCTAGAGGGAAGTACGACTAGTACTCAGAAAGTAACAGAAGCCGCAACACCTAGAGAAGTAATATGCTGAGGATTGACAGCAAAACCGGTGAAGGAGGAATTGCGAAATAGGTAACTATAATCAATATAAGCCTTCACCCCCAAAGCGGCTCCTGAGGACAAGATATAATCATACTTGACAGCTTCTTGTAACCCAACGCCCCATTTACTCTTCGTAAAGGGAGTGGCCGATCCCACACCAAAGGCAAAATTTGCAAGAACGGCTCCTGCATTCTGAACCCAAGAGACACGGTGGTTCCCCCTCTTGTGCATATAGAGTTTCGTAGTCAATCCCCCATAAAAGCCTGAAAGCGAGGAGAGACTTGAGGGGTCATTTTCTGCTTTACGAGTATATTCCGAGAGGGCAACATACAAGCCCAACCAGTCTCCTCCCTCTTTTGCAAAGTGAGGAAAGAGCGAATACTGCACTCGAAATCCATCCAACTGAGTATGCAATGCCGCAGTACGCCCAAGGCGATAATCCGAATATAAAATCCCCCGTTCATAAGAAACATCTACTACAGAGGTAAGCCATCTTGAGAGACCGCCACGCTGGTTCTTTCCCTTCGCCCCTGCTGCGTCTTGAGCAAAAAGGCTAGTAGTACTCAGCAAAAACACCCATGCAAATGCAATACAAAAAGCTCTACTTTTCATCTTCATTTCTCACTAAAGTCTAGGCCATTATAGGCCAGACAATAAAACTAATTTCTAATAACAATCAAGCGAACGCCCTCGAATGGGTAGCTTCTCTAGATGAATATCTCCCCGGTCTGAGCGCGACGAGCTAAAGTTAGAATTAAAAATTGGACTGACAAAAATTACAAATCCACAAAGTGACAAAATAGAGAGCATACAGCACAATGGAAAGACGAACTTCTCCTAGCCTAAACCCCCAGTAACTCTCCCGAAATCTACCCGAATAGGCAAGGCTAATCCCATAGAAGGGGAAGGAAAAAATTCTTCAAACCCATCTCCTTTTCTACGCTTAGCTTCCTACGAGCACAACGTCTACTTTCGCCCTTAAAAGGGATAGGTCAAAGTCAAAAAGAAAGGAATCTAGATATTTTTCTTACCAAACGCTTGCACATGTCAAATTTTATCGTACATTTGCACCGTGGTTTATTCATAATAGTATTGGATTTAGGTTTAACAAGACGAAAGAACCCCGCTGGGAAGCAGGGTTCTTTTTTTATGTAAAGTTGGAAGTAGAATGCCCTAAATCTCCTAAGAGACAAAGCAATAGACCTGTAAAGGGATTCTCAAAAGTCCCTCCGGAAACAAGGCCGATCCCTCCCCTATCTCTCTATAATAAAAGGGAATACGCCCTCATCAGTACGTAAAAAGTAGCTCCCAATAGGTAGGTGAGGTAGGGGCAACTTTAGCCTCCCCGAGGCTCCCGTCAACTCTTTTTGTACGCACTCTCCCGATGCATTATAGAGGTATAGCCAAGTATTTGGAGATAGATTTTCTACCAAAAGATACTCTCCGGCAGGATTCGGATAGAGAGCAACAGAATGTTGCGGAGTAGGCTCTAGAGCCATAGGAGAGCCCTCAAAATCTTCTGTAATCTCCCTTCCTTGGGCATCTACACCGGTCACGACACGCACTTCCCATCCTGCAGTACGCGCCTTGTCAACTAGGGCTTTAGGACAAACATTATACTCCGGCACTTCTGCCCGAGTAGTAAAAGGAGTAAAAACTCTCGGGGACTGCTCAGGGCTGCTCTTAACCAAACGCTCAACAAGTTGCTCCATGCGCTCCAAAGACAATCTATTGCCATAGCAAGAGAGCTTCTGCATATTTGCTCTATCACTCAAGAGGATAGCGGATAGCTGATTGCGGTCACACTGCAATTCTTTGAGCCAAAGGGACGTCAGATCAAGCTCCGTTAGTGCATTGCGTCCACAAACCTCCAGGTTTTCGCAACGATTAACACTAAGATGGGTCAATTGGTTGTTGCTACAGTCGACCCTATTGATATAGGTAAAGTCGTTCAAATCGAGAGAAGAAATGCCCAGTCCAAAGCAATAAAGCGAGCGCAACCGCCCATGGGGTAGCTTGTTTTCGTCAAAATCGCGAAGAGGATTATCCCCAATGGAGAGGTGCAGTAAAGAGCGAAGAGGGCGAAGGTCTCCCATAGATTTCAGCTTATTCCCATGGATGTAGAGCATCTCTAATTTGGGGAACTTACTGCAATCAAACTCCTCTAGCCCCAAGCGATCGCACGTAAGTTGGAGCAAGGGCAGGGAGCTATAGGCGTAGATATTGAAGTCTTGATCAAAAGGATTCCCCCCTATCCCTAGGGCTGCGACTTTAGGATTTGCCGAGAGATCCAACTTCTTTAGCTTCAGATCCGAAGCCGAGAGCGAAGTGAGATTGGGCAGTCCCGATAAGTCTAACTCGGCTATGGGATTGGCGTCACAGAAGAGATAGGTAAGGCTGGTGTTCTTAGAAATATCAAAGGAGGTAATGTCATTGCCTGCGCAGTTAAGCGTAAGAAGACGAGGCGCCCCCTGTAGATCAAGAGCCGCTACCTTAGGGGTATTCTCGCCTTTCGCTCTATATGGGATGAAGAACTCTCGTAGAGAACCCACTAGAGAAAAAGACGTAGTGCCCGAGGGCAACTCCAACGAAACGGCTTGCTTACGATTCTTTATCTCTCCTAACGTAAGTCTGCCCGAGCTGGGGGACTCAAGGGAGACTTGGTCTCCTTCGGAGATAGAAAAGTAAACTTTTTGATTCCCCTCTAGGGGCTGAGGGGATAGCGTTACGACGATTCGATCCGTAGCTCGTAAGGCCGAAGTTTGCCCCCAAAGGGGGAGTAAAAAAACAAAGGATAGTGCGCAAAGCAAGGCAAAGCGCACTACCCAAGCGTAGCATTTGTTCATTATTTGTTTGTGGATTAAGGGTAAGGATTAGCTCTCTAGCATGGGAGATGAGGGCTGAATGAAGTCTACAAAACAGAGAGAGGCAAGAGCCGTTCCATACCGTTTGGTAATGGTAATACCCTCCGTGAGGAAGGTAAGCTCGCCGAGGTAGTACTGGCTGTAGGTTTTCTGATGCAGGTCGTTAATCACGCGAATAAGACGAGACTCAAGTTCCTCAATGCGGTAGCGTCCGTTTACCTCGCATACAAGTCCTCCTACTTTCTCATCAAAGTTTTCGTCTTTGTACATCCAAGCGTAGACAATTCCTGCCGATACAAACTCATCTTGATAGCCATGCGAAACGGACATAATCGTCTTCATTTCTGAGCCAAAGGGGGGCATATCCACTTCGTCCATGGTGGCAAGGCGAGCCGTTGCAGGTAGCACGGACGAATAAGTCATGATATTATAGTCGGAGATACCGGCATCATAGAGAGCCATGTGGTAGCTACCGGCGTGGAGTTCGAGATCACTCTCTCCGCTCCCCTTGGTCACAAAAAAGGTGTTGGGGATGATGTTTCCAAAGATATTGCTCATTCTTCTTTTTCTTCTTCTCAGTGTTACTTACAATCTTTCTGGGTGCAAATGTACAACTTTTTCTAGGCTGTTAGCGACGACTACGCACTGCGGTAATGAGACTATCGGCTCGTGCTAGAGCTTCGGGGTCTTGGGCATCTATGTTATACTCCTCCGGGCGAGGCACTCTTAGGGTTGTACCTATTGGTACATTATCGGGATTGGAGATTTTCTCTTCGTTGGCAAGATAGATATAAATCCAAAACTTCTTATTTCCGTAGAGCTCGCGGGCATAGTTGGCAAGACGATCCCCCTTTTTAATTGTGATGTAGATCTCTTCAACCGCCTTGGGGGGAGGGGCAACTACCACCGAATCTGTGGGGGTAGGATCTGTACGATGAGGGGCGGTAGCCGTTTTTTCTCGACTGGGTTTAGACGAGGAACGGGAAAGAAACCTCGCTCCCACAAAGTAGCCCCCTACAAGGAGTAGGCACAATAGAGGAAGAACAATCCAAAACCACACCTTACGCCGCGAGTGGGGATGGCGAGGGATAGGAGGGGTAGGCTTCTCGGATGCGCAGCACGCCTCCTCCTCTTCTTTAGGTAAAGGTTCCATAGACTCCTCTTCCGGAATGGAGGGCAGCTCGGGAGGAAAAGTCGGCAAGAAGGGGAGCTCAACCTCCTCTTCTTGCTGTGACAAAAGATCGTCTGTGGGTAAAAGCGGTTCCTCTCTCTCCTCCTTAGACGCGATCTCCTCTACCTCCAAAAGGTTGGGAGAAGGAGCGGATTCCTCAACCTCTTCGGCGGGGAAAGCCTGACAGACAGAGTATACCGGAATTTTTGTAAGCTCCTCTTCCTGCTCAATAGTACGCTGGGGCAAGTCGTCAAAAGCTTTGTCTTGAGGCAACGCAATGGGAGAAAACGCATCAAAAGGCTTATTGATACTCTGGAGAAGTCGCTCAGAGGGCGTAAATGTAAAAGCCAGCTCCTCTTTAGCCTCGCCCTCAAATAGTCCAATCCCTTCCCAAAGGAAAGCATTGCCACTGTGCAAATGGTGCAACATCTGCTCGGTGAGAGCTTGATAAAAAGCATGTACACTCTTGGGGGATAAAGGAGAAGACTCTTGTAGTATCTCCTCGAGATCATCGGGGGCAGCACTTGAGGCTAAACCGGTCTCAAGGTGCAATCGGGGAGGAACGAGAAGCCGACTCCCAGAAGGCAAGAGAGCAACGTACTCCATTTCTTTACGCACGTGCCACGCCACGACCCCCGCTACAGAAACGGGAATGGCGGATGCAAGCCGATCCGAAACTATGCGCCCCAGAAGGCTCCACAGCTCTTCGCAACTCTCGTATTGCAACTCCGATCGCTCGGCAAGTTGACTAATCCATTGTAGGGTCTCTATCATAACTATCGGGACAGTGGGGCTTGCGCCAATAAATCAAAGCCATCTACTCCTACGATAGGTAGGGGGTAATAATGCCCAACACGGAGAGAATGAGCCTGCTCTACAGGGATAAGCACCTCGGGATCCACCTCTGGAGAATCGTACTGAGTACGCCCCACGACAAACTCCTCCTCCCTGCGATCAATAAGCACCTCCTGAGTAGTCCCTACCAAGCTACGGCTATATGCCTCGGCAATAGGCTCCTGCAGTGCCATAAGTTGCTCCAGACGATCCATTTTCACCTCCTCGGGTATCTCGTCTTGATAGTGCTTGTAAGCATACGTCCCAACCTCGTGGCTATAGGCAAAGGCGCCCATACGCTCAAATTGCCTGCGCTCTATAAACTCGCATAGGGCTCGAAAGTCTTGCTCCGTCTCCCCGGGATGCCCCACAATCAACGTGGTACGCAACGCAATCCCCGGCACTTCTTTGCGAATCTCATCAAGGAGCCGCTCTGTCTCGAGCTGGGTGATATTGCGACGCATCTTTTGGAGCATATTGTCGGTTGCATGCTGCAGGGCAATATCCAAGTACTTACAGATATTATCTCGTTCCCTCATGATGGGGAGAATCTCTCGGGGGAACTGTGTAGGATAGGCATAGTGCAAACGAAGGCGACGCACCCCGGGGAGATCCGAAAGTCGCTCCAAAAGGGGAGCCAACAGCACCTTTCCTCCAAGATCCCGGCCGTACGAAGTAAGGTCTTGTGCGATCAATTGAAATTCGCTACAGCCCTCGTCTACAAGCGTTTTCACTTCATCTACAAGAGACTCTATGGTACGCGATTTTTGCCGCCCCGTGATAAGAGGGATAGCGCAGTAGGAGCAACCCCTATCACACCCCTCCGAAATCTTCACATAGGCGTAGTGTTTGGGGGTGGTTAGGAGGCGTGCCGTATCCGTCTCAGGAGCGAAAGAAGGTCCTAGGTCGGCCACTAGATTTTTCCAATCGAACTTGCCGTAGAGAGCATCGATCTCGGGGATTTCGGCCTTAAGGTCACCACGGAATCGCTCACTCAAGCACCCCATTACAATCAATTTGCCAATGCGCCCCTCTTCTTTAGCACGCACAAAAGCGAGTATCGTATTGATAGATTCCTCCTGAGCCGCACCAATAAAGCCGCAGGTATTGATCACGACAATCTCCCCCGTTATGCGCTTGGGATCATGGCGAACCGAGTAGCCTGCCGCCGCAAAACGCCGCATCAAGAGCTCCGAATCCACAAGATTTTTGGAGCAACCGAGCGTAATTACGTTTACTTCGTTTCTTCTCATTCGCCAAAGAGCGAAGCTACAAACTCGTGCTTACGGAAGACCTGGAGGTCTTCGATTTTCTCCCCTAAGCCAATATACTTTACAGGGATATTGAACTGATCAGAAATCCCAATCACTACCCCGCCCTTAGCCGTACCGTCAAGTTTGGTCACGGCAAGAGCATTCACCTCGGTAGCCGCAGTAAACTGGCGAGCTTGCTCAAAAGCATTCTGCCCCGTAGAGCCATCAAGCACCAACAACACCTCCTGAGGGGCATCAGATACCACCTTCTGCATCACACGCTTTATCTTGGTAAGCTCATTCATCAGCCCCACTTTATTATGAAGGCGACCGGCTGTATCAATCAACACAACGTCGGCATCTTGTGCCACGGCGCTAGCCACCGTATCATAGGCCACGCTAGCAGGGTCTGCCCCCATTTTCTGTTTGATCATGGGTACATCCACACGCTCTGCCCAGACGCTTAATTGGTCAATAGCAGCAGCGCGGAAGGTATCGGCAGCACCAATTACAACCTTATGACCGGCGGCTTTGAACTGGTACGCGAGCTTCCCTATTGTCGTGGTTTTACCTACTCCATTGACCCCTACCACCATTATTACGTAGGGTTTACTCTCTGTCGGCAGCACAAAGCTATCTCCGTCTATGGTACCGCTCTCGGTAAGTAGAGCCTCTATCTCGCTACGCAAGATGCCGTTAAGCTCGGCGGTAGACACATACTTATCACGGGCTACGCGCTCCTCTATACGCTTGATAATCTTGAGTGTGGTATCTACCCCAACATCGCTGGAGATGAGCACATCTTCGAGGTTGTCGAGCACTTCGTCATCGACCTTGCTCTTACCTGCGAGTGCACGAGAGATCTTACCAAGTACCGAGTCTTTGGTCTTCTCAAGCCCTGTATCAAGTGTCTCTTTTTTCTTCTTAGAAAAGATTCCGAATAATCCCATATCTATCTAAATTTCTCTCTACTAAAATTGCCCTCCGGCGTCAATCCATTCGCTCTTTGTAGTCCTGATAGTCGAAGCGACGTAGGAGCACCTCTTCGCCATTAGCCTTTTGTAACACGAGGTCGGGATGCGCCACTCCATTAAACATATGGGTCTTAACCGTAGTATAATGGATCATATCTTCAAAGATAAGCGTATCTCCCACCTCCAAAGGCTTATCGAAACTCCAGTCTCCCAAGAAGTCGCCACTTAGGCAACTATTTCCCCCCAGTCGATAGGTAGGTAGCCCCTCCACAGGGTCGTGGTGCGCACCTCGTATCACGGGTTTGTAGGGCATTTCCAAGCAATCCGGCATATGGCAAGTAAACGAAACATCGAGAATTGCCGTTTTAATGCCGTCGTGCTCTACAATATCTAGCACATGACTTTCTAAGAAACCGGTCTGCCAAGCAAATGCCGACCCCGGCTCCATGATAAGCTGTAGATGGGGGTGACGCTGACGGAATGCCTTGAGTACGGCAATCAGATGAGGTACGTTGTACTCTTTGTGGGTCACAAGATGACCACCGCCTAGGTTAAGCCAACGCGCTTCTGAGAGGGGCGAGGCAAAACGTTGCTCTATGATGGAGAGCAGTTTCTCTAGCTGGAAGCTATTTCCCTCGCACAAAACATGCACATGCAACCCCTCTATTCCCTCGGGGAGATGCAAGCCCAACTCCTCGGGCGAGAGCCCAAAACGCGAGCCGGGTAGAGCCGGATTATAAAGGTCCGTCTCCACAGGAGAGTAACCGGGGTTGATACGTAAGCCGTAAGAGACCTCCGAAGAGGGGGTACAGAACGCTCGGTACTGACTGAGGGAATTGAAGGTTATATGGCTACAACAATGTGTCCATTCTGCCCAATCTTGCGCCCGATAGGCAGGCGAGAAAGCATGCGCCTTGCGCTCCAAGCCCTCATAGCCCAGACGAGCTTCCCAGGGAGAACTGGCGGTACTACCAAAGCCATATTCCCGAAAGATGGGGAAGAGCTTCCACAAGGCGAAGGCCTTAAAAGCGACAATAATCTCTACTTTGGCCTCGTCCGCCACCTTGCGAATAAGGCTCAAATTACGCCGAAGGAGCGGCTCCTCAACTACATAACGCGGATATACTTCCATGCTACAAAGATAGCTACTAATCTGCGACTAGCACCCTACGCCCCAGCGAGTATGGAAGCACTCCCCTCAACAGGAGCGCGGCATCTCCGTTAGCAAAGGAGCACGCACAGGCCTAGTCCTTCCTTCATTCTCGCTAATTTCCGATTCGAAACCGGCCTGCAGGAGCGCAAATTCTGCCCTATATTTCTCTCCTTTTCACCCTATATTCCCATGCGTAATAGGCTACAAAGAGCCCCCTTCGCCTCTAGAGGTAAAGGGGGCAATCCATAACTTTTGCACCTTTGATGCACAAAAGAGCATTTTTCTTTGGAAGAATCTCAGAGTTTAATCGTAAGTTTCACCCTCATTTCTCAATCGAGTGAGACGTATATTCATTGTCACATCCCCCTCATTAACTGGATCATAAGCAATTCTAGCTCCTGATTTTTGATTCGCACCCTCTCCCTTCTTAAGTACAATACGTATCTTATCTCCTCTTTTGAACTTATGGGTAACAACCGGGAAAACGATTGTCTGAGACCAAAGCTGAACCCCCCTTTCATAAGGAAGAGAGGCGGAGGCTATTGCAGCCCAGGTGCCATTAGTTAGCTTTTTCTGAAGGAGCACTACCACCGAAGTC
>ERZ773063.1753-NODE-1753-length-12433-cov-12.639926_pt1 | contig 12433 bp, 10 predicted proteins | sample MGYA00580625_ERZ773063 | MGnify/ENA primary metagenome ERZ773063 (study PRJEB29015, sample SAMEA2738022) | human oral metagenome | biome: human oral; feature: human-associated habitat; material: dental | place: China | collected 2042 ...
GTTCATCCGAAACGACACCCTGCGGCACGCCCGCCCCGCGCATCATCCAGACCGCACGCGTCGAGTTCTCGCCGATGACATCTACCATACCGTCCGTTGGCACAGAGAATACGGAGTTTCCGTGGTCGGAGTAGAGGTTCACGATATATTCGTCCTCGTCGAAATGTTCCTCGATATAGGAAAGAAGATAGCCGAGCATGCGGTCGACGTGGGTAAGGCTCTGCCAGAACTGTTCCCGGTAGATCGCGAGGTTTGGCAGTCGGACGCTTGCCACGTGTTCGTCCGGCTCAAAGAGCCGTTTGTCGAGTGGCAGCTGCGTCTCCACCGCCGGATGAAAGCGGAACCCCTTTGCGTTCCACGGATGCACATCGGTCGTGTGCAGGTAGAGAAATTGATCCGCTTCACGGAATGCCTCGAGCTGCATGATCGTGCGGTCAACACCCTCCGCCGAGGACAGCTGCCACGACACCGCATTCACGAGAGCATAACCGCGCAGTGCACCGCAGTAGACACTGTCGCTTGCCCCCATCGGTGCGGCGCAGTAATAGCCGCGCTCCGCCATGCACTCCGAGAGTGTTCGGAAGGAGAGCGGCAGCTCGTGGCTGTCGCTTTCGTTGAAGACCTGTGTGTGATGCGGGTACCGTCCCGTTTCGATCACGGGGAGCGCGGGATAGGTGCACTCGGATGTGGAGAAATGCTGATCGAAGATCACTCCGCGCGCAAAGAAGCGCGCGATGTTCGGCATACAGTCGGGGAAGCGCGTGCGCGCCACATTCCATGAAAGACCGTCCACGAGGAGGTTCAGCACGAGTTTTTTGCGGTCGGGGCTGTGCCCGAGGCGGATCGGTGTGCCCACGGCATAGGGAGTGTCGTCTATCGGTGTGAGGCGCGTCGTCTCCGTGAGACGGAAATGGCTGAACGCCCATTTTCCGAGATAGGCAGCTTGTGCCGGCATGGTATCTGTATCAATACGAAGTTCCTGCAGATGCTCCGTGCCCGCGATGGGCAGGATGACGGTCGTGCCCGGCGGGACAGAGATCTCTGCCGCACCGCGTACCTCCTCCGCTTGTTGGAGCTGAAAGGTGAACGCGCGGTGCATCTTCTCAAAAAATACCTTTGTGTAGCGCGTTTCCTCGACCAGTGCCGCGTGATCTGAGAGAAAGGAATTGTTCGCATAGCACGCGACCCAGAAACGAGAGTACCGCGCCGGCATCGTGAGGGGAAGCGGCTCCCCGATGAAGACATCGTTCCGAAAGGTGACGCCCGTTTCACTCATCGAGGCGCGCACCTTGACCAGAGGAGCGAAATTGCCGAAGCCGAGCGCAACAGAGAGGCGGTTGAGCCCCTCCGCATCTGCACGCGCCAGAAGTTCCGGCGGAATCATGGGGGCGAGATACAGCCCGTGTGCATAGCCGTACATCGTAAGCGCGTCCGCCGTACGCCCCAAGCGCATATAGATTTCGCCGAGCAGCTTCCAGATCTCGTAGTTCACGGGACGGCGGCGATAGCCGCGCTCGGCACAGATGCACGCCGTCTCCGCATCATTCTGCGCAAGCAAATAGCGTGCGGCAAAGACATCCGCACGCTCCGACTCCGGTGCTGCCTCACAGTAGGCGGCAAGCTGCATGAGGAAGTCGTTGTCATATGCCCCGTGTTCGGAGCGCTCCAACAGATCGTAGAAGAGTGCAGAGGCGCGTTCGTTGTTGCGCCAGAACACCGTGAAGTCGTCCTGCATTTCTCCCTCTGTCCCTTTCGTGTAAATTATGCGTTCAACGCTTCCTCGAACACGCGGAAGAAACCCTTGATATCCGCCTCGTCAATCGCGCCGAGGGCGCAGAGGCGGAAGGTCGATGCCGTCTGCATCTTGCCGGGGTAGATGGTGTAGCCGCGCTCGTAGCAGTAGTCGTGTACGCGGGGGAAGTCAAAGCCCGCAGGATAGTCCACCGCAACGACGAGCCCCGACTGGATCGCACGCGGGATGGTCTCTGTGAGTCCGAGTTTTGCCAGCCCCTCATGGATGGCGTTGATTGTGCGCGTGTGCCGTGCCCACTTCTTCGCTTCCCCTTCGGCGAAGTATTCCGCGAGCGCGCGCTTTGCCGCATACACGGTCTGTACGGGCGGCGTGAAGCGCATCTCGCCCGTCTCTTCGAAGCCGTCGTACTGCATGACGAGATTCGTATAGTAGGAGCGCACGGGATAGTTCTTTGCCGTTTCGAGCACGGATTTTTTTGCGATGACAAACGAAAGCCCCGTCATGCCCTGAATGCCCTTCTGCGCGGACGACATGCACACATCCATGTTCATGTCATCGACGGCAAACGGAATCATCGCATAGGTCGAGATTGTGTCTGCAATCATGACGGCACCGTGTGTGTGGGCAAGTGCGCCGATCTCGCGCACGGGGTTCAGAATGCCCGTGCCCGTCTCCTGATGCGTCGTATAGACGGCGGCGATATCGGGATTTTCAGTCAGCGTCCGTTCAACGACTGCAAGGTCGGGCAACCCGTCCACGGGGAAGGTCAGGTCGATATGCGGTACGGCGTAGGCGCGTGCCATCGCCGCTGCGCGTGCGGAGTAGGCGCCGTTGTTCACGATCAGCAGTTTTTTATCAGCGGGGACAAGCGAGCTGACACATGCATCCATCGCAATCGTACCGGAGCCGCAGAAAAGGACGGTCGCCCAGTCTGACGCATCGGCGTGGACAACACTCAGAAGATCCGTGCCCAGCGTCCGCATAAGCGCGCCGAATTCGCGCTCGCGCGGGCAGATGTCGGGGACGATCTGCGCCAGCTTGACCGTGTCGGTCGTGGTGGCGGGACCGGGGTTGAGGAGGATGTTTCGCTTGATGTTCATAGGTCACTTCCGATACATAAATACGTTGAAGACAAACGGCGTGTTCCAGTAGCCCTCCATCTCGATGGCGGGGAAGTCTACGTGCAAATTATGTATGCGCGCAAAGTCCTCGAAGAACGCGCGGCGGTAGAAGAACTTGCCGAGACCCTTGTAGCGCTCGTCGTAATCGGGGATGGTCGCACGGCGATACGCAAGGAAGTCCTCTTTTTTATCGATGTCGTGCAGGTCGATCAGTCCGATGGCGCCCGTGGTCTTTTCGAGCATACGGATCAGGACGCGCGCGGCAAAGTCCTCGCCCGGAAAGTAGGAAAAGACGCTGTTGGAGAGGGCGGCGTCGTATTTTAGTGCGGTATTGAACGCATCCGCCTCGCCGCAGGTGAGTTCACGTGCACCGGGCAGTACCTTGCGTGCCGTTTCCACGAGGGACGCCGCGTAGTCCGTGCCGCCGACGGCAATGCCGTCGCGCTGCATGAGGTAGAGGTTCGCCCCCGCACCGCAGCCGACATCGTAGACGCTCATACCCCTTTTGAGATGCAGCAGTTCCACAATGCGCCGCCCCTGCATCAGGAGGGAACGGAGCGGAATGCCGCCGTCCACGACATCGAAGCCGTTCAGGCGTTTCAGCTCCAAGAAAACATCCTGCCAGTCGCCCGTGAGGGCGTCTTCTGTCCTTTGCCGCCGATTCCAGACGGCTTTCCACCCGTTTGTCACTTACATTACCTCGATCAGCCGGATGATATCCTTGATCGGCAGGAGTTCGCTGTCAATTTCGTGCGCGCGATGGTGCACGAGGAGGGAGCGTGCCGCGTTTTCCATGGCGGGGAATGCGGCGCGCGTGAGCTGGTTTGCGTAGATGACGATACGCACGCCGTGCGCCGCAAGCTCCGCCTCCGTGATCGTGTTGTAGGAGGAGGGGACGGCGACGATGGGCACATTGGGATGCTTTGCATGGAATGTGTCGCAGAACGCGATGACCTCATCGGGCGACGTTGCGCGCGAGTGGATCATGATGCCGTCCGCGCCCGCCGCGACGTAGCTTTCCGCGCGTTCGAGGGCGTCCGCGAGACCCTTTTCCAGAATCAGGCTCTCGATACGTGCAATAATCATAAACTCCTCCGTGCGCTGCACTTCCTTGCCGGCGGCAATCTTCTCGGAGAAGTTCTCAATCGTGTCCTGTGTCTGCGCGACATCCGTGCCGAAGAGGGAGTTGCGCTTCGCGCCCGTCTTGTCCTCGACGATGACGGCGGAGATCCCGATGCGTTCAAGGGTGCGGATATTGTATGCGAAATGCTCCGTCGTGCCGCCCGTGTCCATGTCGAGGATGATGGGCTTCGTCGTGACATCCATGACCTCGTTGATGGTCTGGATGCGGTCGGAGAGGTCGACGAGCTCGATGTCGGGTTTACCGCGCGCGGTCGAGTCACAGAGGCTCGAGATCCACATCGCATCGAACTGATCAAGCCCGCCGTCGCTCTCGACAACGGTCTTTTCTGCGATGAGTCCCGTGAGCCCGTTGTGTACCTCGATGGTTTTAATGATAGGCACAATATCGAGGAGGCGGCGCAGCCGTCCGCGCCGCGCCTCGGGCATCGCGAGCAACTCGCGCATCTGCCGGTCGATCTTGCGTACCCCGGCGTTCTCCGTGTAGGGCGGCTCTACGAGTTCACCACCATAGCGCGCAAGACATGCAAGGACGTTCTTGCGGATGGAGGACTCGGGACCTCTCGCCCAGTTGCTGCCGTGCACCACGTAGTCGGGGCGCAGACGGTCTAAGATTTCGTCGTACATGATGTGCTCCTGCACGACCACGTCTGCGACCTCGGGCAGCACGCGGATCATCTCTATGCGCTCCTCGAGTGTTTTCGTCGGAAAACGGTTGTAGCGCACCATCTCAGGATCCGACAGTACACCGACGGTAACCTTCCCAAGTTCCGCTGCCGCCCGCAGGAGGTTCCGATGCCCCTCGTGGATGATGTCGGTACAGAAGCAGGTATACACACGTTTCATTAAAATTCTCCCTCTATCCCAGTAATTCCCTTATTTTTCGCGTATTCGCGCCTCAAGCTCCCGCAGCTCCTCCACGGTGTCGATTTCCCACACGTCCGCGCGTGTGCATTCTCGTATGTGGATGGAGAACTCAGGCAGATAGTATTTGAGCGCGATCTCGTCCCAGTAGAGCTGGCGGTACTGCGCGTCGCGGTAGAGTTCGTTTGCGCATTCTGCGAGCCGCGCCCCGTCCTCCACCGTCCAGTAGGACAGCCCGAGCATCTGATGGCAGGGGTGGTCGCTCGCCGTGTCGATGTGCGTGATCTTCCCCGCCGCATCCGTATCAAAGCACCAGTCGTCTGTCTCCGCGACGTGGAATGCAATGTAGTTCGAACGCTCCTGTGTGGGCGTAATGACGGCGGGATTCGCGATGTAGAGATCACCCTCGATGACGTAGCTGTCTGCGAGGAGACCCGCACGTCCCGCAAGCGCAACCGACGAGATGTTGTTCGCTGTTTCCCAGTCGGGATTGTCGATGTAGGTGAGATGCGGGTACTGTGCGTGGAGCATATCGAATGCCTCACCACAATAACCCCGTACAATAGTAATCGACGAAATCCCCGCCGCATTAAGTGCATCTAAAATTGTCGCAATGATCGGGCGACCGTTCACGGGCACCAGCGGCTTCGGCACCCGATCTGTCAGCGGCGCGAGGCGCGACCCGCGCCCCGCTGCGAGAATAACGGCCCGCGTGACCCTGTGCGTGCCGCTGTCTGCCGTTTCGTGCGGTACATTTTTTTCACGTATGCCCATCAGCAGAGCCCCATCTTGCGCATCGTCTTCTTCAGTGTTTTTTCCGCAATGCGCGAAGCGCGTTCCGTGCCGTCCATGATGGCGGCATCGAGATACGCCTTGTCCTCGAGCAGCAGCGCGTATTTTTCGCGAATCGGACGCAGCTCTTCCGCGACCGTTTCGCCGACCGTCGTCTTGAAGTCACCGTAGCCCTTGCCCGCAAACTCCGCTGTGATTTCATCGTTGGACTTGCCCGTGATCGCGGAGTAGATCGTCATGAGGTTGTTGATGCCGTCCTTACCCTCGCGGAATGCGACCTCCGCCTCGCTGTCCGTCACGGCGGACTTGAACTTTTTGAGGATCGTCTTCTCATCGTCGAGGATGTAGATCGTCGCCTTTGCATTTTCGTCCGACTTGCTCATCTTTGCCGTTGGCTCCGCGAGGCTCATCACGCGTGCACCCGCCTTCGGGAAATAGCCCTCGGGCAGACGGAACATCTCGCCGTAGACGTGGTTGAACCGCGCTGCGACGTTACGTGTAAACTCGAGGTGCTGCGTCTGATCCGCGCCGACGGGCACATAGTCCGCCTGATAGAGCAGGATGTCGCCCGCCATCAGCGCCGGGTAGGTAAAGAGACCCGCGTTGATGTCTTCGGGGTGCTTTGCCGACTTGTCCTTGAACTGCGTCATGCGCGAGAGATCGCCGAACGGGCTGAGGCACGACAGCATCCAGCCCATCTGCGCGTGCGCGGGAACGTGGCTCTGGATAAAGATGAGGCTCTGCGTCGGATCGAGCCCGCACGCCAGCAGCAGCGCAAACGCCGCACGACCCGCCTTACGCCGCGCGTCGGGATCCTGGTACACCGTCAGCGCGTGGAGATCGGCGACAAAATAATAACAGTCGTACTCCTCCTGCAGGTGCCGCCAGTTCTTCACCGCCCCGAGATAGTTGCCGAGGGTGAATGTGCCGGTGGGCTGGATGCCGCTCAGGATGATTTTGCGGCGGGAGTTGACTGCTGCTTTATTGTCGTTCATGACGTTCCTTCCTTTTCTGTAGAATATTTATCATTATATACCATGCGGGAAAGATAAGCAAAGGAAGAATCCGCTGCTTGCTCCATCAGTGGGCTGTGGAGCTATGGGACCACTGATAAATTCAGCACCATCATCTTGGCGCATCTTTTTTGCCCGCTTTTCGCCCTCGATCCTCCACATAGCTTTGGCTATGCGTCCGGTTTGCCTCCTCAATCGGACGAAAAAATCTACGCCAAAAGCACCCGTCGGCAATCGTACCGACGGGTGTAGGTCACAAACACTGCTCAGAGCATCGCCTGATGCCGTCCCCACTGACGGTGGAATGGCAAGCGCATCCATCGCGTTCTCTACTGTGAGCGAACGTTTTTCCGTGGAAGCGCAAGAGAGGAAAAGAAACACAGCCCTTTATCCATGAGCTTTCCCATATGGATTCGTGTGGATCTCCTCGATGACCGGTGCGGCGCCGAGGACGCCCTGAAAGGCGGTCAGCGATTCCATAATACGCTGCGGTTCGAGATCCTTCATGATAAAGACGATCTGCGAACTGTGCTCCTCCCCGTGCCAGTCCGGCAGGTGCTGCGGCGGGTGAATGACGTGCTGCACGCCGTTGATGACGATGGGGCCGCGCTCCCCCACGTCGACAATCCCCTTGACGCGCAGCATCCGCTCGCCGTGGGTATAGAGGAGCATGCTCATCCACAGCCCGAACGCGGTCCAGTCGAGCGCCTCATAAAATCGGATCGACATGGAGCGAACGGTGCTGTCATGCTGCCCCCCGAGCGGCGGCATCTCTGCCATGCGCACCGCTCGGTCCTGCGGCAAGGCTTCCTGCGCGCCAAAGACAGCATTGGGATCAATCCCCCCGTACGCACTTTCGCGAATCACCGCCGCCGGATTGAGCTCGCGCAGTCGTGTGTGCATCGCAGCGACCTCGGCAGGGGCAGCCATATCCGTCTTTGTAATGACAATGGTGTCCGCCGCGACAATCTGCCGCAGCGACTCCGCGTGACTCCGCAGATGCAGCGCACCGTTCACCGCATCCAGACAGCAGACGACATTGCTGACATAGTAGCGCTGACTGAGCAGCGGATCCATGAGCACGGAGAACAGGATCGGGGCGGGGTCGGCGAGCCCCGTCGTCTCGATGGCGACGCGTTCAAGCGGCGTCTCGCCCCGCTCGTATTCGTTGAGGATCTCCTTCAGCACGGCGATGAGATCCTCGCGCATATTGCAGCAGATACACCCGCCGCTCAGGAGACGCGTCGACTCTTTGACGCGCCGGATCAGGCGATGGTCGAGCCCCGCCTCACCAAATTCGTTGATGATCGTCGCCGTGTTTTGAAAGCGTGCATCCTTCAGCACATTCGCGAGCAGTGTCGTCTTTCCGCTGCCCAGAAAGCCCGTCACGACGGTGATCGGGAGCCTGCGATCCGCCATGATGCTCACACGCCGCCGCGTATGGCACACAGAAAATCAGGATCGAGCGGATCCAACGTCCTGCGGCACATCTGCGCGGCGGTGCTCCACATATCGCCGAGATCGCTGACGATCCGACTGTTGCCCTTCCGATCCGCGAGCACGTATTTGCTGCCGTTCCAGTCCCGTATGCTCAGGCCGTAGTACCGCAGCACTCGGTCCGCAACCGCCACGCGGCGCAGGCGCATCCGCCGCCGGTCGCGCTGCCCCTCTCCGGCGACAACGCGCTCCCGCTGCCCGTATTCCGCATCGTGGAACGGCTGATCCGTCCAGTGCACATTCATAATCAGCTCACCGCATAGGACACACATGGATCCTCCTCCTCTCAGATTCTCATGCCGCAGCGCGGAGCAAGCGCCGCGGGAGCGTTCCCCTCGGCGCCGCCTCCACAGGGACGCATTACGACTTCTTCGGGAACCGCGCAAGGAACGCGTCCGCCATCTCGTCGAGCGTGCACCAGCGGATGCCCTCGTGCTTGTTAATGTGGTCGATGAGGTGCTGGTGGCAGCCGATGCACTTCATGCGTCCGGAGACATCGGGATGAATGGTCATCGGGAACACCGCGAAATCATAGTTCTCGTAGACATAGTCGAAGGAGTCCTCCCACATGCCGAAGATGTCGCGCGGGTTGTGGAAACCGAAGCTGTTCGGCGACTTCTTGATGAACATCAGCGGCGGGAGATCATCGAGGTCCCAGTTCGCGGGGATCTCCACCAGATCGGTCTCCTCGCCGCGCACCAACGGCTTCATCCACGTAGACGCCGGTGCCGCGTAGTCAATCTTGCTCCAACTGTCGCCGATCCGCACATAGTACGGCATGCAGTCATGATGCATCAGGGAGTGATCGTATTTGATGCCGTATTTCTTCAACAGCTTGTCCGTGACATTGGAGAACTCCCACCACGGAGCGACGTAGCCCGTCGGGCTCTTGCCGGTCAGCGCCTTGATGAGCTCGATGCTCTTTACGAGCACATCCTCCTCCTGCTGCGGCGTCATCGCGATCGGATTCTCGTGCGAGTATCCGTGTGCGCCGACCTCATGCCCGTCCGCTACGATCATCTTCATCTGCTCGGGGAACGTCTCGATGGAGTGCCCCGGCGCAAACCACGTCGCCTTGATGTTGTTCTTCTTGAACAGCTTGAGCAGACGCGGAATGCCAACCTCGCCCGCAAAGAGTCCGCGCGAAATATCATCCGGCGAGTCCTCGCCGCCGTACGATCCGAGCCATCCGGCGACCGCATCGATATCCACGCCATAACCAACGAGAATCTCTTTCTTTGCCATTGCAAAAACCTCCGATACCTTTCATCATCATCAAAACATCTCATTGCGCAATCTGGGATGCAAATCGCGCAGATACGGCAGTGCCTTTCGCATCGCTGCCACATCATCCAAATCGATCTCCGCGCAGATCACGGCCTCGCTGTCCATCCCTGCCGCTGCCCGCAGCGACGCGTCCGGCGCCACAATGCGGCTCAGCCCGGCGAACGAGGTATCCTGCTCCTGTCCGCAGCGGTTGCACGCCACGACATACACGCCGTTCTCAAGTGCCCGACTCCGCGACGCAAGATCCCAGACGTAGTCGCGCGCCCGTCCAAACGCCGAGGAGTAGAGCAGTACATCCGCCCCCTTGAGCGTCTGAATCCGCGCCATCTCGGGAAAGCCGATCTCATAGCAGATGAGAAGCCCGACCGTCGCAAACGGCAGCCGACAGACACCGATCTCCGCGCCCTTTGCGAATCGGCTGCTCTCCGCATCCCAGAGGTGCATCTTGCGCTGCTGCCCGATGCAGCCCTCCGCACCGACAAGCACCGCCGTGTCGTAGATAAGACCGTCCGCTCCTCGTTCGAGAAGCGCGCCCGCGAGATAGATGCCATAGCGCCGCGCCATGTCCTGCATCCATCGGGTCGTATGCCCCGGAATGTCCTCCGCGAGCTCCATGTCCCGCACCTCGACACGATAGCCCGTATTGAACAGCTCCGGCAGCACAACGAGCCGTGCGCCCTGCGATGCGGCATCCGCGATCCGCTCTGCCGCATGCCTCAGATTGGCGTCCTTGTCATAGGGAACGCAGTCCATCTGCACGGCGGCAGCGATCCATTTATGCGCCATAGCCTCGCCTCCTTTGGCTTCATCATTGTCCTCTGCTTTCGTAATATGCAATTTTCATGCCAACGTGAATTCCTACATAAATACTGTGATTGTGGCGTAAACGCGCACAAAAATATGCACCGCTGCATAGATTTTATGCGGCAGTGCATATTTGTTTATACTTTTTTCAATTTTCGGCTGATCGTGCTCTGATCCACCCCCAAGACCTCGGCGATCCGTGTTGTCGTCTTGTACTTCCGCTGCGCCATCGCGATCAGTTTCTCCTCCACAAGACGCTGTGCCTCCCGCAGTGGGATGATCGCATCCACCTGAATGGGAGCGGAGCGCTGACGGCACTGCAGCGATTCCGGCAGGCTGTCGACGCCGATGACATCCTGCGGCGAGAGCACCACCATCCGCTCAATCGCATGCTGCAGTTCCCGCGTGTTCCCATCCCAGCGGCAGCGGGAAAAGGCATCCATCACATCTGCGGAAAGCCGACGGTTCAGCCGATACTTCGCATTGTATTTTTTCAGGAAAAAGAGCGACAGCGGCAGGATATCCTCCTGCCGTTCCCGCAACGGCGGAATGTGGAACTGCACGACATTCAGCCGATAGTACAGATCCCGGCGAAACTGTCCCTGCGCGATCTCTTCCGGCAGATTCTTGTTCGACGCCGCGATGATGCGCACATCCAGGGGGATGGTCTTCGTTCCGCCCACGCGCATGAACTCGTTTTCCTGTAGCACGCGCAGGAGCTTTGCCTGCATGCCGACGGGAATCTCGCTGATCTCGTCCAAAAACAGCGTGCCGCCCTGTGCGAGCTCGAACAGCCCCGGCTTGCCGCTGCGCTCCGCCCCCGTGAAAGCACCGCGCTCGTAGCCGAACAGCTCCGACTCAAAGAGCGTCGGCGGCAGTGCGCTGCAGTTGATCTTGATGTACGGCTTCTCCGTGCGCGGACTCTTGGCGTGGATGAAGTTGGCAAGCACCTCCTTGCCGACGCCGGAGTCGCCCGTGATGAGGATGGGCACATCCGTCTCGCTCACCTTCAGTGCCATGACTGCGATCTTCTTCATCTCCGGACTCTCTGCGATGAACGCGTTGTTCTGCTCCTCCTGCAGCTGACTCCGCGCGAGCTCGCGCTTATAGCCCTCGAGCAGGAGCCGCGTCTCGTTCAGCTCCTGTGAGAACTCGCTCTCATCCACGATCAGCCGCGACGTATTGATCACGCGGACAATCCGGTTTTCCTCGTCCACGATGGGCGTTCCCATGACGAGGAGCTTCTTCCCCGTCGCCGTCGTCTGAATCGCCTGCACGCGCCGCTTTGACTCCAGCACCATGCGCGTAATGGATGGATAGAAAATGCGCTCTCTTTCCAAATCATAGACGCTTTTTCCAACCAGCTGCTCGGCATCCACGCCCCAGATCGCGGTCGCTGCCGAACTCACTTCAAGCGTCTTGCCCGTATCGTCCGAGGCGTAGATCACATCCCAGTTGGTCTCGAACAGCTTGTGGATGTCCTCCGCCATGTGGCTGTAGCTCACTTCCATCGCAGCAGCATCGCTCAGACCGCGGTGATGGAACCGCATCTCCATCGCACCGACCAGTGCGCCGTTCGAAAAAATACTGCTGAGTGCAACGATATCGTCATCTTCCTGAAAGATCAGCTTCGTCTCGGTCGGATACTCCAACGCTTTGAGAATGGCGTCCGCATTGCCGCACGCCTCGATCGGCATTCCCACAACCTGTGCAAGGCTCGCTCCCCGCGCCATGCAGTACGATTCGTTCGCCTTTACAATGCGCTTTCCCGTGTCGATCACAACAATCTCACAGAGAAACGCATCCAACAGCATTTGCTCCGAAATCTCGGCAGGATTCCCGCCATTCCCCACATTTTCGGTGTTGTGTCTATTCTCCATATGCATTGCCTTTTCACTGACAGCAGCAAAATCCACAGGAACCGAATATTCCCACACAATTATATCATCAAACGAAACGACGAACAAGCAATAGGGATGAATGTGATATTCATCACAAACCCTATGAGGGGGTTATGTTATAGGACGCACTGATAAACAAGTGCCACTATATAACAGGGGGCGGTGGTTTATGCGGCTCTCTTGCGTGAGAGCTCCCCACGCACTCAAAAATTTCCTTGCCAAGAATCCCGTCCTCTGTTACAATATGTTCCGTATCGAATA
>ERZ773063.1755-NODE-1755-length-12422-cov-11.073826_pt1 | contig 12422 bp, 10 predicted proteins | sample MGYA00580625_ERZ773063 | MGnify/ENA primary metagenome ERZ773063 (study PRJEB29015, sample SAMEA2738022) | human oral metagenome | biome: human oral; feature: human-associated habitat; material: dental | place: China | collected 2042 ...
TCCGGAATGTCGCATCCGAACCGATCACCGTCCAATGCGCCCCCATTTCCTCCGCTGCCTGTGTCTTGAACACAGAGTAACGGTAATCTGCGGCGAGTTTGACGACAAGGACGACAGCATGGTTCTCGAGTACCTCCCTGCCGTTGTAGATATAGGTGTGGGAAAAGTCACGCGCACCGCCCGCACTGCCGCCGATATAGGGGCAGGGCAGGCTCTCTGCGTCATAGAGAGCCTTGAGTACAAAGGACTCGCACGCACTCACCCCGTCGACATAGACAAAGGCAAAGGTGTCGTCAAAGCGCACGGGAAAGGGAATGTGCTCGGCACGGACATCTGCTGTGATCTTTTCCACGCGCTCGGCGGGTGTGAGTGTCACCGCACCGCGCCGCATATCCTCGTTGTGCAGGGGCAACGTCATCATATGCGTCCCCTCAATCATGCGCTTGCTGAACACTTGCAGCAGAACCTTGGCACGCCCGTCCTCCGCGTCCATATAGTAGGAACGCGAATCCTTTGTACGTGTGAGCTCGCCGCATGTCGTCATCAAGAGGAGCTGCACATCGGGCGGTGAAGCAGCCTGAACGGCATGTGCCACATCGTCCATCCCGAGATCGGCAGAGATAAACCCCATGACGATGGCGGGTCCGCCCGGCACGTTGTAGAGCTCACGCAGACGTTCCGCCGTCAGCTCACTGCGCGAAAGATAGGCAGACTTCATATCGCCGCCTCCTACACTGCCGAGCCCAGCAAACGGGGCACGCGTTTTTTCTCCCGGATCGCATGCGGGCTCTTCCCCTGCCGTAGGTTTCACGTTGATACGCTCCGCCGGCAAAATCTCTTCGCTCTTTTTATTCCCAAACAATCCGAACATATATGTTCCTCCCTAGCGGCCACATTTATATTATTATAACACGCAGTTATCCCTGCCGCAAGAATCTGTAAAGGATCATCGGAACAATAAGCATGGGCACGCCAAGATAGAGTGCGGAACGAAGTTCCGGCACAAAGATCATGAAGACGAGGCAGAGTACCTGCGCCCAGATGCCGAAGAGTGTCACATACGGAAAAAGAGGCATGCGGTAGCGCAACAGGGAGACCGCGTCCTCCGCTTCGAGTTTCCGCCGCCGCCGATATTGACTCCAACAGATCGAGATCCACGCCATTGCACCCGAAAAGCCCGAGAGAGCAAGCAGATAGGTGTAAAACTCACCATGCGGATTCATCGCATAGATCGCGATGACGCCCCAACAGAAGGCGATGGAGGCGTAAATCGCACGCGAGGGGATCCCCTTGCTGCTCAGTCCCTCAAGGGCGCGCGGTGCCATGCCCATCGTCGCGAGCGCATGCACGGTTCGCGCCGCGCCATAGAGTCCCGAGTTCGAGCAGGAGATCGCCGCCGTCAGAACGACGAACGAAAAGAGCGCGGAAAGCTCCGTAAAGCCGTGCTCGGCAAGCGCCGCCGCAAAGGCACTCTCTGTGAGCGAGGCGTGATCCCACGGTAGGATCGAAATGAGCAACGTAATCGGAATGATGTAGAGGGCAATGATCCGCCACGTCACGTTGCGCACCGCCGTCGGAATGCTGCGCGCAGGATCGGCAGTCTCTCCCGCCGCAAGTCCGATGATCTCCGTCCCCTGAAAGTTGACAAGGATAATGACCATCGTGAGTGCGATGCTCGCGTAGCCGTGCGGTGCGAACCCCCCGCTGCCGAGAAGGATGCGCGTCCCGATGTATTCCTCCCCGCCGATGAGTCCGAGGCAGATGAGGAGGGCGACCACGCTGAACGCCACGAGCGCCGTCACCTTGACGAGGGAGAGCCAGAACTCACTCTCCCCGAATTTATCGACACGAAACAGGTTGAGGATGGTCACGATGAGTCCGAAGAACACCGCCCACCAGACCGTCCCGATCCCCGGGAAAAAGCCGTTCATGACGATGCCGGCGGCGATCATCTCCGACGGCACATAAGAGACCCACGTCACCCAGTACGACCAGCCGACGCCGCACGCCCATGTCGCGGAAATATTCTCGCGCGCATAGACGACAAAGGAACCTGAGAGCGGTTTTTCCACCGCGAGCTCCGCGAGACAGAGCATAACCGCGAGGACGATCACCCCTCCGAGGAGATAGGAAATTATGGCGGCAGGTCCCGCCTGTTCGAGCACATAGCCCGTCCCTAGGAAGTATCCGCTCCCGATGACGCCGCCGAGAGAGATGAACTGAAGATGCCGGTGCTTCAGCTTCCGTTTCATTGTCGATTCGCCCATGGGCTTCTTAACACAACCTTTCTGCCGTTTTTTCGCAACAAAAAATGTGCTCTCATCATACTACAAGAACGCATAGATTACTACGATTTATTTGACAAAGCGGTAAATTTTTATTATCATCATACCAAGCACACAAAGGAGGAGCTAATATTATGAAATTCAGAGCCTTGCTGCTCGCCTTGGCGCTCGTCATCACTGTTTCGGGTACCACGAGCGCAGCCGTCACCGAACATCGCGAGTCGACGACAAATCTTTCCATCGCCTACCCCATTCTCAGTGCGGAGACCGGTGTCGTCGCAGATCCCATCAACGCCGATATCGCGGCGCTTGCCGCAGACGTTCGTGCCGCGTATGAAGACGGCGAATTCTATCGTGGGGAATTCGGCTACCGCGTGCATCTGGACGATGAGAACTTCCTCTCCGTGACGTTCACGGATCTGCGCTACACACTACGCGGGAATCAACCGACGCGCCAGGACTATGGCTTCGTCTACTACAAGAAGACGGGGCAGCGTCTTCCGCTCGCATTCTTCGTCCACGTTACTCCGTCCGATCTGGACGGCGAGGCGGTAAACGGTCATCTCTATAACGAGCAGGGTCGCAATACGCCGATCCGACCGGAAAAGTCCGTGCATGAGGTACCAACGAACTACTTCCTCGGCGGACGCGGCTTTGTCTGCCCCATCTTTCAGGCGGGAGAGCTGACGGCAAGCACGGGACCGACTTACATTCTGCTCGACGCAAGCATCGTCGACTACTTCAATCGCAAGAACAAATGACAACGGAACGTGCCTACACGACCATCACGGGGGAGATGCCGGAGAGCGGTATCTCCCCCGTTTCGTATGAGATCCGGCGTTCGCGCTTCCTCGCCTATGCCGTTCATGCAGAGGATGAGGAAGAAGTCCGTACATGGCTGCAAGCCGTAAAAAAAGAGCACTATGAGGCGCGTCATGTCCCCTACGCGATGGTACTCGGAGAGCGTGCCGACCGCCAGCGTTCGAGCGATGATGGTGAGCCGGGCGGAACAGCAGGAAGCCCTATCCTCGAGGCAATCAAAGCATGTGATATCACGAATGCAGCTGTCGCCGTCGTGCGATACTTCGGCGGCATCAAGCTCGGCGCAGGCGGTCTTATCCGTGCCTATGCCCATGCGGCAGGACTCGGGCTCGACGCGGCGGCAAAGATTCGCATGACCCCCCTGCACACGATGTACGTCACGATCGACTATGATCTGCTCGCCGCAGCCGAGCGTTATATCCGTGACGCAGATGTACAGACGGAGGAGGCTTCCTACGCAGACGTTGTGACACTGGCACTGCTCGTACCGACAGGTGACATCGAACTGCATCAGCGTGCGCTCACCGACCTCACAGCGGGACGTGCGCGGTACAAATTAGGTGGGCATAAGTATGTCGCCGTGCCTCTTGCATAGAAAAAGCGCCTATGTGGGCGCTTTTTTATTCGATATTGCAAATTTCCTTGCCGCAGTTCTCGCAGTGAATCTCTTCCTTAAGGAAGTCGATGTCCTTGATGAGGATGAGGTGCCCGCGCATCGCGATCACATTGCTCTTTCTGAGATCGGCAAGCATGCGGTTGAGACTTTCGCGTGCGGATGCGGAGTAGTTCGCAAGCTCCTGATTCGTGAGCGGCACGGAGATGAGGATCCCTTCCTCCGTCTCCATGCCGTAACTGTTCGCGAGGCGAATCAGCGTCGAGTAGAGCGCCCCCTTCTTGCCATAGAGCACGAGATCGCGAAACTTCAGATGCTGCTTGCGCATGTGCATGCCGATCAACTTGAGGAGTGCAATCGAAAGATGCGGATGCTTCTCCAAATATGCCTGTAAGACCGGGAACTCAATGGCATAGACTTCCGCCGCACTGCGCGCGACCGCACTGAAAATATACGTCGGCTCCTCCTCATAGATCGGCAACTCACCAATGAGGCTCCCCTTCGTTGCGAGACGCAGAGCAAGTACGCGTCCGGAGGCACCGTATTTCACAATGAAGATGTGTCCGGAACGCACAATGTAGAAATAATGCGCCGATGTGCCCTCGCGAAACAGGTATGCACCGTCATGCAGTGATATCACCTTTCCCGGAATCGACATTAGCTCCCGAATAAGCGTCTCCTGATCCACAAGCCTCGCCTCCATCCTCTCTATAAAGATTTCCTATTATTTTTTTAATATTATCGAAAAAACTGTGAAAAACCTGTGATATTGGTCACAGCCAAAGCAAAAATTTTTCACTATAATTTTTTTATATCTAAATTATAGGAAGCTCTGATAACAGCAGAGCTTCACAGATCACAGGGGAGAGATGCAAATGGCAAGCAAGGACATCCTCGCCGAACTTGGCGAAAATCCATCGCGGCGCGATATTCTGGCGCACTGGGATCCGGAGAACGAAATATTCTGGAAGAAATACGGCGAGCGCGTCGCGAAACAGAACCTCTATACCTCGACGTGGGCACTGACCCTCGCCTTCGTTGCGTGGACGATGTGGGCGACGATCGCCGCCCAGCTCAATCAGGTTGGCTTTCACTTCTCAGACAACGAGATCTTCACGCTCGCGGCACTGCCCGGGCTCGTCGGCGCAACCGGACGTCTCGTCTACACCTATCTCCCCGCCATCGTCGGTGGGCGCAACTGGACGTTCATCTCGACGGCGCTGCTGCTCTTTCCGCTCATAGGACTTGGAAACGCACTTACGGACACGACGACGACGTATGATACGTTCGTCCTGCTCGTCGCTGCGATCGGCATTGCAGGTGCAAACTTCTCCTCCTCGATGGCGAACATCGGCTTCTTTTTTCCGAAGTCGCAGAAGGGACTCGCGCTCGGCATCAATGCGGGCATCGGCAACCTTGGCGTTTCGCTCATCTACCTGACAGCCCCTATGCTGCTCGGTGCGAGCTTTGGCGGACTCTTCGGCGATCCGCTCATCAATGCGGCGGGCAAGGAAGTCTACATTCAAAATGTCTGCTACTTCTGGGCGATTCCAACGGCACTGACGCTCGTTCTCGTCTGGATGTTCATGGATAACCTGCCCATTCCGAAGCAGAGCCCGCGCAGCATGATGTCCATCTTTGGCAACAAGCACACATGGCTGATCACAGTCATCTATACGTGCGGCTTCGGCTCGTTCATCGGCTACTCGGCCGCACTGGCGCTCCTCGTCAACCGTGAGTTCCCCGAGGTTTCCTTCGCCTATGCGGCATTCCTCGGACCATTCATCGGCGCAGGGGTGCGACCCATCGGCGGTTGGGTCTCGGACAAGGTCAACAGCGGCTCGAAGGTCACGTTCTATTCGCTGCTCCTCATGCTCGTTGCCTGCATCATCACGGTGCTCGGCATTCAGGCGCACAACTTCGCACTCTTCTTTGGTGCGTTCCTCGTGCTCTTCTTCTCGACGGGCTTCATCAACGCAGCGTCCTTCCGCATGATCCCGTTCGTCTTTGACAATCCCGTGCACGCATCCCTCGTCACAGGCTTTACGGCAGCGATCGCGGCGTACGGCGCATTCTTCATCCCGAAACTCTTTGGACTCTCATACGCGACGCAGGGCAGCGTTATCCCCGCATTCTACTTCCTCATTGGCTTCACCGTGCTGACCATCCTCATCACTTGGTTCTTCTATGCACGCAAGGGCTCCGGCATCAAGTGCTGAAACATAATTCACACACAAAACCGCCATTTCCGGCGGTTTTTTCTTTCATTGAGAAAAATTTACGCACTTCTCATCCTTCCTTCCACCTACCGCACAGACTATGTTATAATGAGCAAATAATAGGGATGAGAAAGTCAGAGGTATTCATGGAAATCGAGAAAATCAAAGATGCATCGCAGGACAGCAACAAAATGCTGAACCGCAAGATGAAGATCCTGCTCGACATCGGACAGACCCTGATGGAGAACGGAGCGGACTGCGCGCGCATTGTACGCGATATGCGCCGCGCAGCGGTACATCTGCGCATCCCTGCCGAACAGATCCAGTCTCACGTCACCTATACGACACTGATGCTCTGCGTCAGCGATGGAGAACGTTCCTTTACGCAGTTCCGCAAATGCGTGAAGCACGGCGTCAACCTTGCCGTCCTCGCAGCCGTCAGCAAACTCACATGGCGCGTCCTGCGCGGCAATACACCGTTAGATCCGATCGAACGCGCAATCAATCGCATTCGTGAACGCCCCCTCTGCTATCCCGACCGAATCATCGCGCTCGGAGCCGCCGTCGGTTCGGGAGGCTCATGCAAGCTCTTCGGTGGCAGCTGGCTCGAAGCGCTCGTCGCCACCATTGCGGCGCTGTTGGGATTTATCGCGCATCGCACAAGTACAAAATATGCGTTCAATCCCTATGCCTGTGCCATGATTACCGGCTTCGTTGCAACGATCGCAGCGTGGATCATCCCCGCCGTGCTCGGTCTTCCGATCATGTGGTATGCGCTTGTCGCCTGCACCATCTTCCTTATGCCGGGTTTTCCATCGATCAATGCCGCAAGCGACATGCTGAACCGCTTCACGACATCTGGCATGACACGAGCGATGGACACCATGCTCATCATCGGCGGCATGACCTTCGGCATTGCGTTCGCCATTCTCGTCACAGGCGTGCACAACATCTCCGATGTGCACATTCAGCCGACGGATACCTACCTCAATCAGGCGATTGCAGCAATCCTCGCAGCGGGCGGATTCTCCATCATGTTCAACACGCCGAAGAAGCTGCTTGCCGTCGTCGCCCTCGAGGGCATTGTCACCATGCTCATCCGCAATGTCATCATGCTCGAATTTGGAATGCCGCAGGCGATCGGCTCCTTTGTTGCCGCCGCTGTCGTCGGTATTGCGGCGCTCAAAATCATCCATATCGTCCACACGCCGAACACTCTGCTCATCATCCCACCCGTCATCCCCCTCATTCCGTGTGTCCTCCTCTATCGCCTCCTCTTCGCCGTTCTGCATATCCATACTATCTCTGCCGGGGAACTCTTGGAGGCATTGCGCTTTGGCGTCGACGGCATGACCATCATCCTTGCTGTCGTCGTCGGTGTCTCGATACCGAACATCTTCATCCAGAGACGCATCGAGGCACAGCAGCAGCGTGAAATCAATGCGATTATCACCGCGCGGAGCGACACATAGACATTTTCTGTATGAAACTCCATACTTTACAAAAAAGCCGCCGCCCGGCGGTTTTTTCGTGTGTCCGTCACGCTCTGTCCTTCATTTATCATGTTCATGTTATAATAAGGAAAACACATATATAGAAAGGTAGCGTGTATAAACATGAACCGAACACAGATCAAACGCACCTCGGAGGATGACAACCGGACACTCAACCACAAAATGAAAATTCTGCTCGATATCGGGCAGGCGCTCATGGAAAGCGGTGCCGACTGCACGCGCATCATACGGGATATGCGGCGTGTCGCAGCACACCTGCGTATTCCCTCCGATCAGATTCAGTCCCATATCACCTATACCACACTCATGCTAAACGTCACAGATGGCGAACGCTCCCTTACCCAATTCCGCAAGTGCATGAAACACGGTGTCAATCTTGCCGTGATTGCAGCCATCAGCAAACTGACATGGCGCATCCTGCGCGGTAATACCCCCATGCACGCCATCGAAAATGCCGTTACCCGCGTCCGGCAACGCCCGCGTAGCTATCCAACATGGGCTGCCGCCCTCGGCGCAGCGATTGCCTCGGGCGCTTCGTGCTCTCTTTTCGGTGGAAGTCTGCCGGAGACCGTTATCGCAACCATTGCGGCTCTCGCCGGATTCATTGCTCACCGCCTCAGCATCAGCAACGAGTTCAACCCCTATGCCTGTTCCATGATTGCCGCCTTTGTCTCCACCATCTTCGCATGGCTCATTCCGCTCCTTCTCGGTCTGCCGACCATGTGGTACGCACTGGTTTCCTGCACCATCTTCCTCATTCCCGGGTTCCCGATCATCAACTCCGCGAGCGATGTCATCAATCGTTTTATTTCCTCCGGCATGACACGCGCCATAGACACAATCCTCATCATTGGCGGCATGACTTTCGGGATTGCTTTCGCCATCCTCTCCACCGGCATCGCAAACATCTCGGATGTCCTCATCCGTCCGACCGACGCCTACCTCGGTCAGGCAGTTGCTGCAGCGCTTGCAGCGGGCGGATTTTCCATCATCTTCAATACACCGAAAAAACTGCTCACCCTGGTCGCGCTCGAGGGTATTGTCACCATGCTGATTCGCAATGTCCTCATGAACGAATTTGGTTTATCGCAGGCGATCGGTTCCTTCGCAGCCGCTGCTGTCGTCGGCATCACTGCGCTTAAGGTCATCCACATCGTCCACACACCGAACACATTGCTCATCATTCCGCCCATCATCCCGCTCGTTCCCGGTGTCCTGCTCTACCGCCTTCTCTTCGCCATCCTGTATATTCAAACCATTTCCGCAGAAGAACTGCTGCAGGCGTTACGCTTCGGTGTCGATGGACTCACCATCATCCTTGCCATCGTCGTCGGTGTCTCCATACCGAACATCTTCATCCAAAGCCGCATCGAAGCGCAGCAGCAGCGCGAAATCAGAGCCATCATCGCACGGCGGGAGGCAGAGGCTTAAAACATACAAATGAGCCCCTGTGCGAACTGTACAGGGGCTCATTGATATGCAGTTTGAGCTCAGCCGACAATCTCAGAGACAATGCGCATCATATTTCCATGCGCAATTTTCTCAAGGTCAGCGTCGCTGTACCCACGTCTCTGCAAAACAGAGAAGAAATACGGTACATTCGCTGCACTCGTAAGCCCTTCACAGATCACATCCGTATGTGTGAACGAGGCGAGCGTGTCCTCCGGAAGATAGTCACAGAAATCAAAGCCACAGGCAATGTGATCCACGCCGACCAGCCCCGCGATATGATCGACATGATCCGCGAGGCGCTCCACACTCGGCGCATCGACCGCAATAAACTCCGGCCATGCGTTCATGCCGATCACGCCGCCGCGCGCGGCAAGTGCCTTGATCTGATCGTCTTTCAGGTTACGTACATGCGCACACACGGCATAGGCATTGGAATGCGAGGCAATGAACGGCTTCTCGGTATGCGTGCAGATGTCCCAAAACGTCTGCTCGCCGGCATGGGACACATCCACAATCATCCCGAGCTGCTCCATACGTCGGACGGCACAGATGCCAAGTGGGGTCAGCCCGTCATCCACGCGAGAACTGCACGCTCCACCCGCGAATTCATTGGTCTCGTTCCACGTCAGCATCGCATGACGGACGCCCCACGCATAGAGGACATCCAGAAAATCGACCTGCCCGCCGAGACCGCTGAGCCCCTCCATACCAAGGAGGATTGCCAGCTTCCCCTCGGCACGGATACGTTCCATATCCGCCGCAGAGTACACGACCTCTGCAATATCCGCCGCCTCTCTCAGCTCCGCACAGGCGGCGCTCATAATCTCGACCATCCGCTTCGTTGGCGCATCCGTATATGGTGGATCAATCCATATGCAACAGGTCATTGCTCCGATGTTGCCGCTCTGCAGCTGCGCACGGTGATGGCGACGAATCACGTTTGTCTCGCCATTCATCCTGCGCAATGTTACATTTGTAAACAGATCCGAATGTCCATCAAAGACATCTATCTCTTGCTTCATTTATAAAACCTCTTCGATCCTTACGCACCCAAAAGGCTTCCCACAATGATGCCAAGATAGGTTCCTATGACATAGCCAAGCGTACCGACCAGCATCGCGGGACCCACGAGCTTGTTCCATCCCTGCGAGATTGCCATGCCCGCCGCCGTGGTCGGACCGCCGATATTTGCGTTGGAGGCGATGATGATATCCTCCAAATCAAATTTGAAAATCTTTCCGCCAATCAGACAGAACAGCATATTCACAACGACCATGATGAGGCAGAAAACAAAGAGGAGCGGTGCATTCATCAGAATCTCCATGATGGATGCCGGAACACCGATCACGAAGAAGAACATATAGATGAAGAAGGTGCCGATCTCCTGCGCACCGTTCATTGCGTTTGCCTGCTTCTCAAAGAACGTGGCAAAGATCATCGAGATCAGTGTAATCCAGACATACTGGCTGCCAAGGAAAGTATTGCACATCTTTGTGAACCAGTTCGCATCAGGAGAAATCAGTGCACCCAACGTTGCACCAATGAATTTCGACAGGGTGACGACAACGACAGCATAGGTCACGCACATGGCAATATCCTTGAGGGAGATGTCCTTACGTCCCCAGTATGTTGCTGCAAGCGTTTTCCCCTCATCGGATGCGCCGTTCTTCTCCACATCATCAATCTGAGGATGGGTATAGACCTTACGGAAGAATGAATTTCCCGCAATCCCAAGGAGGATCAGGAAGTAAATCGCCATGTTGAGGTTGTCTGCCACAATGGTCGAAGAGACAAGCGTTCCACTGACCTTGAATGCATCGGCAAGTGCGGTGAAGTTGACACCGCCGCCAATGTACGACCCCGTCATCATTGCCGCGACCTTCGGCAGCCCGTCAATCGCAGAACCCAACAAAATACAACCAAGGAGCGCACCGGTGATCGTTCCTGCCGCACCGATCAAAAAGATCACGAGCAGACGACCGGTCTCCCGCCAGATCTTGAGGATATTTGTCTGCAGGAGCAGAAGCGGGATGGCAATGGGAACAACGTAGCCCCAGACAATATCATCATAAAGTTCCGCATGCGGCGGGATAACATTTGTATTAACCAGAACCAGTGCGATAATTAGGGCAATGACTGCGCCTGAGATACGGGACGCCCACGCATATTTTTGCTCCAAATAGACCGATACCGCGACAGCAAGCAGCATCACTGTCATCAATACCCATGTGTTTTCAGGGCTTACCAGGGTGTTCATACAAACTCCTTTCCCGGTTTAATAATAAACAAAGAGGGCTGTGGCGGATCAAACAGATCCGCCACAGCCCCGCTTTTGGAATAACGTCACACGCAGCAGATCGCGCTACTTGACATAAACGCGCGGTACGCGCTTAGAGACGAGACAGACCACCTCATAGTTGATCGTATTCGCCCATCCGGCGACCTCATCCGTCGGAAGCGTCTCCGAGCCGAATAGGGTACAAAGATCACCCATCTGCGCCTCAGGAATGTCCGTAATGTCGATCATAAACTGATCCATGCAGACACGTCCCGCAATGGGGGCGCGCTTCCCGCAGACTTCCACGCTGCCGCCCGCATAAGCACGGATGTATCCGTCTGCATAGCCGACGGGCAGTGTCGCGATACGCGTCTCGCGCTCTGCAATAAATTTCCGTCCATAGCCGACCGATTCGCCCGGCCGGATCGTCTTGACGTAAACGATACGCGCACAGAACTTCATGCACTGACGCAGGTCGATCGGACGCGTGACCTCATCCGAAGGCCAGAGACCGTACTGGATGATGCCCGCGCGCACCATATCGAAGTGCACATCGGGGATCTCGAGGATCGCTGCCGACTCTGCGATGTGCTTGATCGGAATCTGAATTCCCGCCGCCTCAATGGCGCTGCACGCTTCTTGGAACAGCTTTACCTGATTCTTCGTAAAGGTCTTATCGGGAATATCCGCGAGAGCGAAATGCGAGAATACACCTTCGAGCTCGACATTCGGGAGCGCGGCAATCTTCTTTGCCGTCTCTGCAGCGTCTTTTGGATGAACACCGATGCGCCCCATGCCCGTCTCAATCGTCAGGTGAACCTTCACCGTCTTGCCCTGACGCACCGCCTCCTTGGACAGTGCCTCTACGAGATCCATACGACAGACCGTCTGTGTGATATTGCCGTCCACGACCTCACGCGCACTCTCCGGCTCCACAAGTCCGAGGATGAGGAGCGGCGTCGTAAATCCTGCCGCACGCAGTTCCAGTGCCTCGGAGAGCGTTGCAACCGCCAAGTACTCCGCGCCCTCATCGAGCGCCACGCGTGCGACAGCAACTGCCCCGTGTCCATAGGCATCTGCCTTGACCACGGCACAGAGTTTTGCCTCCTTTGCGATACGCGAGCGGATCTCACGATAGTTATGGGCAAGCGCGCCCAAATTGATCTCCGCCCATGCTGCACGATTCGGCATCAGGACTCACTTCCCTTCGAGAAGAACTTCATGCGGATCAGCTTGATC
>ERZ773063.1757-NODE-1757-length-12410-cov-4.689761_pt1 | contig 12410 bp, 10 predicted proteins | sample MGYA00580625_ERZ773063 | MGnify/ENA primary metagenome ERZ773063 (study PRJEB29015, sample SAMEA2738022) | human oral metagenome | biome: human oral; feature: human-associated habitat; material: dental | place: China | collected 2042 ...
CCGCCCCTCAATGGCTGGCGCCTTGGTGTAAATAGTCAGCGAACCATCATCACCAACCACTACTTCTTCGCGGTGATGGGAGTTGGGTTTGAGGTAGGCGGAGATTTTCATTGTTAATATCCTACCGGCTTTGTCATATTATCTTTCCTTTAGCCCTATTATACTCCCGTAAGGCAAACTTTGCGTATTTGCATTACCCATGCGATAGGCAACGCAAAGTTGCTCGCCAAGACACTAAAATTACGCTATGCTGTTAGAAAATAAACGAAAGGGTGCCAAATGATTTTTGCCAAAAAACTTAAACAATTACGTCAACAAACTGGTTGGTCACAAGAGCAACTAGCCGATCGACTCAATGTCACGCGACAAGCAGTTGCTAAATGGGAACGAGGTGCGGGCTTTCCAGACATAGACAACGTGCAAGCGCTAGCAAAATTATTTAACACTAGCGTAGACGAACTGCTTGACTATACGCGAGCAGGACTGGCTTCGGCTATGCGCGAACCTCTTGATCTTGATGCCTACCCGACAGATATGAAAGGATATTCAGTATCCGACCTGGCAGTTGCAGACAAATTTGCCGACGCCGATAAAATTGAATCATTAAATCGTCACAGACGACTAACGTGGTGGCAAAAAATCATCGACTTTTTCGTAGGAGCTGGAACGCTTGATATGGCTTTTTCCGGCGAAGCCATTGGACAACTTAAAGGCGACAGACACTATTATCTGGTTGAAAAATCTGGTCGCTCATGGATCGTCGAAGTTACAAAGACACACATTGAACGACGTGAACTAGCCGAGGCCTTCCCTCGCAAAGAATTGGCGGTTGGTGATTATATGTATCGGCGAAGTGGGTTTATTGTAAAACTATAAATTAATCGAGCAAGCTCACTCACCCTAAAATAACGTTACTCTATAGATATCACCAGAAGAACTATAATAGCCACCGGAAGCGTTCGAAATAGAAAATAATTGAGCCATTTCCTGCGTCCGTAACTAACAAATTGCCGAACCGGCAGATAGTTAGATACGAAAGATACATACGATATAGGGTTGTTGCTGTTAAGAGAGTCTCTGTATTTTATCAGCTGAAAAAACGCCTCAATAAGCAATCCTCCTACTATGGCTATGGATATTGGTGCAATACTTTCCGCAGTTATTTCTCTACTTAATTTATCATAATAACCCTAAAACGACATCGCCTCCAACTCCCGCGGCAAAATCTCCCGCACTTCCACCGAACCTGCCACCAAGTGGTAGCCGTGCAACTTTGACGGCAAATCACGCTCGGCCGAACGCCAATTGACTGGGTGATTTTTATCAAAATAATCCAGCAATTCTGCGTTCAAAAAATGGTCGCGCGGCAGATCCACCGACCCGTCCTGATTGACGACTAGCGCAATCGACAAGCCCGACGTTATGCCATCTTCGTTTTTAGCATACGCCGCTGTCACCAGATGAACCAGCGGTTCAAATTTCAGCACAGACTGATCGCTCGCCTCCACCTGCGCCTGACCGCGACGCGCTAGTTGCTGATTGATTTTTGTTGTCAATTCGTCAACACTTGGCTTACCGTCGCCTGCTCTGCAGTAGTCGCAACCATCCGCCGCCTCGACATATTCCAATAGTAAATTCATATCGACGTCAGCATCCTTAACACCATGCCGTGACAGTTGTTCCACCATCTCATGCAGCGTGCCCAGCAAACTATAATCATTAGCATTCCTGGCAGCATCACCAATGCGGATGATGGCGCGAGCGATGGTGATAGTCTTGTTTGGCTTGTTCATGCATTCTCCTGAAGCTATTTCACAACTCTTTATCAACATACTCATACTCGCCAATCGTCAGGCGTTGACTTAGCGTAATCACGCATACCAATTGTCTCAAAATGTTTCTTGGCGCAAGCAATTTTATGCAACTCGTCTTCGCGCTCACCACCGTTCTTTGTCTCACGCACCATATATATTTTTTCTACGCCATTGACTTCTTTGACAATTGCCCAGTCTGGATTGTAGTCACCAACTGGCGTCGGTATAGTAAATTTCGACGGTAACTTGAGGAATAATTTAATATCTTCACGGCTGTCCAAATATTCGGCAAACTTTTGTTCGGTCGCCGAATCCAGCGCTAATCTATCTGTCACCGTTTTTTGTTGATTTTTGACTTGATATAACCGATCAATAAATCGTTCGACTTCTTCATCGCTATCTTTTTGGAAATTACGTAGTTCATAATTACGCTCGCCCATCTTTTCATACTCAACGCCGTCCACCACGACCTGCGCCAGCACCGACTTAATTGCGCTTTTCACCATTTGCACATAGTCGTACGGGTTTTTTAAGAACTCATGCAACCGATCGCTACCAATCAAAATATCAACAATTGTTCGTCGAGTGAGACCAGTACTATCCTGCAACTCAGAGATGATATCCGGCAGTTCAAACGTTCCCGCCAAGTCATGCGTTGCTTCGCCAACCATACCATCATTATGAACACCGCCACGCCTCAAAAGCACCCTATGTCTTTGCACTTCAATTCTCAATGGTTTAAGCTCAGGCTTGGCTTTAATGGCATTGATGGCCGCCATAATAATCTGACCGTTATCAAATACCACATGGTACGTCGTTTTATGTGAAATTCGCTTCCACAATTCCTCAAGCAGTGGACTATACAAAACTTCTTTATTGGGACGAATCTTCTCTTTTTTACGTGCATCCTTAACAAATTTATCAATCTTACAGCCCTCAATAATATCGACCACCTCAGCATGATATTTTTGCAGATCGCCAGGCAGATCAAGCGTAAAGCCAATATTATTTGGTGCGAAATTTGCCAACACCCGACCCTCATCATCAATCATGCTGCGACGCCGCAAACACTCCCAAATCTCATTTGAACTCTGATGCCCCAGCGTACTGTTTGGATCATCGTGCAGTACTATTCGCGCAAACTCACTACGCCGCACAAAACCAATCTTAACACCAGCTTTCTTATATTCCCTTTGTAAATTATTAGCAAAATCACGATACGATTCATTAGCGACCACCATCAACTGATTAATCTGCTCATCAAACACTCGTGTACCATCCTGTCGTACTGGCAAACGCAGACCCCGCCCAATCGTCTGTCGACGATCATTTTCACTGCCGCTCTCGCGCATCATACAAATTTGAAATACATTCGGATTATCCCAGCCCTCTTTCAGCGCTGAGTGGCTAAAAATAAACCGCACCGGATTTGCCTGATCGAGCAGTTTTTCTTTACCTTTCATGATTAGATCATAAGCCGACTCATCCTGTGCATTACTCTTACCCTCTTTGCTGTCGACAAAGCTCGTTTTACCGCCCTTACGCATCTCAGCAAAGTATGCTTTTCGAACCTCACTTGGATCTTCAGGCATGATATCTTCGTAAAAACGGCTCTTTCTTCGCTCTTCCTGGTATAATTCATCAAACCAACGCGCAAATTTCCCGTCAACCATATTGCCGTCAGCATCATACTCTAAATAGCTCGCCACTTTATCAACAAAAAATAGACTCAGCACTTTAATACCTTGGTCGCGCAGTAAATATTCTCGCTTAATATGCTCGGCGATGGTCACACGAATCATTTCACGCATAACCTGATCTTCATTGCCGCCCCAATTTTCACCAAGCATCAGGATCCCTTGCGATCCAACTTCCACACTCGCTGGAACCGTCGAAATTTCATTGATGATATAACCTTCATAAATACTATTACCGGTGCGAATATCCAGTTTGTCGTGATGATTCACCCAAAGCGGCTTTCGCCCAACATTACCTTTTTTATCGCGGACCAACACTTCAACATAAGCCTGAAGCTTCGGTGTATTACGCACATCGATAAGTTTCATGTACGGCTTAGCGTCACTACCCTCTTGCTGCGCATTCGCCACCACGATGCTTTTCACCAACTTCTCTCGGTGAGCATCAACTGGATCGAGCCGATACATCATATTGTAGTCGTGAGTATGCGTGGCACTATAACGCAATGTACACATTGGGTTCAAATCATTAATTGCGCTAGTTGACAGTTCACTCTCCATATTTTGCGGCTCGTCCATTATGACAATCGGATTGACAGCGGCCAGATATTCAATTGGCGCAATACCTCTTAATCTCTCACGCTCTTGATGAATTACTCGCGTATTCTTGTTACCACGAATTGCATCAATTGTCATGACCATAAACTGCGTCATAGTACTAGTGGCATAACTTTGCACCACCTCTGGATTTTTGCCGTCATACACCGACGCTTCGTACGGACTATACCCCATCTCACGCGTGAAATGCTCGCGCATACTGTCGAGACTACTTTTCACACCCTCTTTAATAGCAATGCTCGGCACGATGATAATAAACTTCGAAAAACCATATAATTTCGCCATTTCCAGCGCTGTGCGTAGATATACATAGGTTTTGCCAGTACCTGTTTCCATCTCAACGCTAAAGTTCATACCATTCAGCTTTTCAACCGGAGCGATACCGTTGTCGTTTTGTATAGACTTCACATTTTCTAATATCGCGTCATCATCAAGTAGTAAATTATTGCCAATTGCACCAATTTCATTAAAAAACCCAATCTGGTCGCCATACACCGATCGCGACCGCAAAACTGCATCAAACGCATCAGCGTCGTCAGGCTGACCATCAAAAACACTAGTGATAGCACTGATAGCTTGCAGTTGGAACGGCTGACTGGAATCGTATTTAATTTTCATCCGCACTACTGTCCCGTAATTTTTTCTTGTCTGCAAATTTAATACGTGTTTTGGCTCGGCCAATACCATCCGTAACAGGAAGATTCTCTGGCATAGTACCACCTAGGTCTTTTATCGTATTTCGAACTTTTTGTCCCACCTCATAATGTGCAAGACTGGCACTATATTCTCCTCGTATACCCTCGCGTCTTAGCTTTGCATCAGCTTGAGTTGCACGGAATAGATTCGCTGCCAACTCTTCACTCCCCATATGATCAAGTATCTGTTGTGACTTTTTTAGATTTTTACACTGATGAATTTGCTTAGCCGTAAGTCCACCATACAATCCTTTATAGCCTGCGTTTTGAAATCGTGCGAAATCTGCAACACCAGCTTCTTTTGCAGAGCTGGCCAAACTTGCGTTATGTTTACTGATTTCATCTCGAAGCATTACCCTTTTACGATCTTCTATCAGACTATCTGCCTGCTCCTGTCTATGGGTTTGTATAGCAAAATAAGTTTGGCCAAGAGCAACAACTTCTTTTGAAGGATCTGAGTTTTGTACAACTAGATAACAAGCATAACGATCAAGCATGATATCATCAAGCTCACGCTGTGCACCAGAACCAATGGCGACCATTTCGTTGATATCCACGAAATGGTTGTGGACAACTGCACCACTATTCTCTGCTGCAGTCTTCGCTTTTTCTATTACTGGCAAGATATTTCTATACTCTGAATATTCCAGTATCCTGTACATATCACGTGCAGTCCAATACTCGACGCCATGTTCGTTAATTTTTTTCGATTGTTCAAAAATATTATTCATCTTACACCGTCCACAATTCTACATCATAGCTTTTACAAGTTTGGACCAGATTGGTTTTGAGCTGATTGTCGCCCTGGAACGCGTCGTCGAGGATGACAAATTTACTCGGAGTAAGGTCGGTGATAATAGCGCGCAATTGCTCTAGCGTCGGTTTGGTGTGCTCATTGAGATACAGCACTGGTTGACCTTCTGACAAATCACCCTCGGTCACAACTTGGTGGACATGAAGTCCATCAACATCGACGGTTTTAGTCCGCGTAGTCAGCGGCAAGCCCATTTTCAACAGCACTTCCACCAGCAGATCTTCCTCGCTAGCATTATCATTGCTGCTTTCACGCATCAGGTCTAGGCGCGCCTGCAGTTCGGTCAAATCGCCTGTCGGCGCACTTTGCCACTTGGTGAAATTGGTGTCGGCTAGTTTGTAAGTACGATATCCAACATCCAGCGGAGTCTCACGCTCAGCCAGCTTGTCAGCAAAGTCAGCCTTAATCTTTTCGCCCGCCCGATTGATCCGCTCACGGGCGATATCGCTAATCTTTTTATAGCCAGCCTTAAAGGCCTCGCTCTTTTCGTCGGTCGGCTCAGGCAACTGCACCATGATATGCTTGCGATTACCACCATCTTCGGCATTGAGTTGCATAATGGCGTGAGCAGTGGTGGCTGAACCAGCGAAGAAGTCGAGAATGATCGAGTTTCTGTATGTTGCCGTTCCTAGTATCTTCTTCATCAAAATTATTGGTTTTGGATATGAAAATTCGACAGTTTTTCCCATAAGCTCTTCAAAATCTTTTCTGCCAACTGTTGTACCTCCATACAAAAGTATAGATAAGAGAAATGTAGTTCGACGCTCGTCGGTTGGAATTATTAAACGCGGCTGCTTATGTCCATCAGACCCCCAGAATATTAGATCCTCTTGAATCAACCTCTCTATTTCATCCTTACTCCATTTCCATTGTCGAGTAAATTTATCGCCTGATGGGTTTGTTATAGTGAAATAGTTTTTATGATCACATCTTTCGTTGTCCGAGTTTACTGCAAGATTTGCTGTCTGCAATTCATTCTCTTTGCCTTTGAGCGGTTCATTGACCTTAATAAAGTTTGTAAGGTTTTTGTTTCTATATGCAACAATGATGTATTCATGAATACTACGAAACCTCTGCGTAGCCTTTAATGTTCCAGACGACCCTTCGGACTCCTTGTTCCATACCATAATTTCAACATTATCTTCCCCAAAAATCTCATCACAAACCTTTTTCAAATTCGCTTGCTCAGCGTCATCAATCGAAATAAACATCACCCCGTCATCGGTCAACAAATTACGTGCCAGCTTCAAACGCGGATACATCATATTCAGCCAGTTGCTGTGATAACGGCCGGCAGTTTCGGTATTGGTACTAATCTTTTTATTGCCCTCGTCCACCTGCTGGCTAAACTCCAGGTAGTTTTGCAGACCTTCCTTGAAATTATCCGGATACACAAAATCTTTGCCGGTATTGTACGGCGGATCAATATAAATCATCTTGATGCTGTTGTGATACTGCTTTTGTAAGACTTTCAGTACCTCAAGGTTATCGCCCTCGATGAAAATATTGTTGGTCGTATCCCAATCCTTACTCTCATCCTTGGCGAGTCGGAGCGTCGCAGTTGTTGGCTCTTGGGCAGCCCGAAGCGCCTGCTTCTTGCCTGGCCAAAACAGCCCAAACCGTTCATTCGGCTCGCCAGCATCTTCCGCCAGCAGCTCCTTCAACTTGACTACATCCACCTTACCATCCGCAATCGCCTCCGGAACCAGCTCCTCCAGCTTTTTAGCTAGGTCGGTGCGGAAGTTAGGAGAGGTGGATGGCAATTTATTTATATCATTATCTACTATTTGGTCTCTCATATTATCCCCTTTTTGGAATATTCGTTTTTTATATTAATCCTAATTGATGCAAAAACTCTCCCACTGTAGCAATAGAGCCAGCGATACCAGCAAATTTTGAAAAAACGTTTAATGAAGTCCATGATTTTTTTATGGTATCTTTGTCTGGAGTGCTTTTTTTTGATTGACTAAGAATAGTACCAACTTCTGCTATTATTTCATTCTTGTCGTCATCATTTATTTCAAGTGATTTTTTTACCTCATCTGCCAACGACATCAGAGCAGATTCCAAATCATTTTCTACGGTAATATTGCCGGTATTATAGTGTCCAGCAATGAGATTGTTGATTTGATCAGCACTAATTGTAATGCTCTTATCGATATGTCTCTTGTTATAATTTACATTATTTGTTACGGTTTTTATTTGCTGATATATCCCTAAAGATTGGCGATCTTCAGAGTCAAGCTTTGATAGTACCGAGGTCTTATGCTTTTCAGCATAAACTTGAGCAGCAGCATTCAGAGTCAATGCACTGTTTTGTCTTCTAATTTCAGATATTCGCGGACGGATTTGGGTGGCGGTCTTTCCTAATTTAGTTTCGAGATGTTTGATTATATTGGGGTTCAGTCGATTCGCCATTATTTTGTACTTTCATTTTTTACCGCTTCAAGGTTGTTATTCTTCTTGGATTTATTGTCGGAAGCGATCTGCATTTGTACAGCTCGCTCTGTTTTTCCAAGCAACTTCGCAATATCAGCTGTCTTCAGACCAACGTCCGAAAGCATCTTATCAATTGATCGAGGTTTTAGTCTTGCGATTTCAGTCTCTCGAATGTATCGATCAACTTGAATAGTTAGTTGTGCCAAAGCAATAGTCTCTAAGTAGTTACGTTCGTCTTTTGCCATATTTTACTCCTTGCTTTCAATTTTCGTATTTTTCCTCCGACGGGGTGCTTTGCGACTTATGACCGCAGGATCAATTTCAAGCACACAAGCTATCTCTTTTGACGAAACACCTTGATTTTGCAATTGCAACACCATCAACCACTTAATTTGATCTAGTGTTTTTTGAATTTGTTTATCCATTTTGCTCATCACTTTCTTTTTGGATAGATGTCTTTTTTAGTGCCTTATTTATCACAGCAAATGTTTCATTGCTCATTGAGCCAACAATACCCCTAACTTGAGTACGAGTCGCCCCTGATTTTATTAATTCAATAATAGTTAATCTATCCAACGCTTTCTTGATATCTTCTAGCGTAGTGTCGCTGCTAACTTTCGGTTTTACCATCTTTTTTTCCTTTCATTCTTGACCGAGCCATAGATACCGCTGGAGGCTTCATGCCCAAAATAGTCGCTATTTCAGTATTTGATAAACCATAGCCATCGAGAAGTTTAATGCTCTGCTTAGTGTCTAGCTCCTCTGGAAGACTCCTTACGATAAACGCAATTAGGATTGACAGTTTTTTTGAGATTTCTTCTAACTTATTTCCATCATTACTCCTGCTTCTCAACAATGATAGCTCTTTACTTACGTATGCCGTTTTTTTATTAAGGACTGATGCTATCTCACTTGAGTTTAATCCAAAACCACTAAGCATGGCTATCTTATCTCGTAAGGTTACATCCTCATCTTTTGTGGCGATAGCTGCCAGCAGTGCTATCACAACGTCTAGCTGTCTACTCACCCTCTTTATATTTAATCCCTCTCTTTCCATAATTACATCATAAGTGAATAGGTATGTTCTTGTCAAGAGTAAACATTACCATTTTCTAACAACACGTCTTGTAAATAATCCTTATGCTATTGTATAGAAAAATTGATGACAAACAGTTGCTTGGTGACCACTTCCATCTCCGACGCTTGCTGCGCCAGGGCTATTTTATTTGAGATTTGCTCATCCATGCTGTCTTCGAGGTCGTATTTCTCGCGGTTGAGGGCACGAACTTTTTTGCGCAAAATTTGAACTTCGCTAGCAATTTTTAGACGAGAAGCGGCATCGCCTGCCTGACGCTCTTGTTTTTGCAGTTCTTGAATCTTAGCATCAAGCTTATCGACTTTCATTTCGTATTCAACAATTTTGTCTTTATATTGACGCTCTAGCAGATCTTTTTTGTCGAGATAAGTTTCGGTGTTGCGGCCTTTGACTTCTTCTTGGTGTTCAGTAATCTGCTGAGAAAGATGATCTTGTAACACTTCACCTGGAACAAGCTCCCTGTCTTCGACACCAACAACACATAAATCAAGTATCTTACGACAAGTTTCCGTGTCAAGAAGCACACCGTCGTCTGTCTGGGCTGATGCCAAAATGTAACTCTCACTCATGTCCGACGAGTCTATTTTCATCGGAAAGGTTACCTTCTCGACAATCATTATACCTCGTGCGCCAACTAGATTTTTAACCTCAGAGGCAATTCGATCAGATTGACTAATATCAAAGATGAGTTTTGCTGGGGGCGTTTGTGCAGTCTTTGCACTGTGACGTACATATTCAGCCAAATCATCAGCATATTTATACTGTCGGGCATGCGGCAAACGTTCGGTTTTATAGAAATATGTTCCAGATTCGATATATTTTTCTGGTGCAGTTTTTAGATGAAAAACATGTTCGTTTTCAAATGACGCCTTATCACGTAATATATACCGTGTTAAACCCATAAATAATCGTTCGAATCGCGTAAAAGCTTCTTCAGCTTGTTCGTCATAACGACGAAAACGATCTTGTACATGAGGATCAAGCCCTTCAAAAATCCGCGTACGCGCCGCTTGTTGCTCAGTATCAATTTCTATCTTAAATTCTTCTTGTAACTTTTCAAACCGTTGGCTAATCTCATCATCGGTGCGGCACGTATTCAAGATATCGCTAATTTTCTTCTCAAAGTCGAGTCCGCTTTCAATCACACCAAGCACATCATTACTAGCACCGAACGTGCTTTTAAATAAACTAAATTTATCGGTCAATAATTCAAGAATTCGCTGCTCGGCAACATTACCTTGATTGCTAAAATTCACCACGACGACGTCGTACTTCTGCCCCATACGATGGACGCGACCGATACGCTGCTCAACGCGCTGCGGATTCCATGGCAGGTCATAGTTTATTAGCATGGAGCAAAACTGCAGGTTGATACCCTCGCTAGCTGCTTCGGTGGCGATCATGATCTGCATTTCGGATTCTTTGAATTTATCAATTAATGCCTTGCGGCGATCTGCTGATTCTATACCAGTAACGACATCGGAATTTTCATTATCCGCCAACCATTGGCGATAAATCTCGGTACTTTCCGGCGAGTTATTTTGTCCGTTGAATAACACTATTTTCTCATCATAGCCCTGCTTCTTTAGCGTTTTAGCGATGTAGTTTTGCGTCAAGGTTGATTCGGTAAAGATAATTGCTTTGCGAGCAGCTTTTGATTCCAGTGCACTAAAGCCAGTACTGATCGCTTCGACCAATTTTTCAGCCTTGACGTTTTCTTTGATAGAATCAGCAAAATCCGCGTATGATTTTAGTTCGTCAATTTCGGCTTGAAACTCGGCGCGCTCTTTGGCTGATTTGATTATATAGTCATCGTAAGCGCCAGTCTCCTCAAATGCCTCAATCTCTTCATCGTTCAAGTCACCCAATTCATCAATCAAGCCACCGCGGTTATCGCGAACCTTACCCGTAGCATATTCCTCCTCCATACGCCGTACAATATTCCGGAGCGTACTGGCAACTGCGAACGTAGATGAACCGAGGCGTTTGCGAAGAATCAAAGCCGACAAATGACGCTGAGACGACGCAAAAGCATACAACTTGTCACGATGCAGGTAATTGTCCACTAATTCATATAACTTCCGCTCATCCCCTGATGGCTCGAAACAAACAGTCTTAGCAATGCGATCAGTGTATTTAATATATTTCTTGACTTCTGAGCGTAAGGTACGCTTGGCAATTTTACTCATGCGTGAACGAAGCTCGTCAAGCGCAAATGGATGATTTGACTTTATATAGCGCTGACGAAAAACATCAAGCTTATAAAAATACTTAGGGTCGACGACCGAGACTAGGCCGTATAACTCTTCAAGTCTATTCTGCAGAGGTGTGGCTGTGAGGAGCAACGATTTTTCAGAGCCCCTGGCAATATCAGAGACCGAGCTGGCGATGCCCTTTTGGTTGTTATAAAAATTTCTTAACTTATGCGCCTCATCAAGAACCAATAAATCCCAACCATTCGATAGCTTTTCTGAATGGCGATTTGCAAATTCGTAAGAGCAAATATAAATATCATCTTTCTCGATGATTCTTTTTGACTTGATCCATTTAGCGTCGACAACGGTTACCGGTAAATTGAACTTTTCTTGCAATTCCTGCGCCCATTGCTGGCGCAAACTTGATGGCGTAATAATCAGGATCTTTCGTTTGCGTTCCGAGTAGTATTGCATGATAACGATGCCTGCCTCAATGGTTTTACCGAGGCCGACTTCATCCGCCAAGATAATACCGCGAGCCATTGGTGAGTTTAATGCAAACAGCGCCGCGTCAATTTGGTGCGGTGTCGGGATAATCTGAGCATCAAACATCAAGCCCGACAACTTAGCAACGTCATCGTTAGCATAGACGCGCTCAAGCTCATGGGCAATATACTTTGCCTGATAATCAGAGGTAATCATCAGAGTTATTATAACATTTTCTAATCGATGGCTCGGAAGGATTGCTTGGTAATTAACAAATGAGACATAAGAGGTATGCCAAGCAACTCGCCGGCGCGTTTGAGCCGATTGGTCGTTTCTATGTCGGCCTGGCTTGGTCTCATACTCCCGCTCGGATGATTATGCGCCACGATGATACTGGCGGCGCGGTCGGCGATGGCGTCGGCGAAGACCTCGCGCGGGTGTACCAAGCTGGCGGTCAGCGTGCCGATGGTCACTACCCGCTTGGCGATCAAACGATTCGCACCGTCCAGCGTCAGGCAGACAAAATATTCCTGCTTTTTGTCGCGAATGTCGGCCA
>ERZ773063.1759-NODE-1759-length-12404-cov-8.401733_pt1 | contig 12404 bp, 13 predicted proteins | sample MGYA00580625_ERZ773063 | MGnify/ENA primary metagenome ERZ773063 (study PRJEB29015, sample SAMEA2738022) | human oral metagenome | biome: human oral; feature: human-associated habitat; material: dental | place: China | collected 2042 ...
GGTTGGCGGCTCTAAAAGGTAACTTTTATAATGCGAAAGGTAACTTTTATAATGCGAAAGGTAACTTTTATAATGCCTAAAAGGTAACTTTTATAATGCGAAGGTAACCACTTGACAAAAGGTTACTTTTGTATATAATAAGAGTAACAATCTTATAGGGGGTTACTTTATGACTATTGATAAGAGTGTAAAAATTTTTGACGAAGAAAGTTCAGTAAAACAAAGTAATAATCTTGTGGAAGCCCGTTATAAACTCACGATTGCCGAACAAAGGATAATTCTTGCGATTGCGTCCCAATTAAATAAAAACGGGGAAAAATTTGAAAGTATATCATTTAAGGCGAGAGATTTGCTTTCTTTTTGCAATCTGGGAGACAATAATTATACTTGGCTCATTAAAACACTTCGGAGAATGAGACAATATGAAGTCATAATCCCTTATAAAGACAAAAACGGGAAACCTAAAACAAGATATACAGGTTGGATTACTTCTATTGACGCTCATGACGATGTTCATGATGGAGTAGTCGATATTGAGATAGATCAACGGCTTAAAGAAGATATGTTAAACTTAAAAGAAGCATATTTCACCGTGTCAGTAATGAATTTAATTCAAATGAAGCGAGAATATTCACCGCGTCTTTATATGTTATTAAAAAAAGCTATAAAATTAAGTCCTTATAATGTGGAGATTGATTTTTTAGTAGATAGGTTTCAATTACCTAAAAGCTATAGAGAAAAATTTGGGCATTTAAGAAAGAAAGTTTTAGAGCCATGCCTACAGGAAATTAACGAAAAAACAGATATAAAAGTAGATCATGAATTTATAAAAGAGGGTCGTGCCTATAAAAAGATAAGGTTCACGATTACGGCAAAGAAAGAAGAAAAAGAGAAAAAGTCTGCTCCGGTTGCTGTTCCTGTCCCTTCCGAAGAACAACAAAAAGCCCTTGCCGCGCTTGGCTATTACGATATACACCCGGGAAAAGTGAAAAGCGGAAAAATAAAACTGATCCAGGGATTCATCGATGCCGGGGAAGTGGAACGGGTACTGAAAAATATATCCCATGTCATCCTTGTAGAAAGGCCGAAAAAAGAGCAGACTGCCGGGGCAATAATAAACGCCATTATTGAGGATCGCGAGGCAGCTTACAGGGAAGCGCGGGAAAAGGAAAAGGAAAAGGTATGGAAAGAAAAGGAGCAGAAAGATCGAGAATACGAGGAGCGGCAGAACAATAAAAAGGAGTTTGATTTGGATGAATTACCGAAGGAAATGCAAAAATTAGATTTTGCAAAGTCATTAAGGTTAAGGAAAGAGAATAAAGAACAAAAAGAAAAGCCCCGGTGAGGGGCTTTTCTATACGTTCATCTTCTCGATGATTCGGTCGAGAATTCTCCCTTCTCAAAATTTAGATCTAACCCGTACTTGCCCCGCCTGTACTTGCATAACTTCCTTGTTGACATGGGCTATTTCATCAAGAAACTTTCCCGCCTGCTTTAAAAGCCATATACAAAAATCAACCAATTTTAGAAGAAGCAAGACTTTAATACTCGGTGGCGGTGATTGCTGCCGCCGATTGTCTTTTCCCTGCAGCGGCCCTTTCGTCCTTTTTGTCGGCGCGGTAGTCGTAGCTTTTGATATCAGTGACGATGCCGCCGCCGACACTGCCGCTTTCGGATTCGTCAATATTGACTTCCCGCTTATCATTTCGGCAGCTTTAGCCATTGTTTCAGAGAAAAAGTTCTTCCTCGCTGAAAAGAGTTTCCCGGTCCCCTTAAAAGGCTTTATCTGAAAGCGTGCGGCCTTCATCATGCCTTTTTTTATATCCGTCTGAAAACTGATCTGTAAGCGGTCGAGGTAAGAGCGCACGCCATACAAGGTTTCTCTGTTCCATTGCCGCGCCGTCCCGTCCTTGAATGCCTTTTCAATTTCCTTTAGGTAGTCGGGTTTCAATTTGTTCATTTCCTTCTCTATATAGCGATTCCAGTCTTTTTTATTTCGGATCAACACGGCTGCAATCTCCTTTCTAATATCTCGATCGTACCAAAACAGGCACTTCCTCGCGAACCTTGACTTCCGATCTCACTTCTCCCAATTTCCGGGAGCAGATTTCCGTTTTTTCGATGACTTTCACCTTGATATATGCTTTTAGACTTGGAACAATGACTTCCTTTCCCGATCCCGCCGAGATCGCGGCAGCAGCTTCGGCTTTCATATTGTCGAGGAAGGAAGCAATCTCCGAAAGGCTCGTCCCCTTCGGCAGCGGTCTCGCAAAGCCTGGAAACGGGGCCGCCTTTAAGGGGCGGCTCACTTCCCTTTCGAGTTCCCGATCCAAGGAAAGACGTAAACGGTTGAGGTAGGCCCGCGCGGATGACGCCTGCTCGATTGTCCAAGCGTTGGCGCATCCGTCCCGGATCGCCGCCTCGATCTCCTTTAATCTGTCCGGCTGTGCTTTCGCAATCAAGGTTTGTATATTGGATTTCGTCATGGCTTCCGCTCCTATCTGTCTATGTCGCGCCCCGCATCATCGCCCAGGTCGCGTCTTTTGTCGTTCTCTCTTGCGTTGATTTGGTCGCGTTCGCGGTCGGCGTTGGCGGCTTGGTATGCCTCGTTATAGTCGAGGCCGAGATCAGCGCATTTTTGCGCGTATTCCTCCGGGGTGCAACCGTTCCGGGAGATTTCTGCGAGGTCGTGAATTTGCTCCTTGTCTTTGTCGCTCAAAAGCGGCTTTCCCGGCTCCGTGATTCCGAGTTCTTCGGCTTCGTCGCTCATGCGCTCGAAGGATTCCAAACAATCCTCGATTTGCTGCGCCCGTGCTGCTTCCATTTCTTGCACGCTCATTATTTCCTTGTCTGCTCCGGCTTGGTCTTTGCCTGTGATGTAGTCGGCAGCGGCTTGGGCGAATTTGTCTACGCCCCCGGTAAAGGCCGCGCCGATTCCCGCGCTTGCGTCGCGGCGGAGGCCGCCAACCGTCATAACGGTTAAGGTATGACAGGCGAGACTTGCCATTTTATAAGTAAAATAGGCGCGAAGAATCTTTTCGCCCAAGCCGCTGCGCTGTGCCATGTGGTTCAGCGCGTTCTGCCGCTCCCGTGCGATCCTCGTTTGCTCTTGGAGCGTGCGGATCAGTTCTTCTTCTTCTTTTGTTTTGTCCGGTTTCTTGTTTAGTTTTGCCGCCTTTCTCCCTTTCTCGTCGGCTTCCTCTCCGGCCCTAAACGCCTCCACGGTCACCTTTTTGTTTACAGCGGTCATCTTGTCTGTGAACGCCTCGTTCCGCGTGAAGTTAAATTCCATTGCACGCCCTCTCCTTTTACTGGCCCAAAAAGCTTTTTATGTCGTTCGGGTAAAGTGGACGGAAGATCAGAACGTCATCCGCGCTGCTGCCCTCGACGTTGAGGAAGCACAAGGCGAGGTTCCCAGCAAGCTGCCGCATGAAATTCGGATCAATGAGCTGCCTTTCGACGATCTGCGTGTTGTAGGTGCTACTGTTGTTTGTACTACCGAAAAAGTGTCCTGGCTGCTGGTTCGCTCCGCTCGTCCGGCTGTAGCTCTGCCGCGTCACTTCGACGCGCCCCGCGAGGCTGTTTATATATCTCAAAGTCTCGCTGTCCTCCGTCTTGAAAAATATCTTTTGCCGGAAGTTGGCAAGAATTGTGTCGGACAGGGTAGGATTGCCGATCGCAGACTTGAACGCGCTGATACTCTGCGTTGAGATGATACCGACACAATGCGCCGAACGGGATTTGTCCCAAAAAGAGAGATCGGAAAGCCCGTCTTTCGACGCGCTTATAATGTTTTGATATTCGTCACACATGAAGAAAACGAAGTTCTGCGGCTTCGTCTTGTCCATCTGTCTCTCTTGCAGCAGATTGAAAAACCGGAGCTTTATCATCGTATATACGACTTTCCCAGCGGTCGCCCATTTTGCAAGCGGCAGATCGACGAGAACGACGGAGCCAGAAAGGATATTTAAAAGATTGTAGTTTTCGTCATCGTTCGTGCCGCTGAAAGCGTCAATCAATTCGGGATTCTGGAACGGTGAAAGGATCGTTGAAAGCGTCGCCTTTATGGATTCCCTCATTTTTATATCCATCTGCAAAAAAACGCTGCTATAGTAGCCCTTATAATTTGCGAGGTTTCGCGCTTCCAAAGTGCCGTCTTCGTAATGAACTTCGTCATCTATCATCATATCTATGGCCTTTCGCACGTCTTCATAAAATATGTATTGATAGAGCTTTTCGAGGTTGTAATATTTGTCGCCGAGGGCTTCCAGGAGGCCGAGAGTGTTTTGGATCAGCGCAACCGCTGACTGTACCCAAAAGCTCTCCTGCGTAGCTCCTCCTGTGAGATAGAAGGTACTTTGCAAAAATCCGGCTGCCTGTTCCGGTGTCAGTCCTTTCAGAAGGTTGATCCCAACGCAACCGGGGCCGACGCCGATTTTCACATATTCCCGTCGCTGCCATTTGGCAACCGCGTCAACCGATTCGCAAAAATCTCCTTTTATGTCGAAGATAAGGCCGCCCACGTCGTTATAGCCCAAAAGCTGAAACAGGAGCGGGTTGATCACGCGCGTCGTTTTTCCGGCTCCAATGCCGCCGAAAACGACGATATTTTGGCACGCGTCATCGTTCGCAAGCCATACAAACTGATTCGTAATCAAGCCTTGCGGGTGGCCCATGCCGTGTAGAACGCCCGACGAAACGCCAACGCCAAGCGCAAGCCCTTCGGGGCGTTGCAGATTCACGATCGGCCCCTGCCCCGGTTGGCTGTTCGTCGTTTTCGGGGTTGGATCGCCAAAAATATCCTTCAATGCAGAAAAAAGTCCCATAATACAATCTCCTTTCTCGTCGGTTTCATTTCCCGTCTACCCGATCCGGAATGTTTCATCGAACCGGATAAAGGGCGAGGGAAAAGGAAAAAAATAATGAAAACCGCCCAAAACATGAAAGAGTTTTAGGCGGTAAGGGGGAAGCAGTTAGAAACGCGTGTCCTTCTTGGTTACCAAGTCCCGGATGAAGAAATAGGCCATCAAAACCTTGTCAATAAGGATATACAAGAACAGATAGAGGATAATCACATAGATGATCCCAAAACCGACGAAGGAAAGCGCGATTGCTCCGAAAATCCCGCCGATAGATCCGTTGCCGCTCGAAATGACGCTGATGATATTCACGATAGACGCGAAAACCGCCAAGCCGAAGCAGACGATCCGCCAATAACGGCGAAGTTTCAAAATGATCAACCCGCGCTCGACCATTCGCCTTTCTTCGGGATCACCATATTGCGAAAGATCAATCTCGCCGCCCTGCTGCACTTGCCCTTGTTGTAAGTCTTCGCCCTTAATAAGTGCCATAATAGAAAACTCCCTTCTTTAATCTCTCTAATTTCTTTATTTTCTCTAATTATAATACCTTCTTTAATTCAACGCAAGAAATTTTTTGATAAAATCACTCCTTCGGCTGCTGTTCCTGTTCTCGCCACGATTTATACTGCTCGTTTATAATCCTTGTCGCCTCGTCGCGGGAAATATAGGGAGAAATAAAAGATCCCCAAGGCATATATATCTGATTATATGCGATTCTCCATACCATATCATGCAGTCCTTTGAGTTCGTCGGCGGGGATTGCACGTTTGGCACCAAACCAACAAAAGGTGAACAAGAACACGCCGATCAAGGCATACTTGGCAAGCCCCAAGAGAAAGCCCTTCGCTCCGCCGTCGTCCCCCTGTTCCATCTGCTCCCGCGTCCTTTTCAATTCATCTTTGTATTGTCGGATTGCTTTTGCGTCCTCCGTGATTCCGTGCGCCTGCTTTGTAAGCTCTTTGACAGTTCCGGCAGCACCTAAAAAAGTTTGCTTTGCATCATCGAACGGCTGCATAGCGCCCCTAAATGCCAGGTTAAGTTCATCCATCCGCCTTTTATATGAAGCGACCTCGTCTTCTTTTATCTTTATTTCTCCTTTGAGTTTCGCTATTTCCGCTTCCATTTCCGGCGCTTTCCCTTCCAGCGTTTTTAAATAGTCGAAGTGTTTTTTCATTTCTGCTTTTTCATTTTCGAGTTCTTTAGTCTTCTGCCGTTCCTCGGCCAGTTCTGTCGCAAGTCTTGTTATTTCTGCTGCGTTGCCGCTGTTTTCCCCTTCTCCGCCGTCTAAATCAACATCAAAATCCGGGAAATCCATAATATAACGCTCCTTTCTATCTGCTGAAACCTAAATCCATTTCCGGCGCTCTCACTCTCGGCATTTCTCTTTCTACTTTCATTTCTCCCCTTCCTTTCGCTTTCTCGATCAATGACCTCGCTTTTTCTTTCGCTGCTTCGATTTTCTTCTGATCTTCCATCTCCTTCTTTCTCGCCCGGTCGCTCGTAATTCCTTTTATGTCTTTTTCCATCGACGCAATCACTGCGGCGCTGCGCTCTTGCTGTATGCGTCGAATATCAACAGACATATCTTTCGCAGTTTTCGACGGTTCCGGCTGGCGTTCCTGCTCCCGTTTCGGCTGCTCGACTTCTCGCGTTTTTCCTCCCGGCGTTCCCCAATCAAAGGAAAGCGTGTGCTTCTCGATCTGCTCCAATGCCCTATTCAACTTTTCTTGTCCGTTCTCCGGCGCGTGATATCGGTCATTGTTCCTGATCCCCTGCTCCCGTTCCATCCTTGCAAGCCGCTGCGAAAAATCTTTTGATGTGATCTTTTTCGCAAAGTCCCGCGACTGCCGCTCCAGCTTTTCCTTATCATCTGTATAAACTACGGCCTTTTTCCGCGCTCGGCTTATATCAACATATAGAGCGTTGCGCGTCTGCGCTGCTCCCTTCGTGTTCATATCGACAACGACCTTATCGACGGTCATGCCCTGCGCTTTGTAATTCGTCACGGCGTAGGCGTGATCCAATGATTTATATTTTTCCGTGTCGATCTCGCCCTGCTGAATCAGCTTGTCTTTGTCGAAAACGGCGTACCCTATATATTTTCCGTTTGTATATGTAACCTCGGCGCGGGTGCCGTTCATCACGTTTAGCTGATTGTCATTCTTTGTAAATATGATCCGGTCGCCCTTCGCAAAGTGGCGTTTTTCCTCTTTTCCGTCGTTTCCTTCAATAATATATTCTTTCCCTTTTTCCAATTCGCCGCGCCTCACATATTCGGCCCGGATCGCTTTGTTATATGCTTTACGGTCGGCGTTGGTACTTGTCAGTAAAAGTTTTTTGTCGTAGTCCTCCAGTTTATCGGCGGTCATTTCCTTTGTGATCGCTTCCCGCCGCCCGCGCGTCCCTTCGATCTCGTGGTAACAATTTACCTCGTCCAGCTTCTTGAACGTCACAAGTGTTTTGCCCTGTACCGATTCACGCACCGCGTCCCGGAGTTCCGCAAATTCCTTTTTCTGTCGGCGTATGTCATACAAATGCGCGGTCGCCATTCCCTTTTCTTCCATTTGCTCCATCGGCTTTCCAGCTCCAACAGGAGGTAATTGCAGCGGATCGCCTAAAAGAAGGAGCTGCGCCCCTCGCGCTTCGGCTGCTTTCTGTAGCTGGTTCATTAAGTGCATATCGACAAAACCAGCTTCATCGACGGCCCAAATTTCGCGGCCTTTCGTTTTCTCGACGCGGGAAAAATCCCACTCCTGCTTGATGTTCGTGTCCCCGGCGTCCTGCTCGGTCGTTATGCCGCTCTCTCGTTCCAGTCTGTTCAGAAATCCGTGGATCGTCTTAGATTCAATGCCGGATTCGTTCTGCAAACCGTCGGCGGCTTTTCCCGTGAAGCAACAGCCTTTGATCTCGATCCCCTGTTCCTGGCAGATCCAGTTCAGTCGTTCTATCATCGTCGTTTTTCCTGTCCCGGCGAGGCCGTCAACACAAACATATTGATCCTCGCACGTCAGAATATGATGGACGGCTTCGGCCTGTTCGCCGCTGCCGCTCTTGATCGAAAAATCCGTTTTCCCTTTTTCCCGCGCTTCCGCTTCGACACGATCCAATGCAGCGCGGCTTTCTTCGACGGTCAAGATTTTGTTCTGGATTTGTTTTTTGCCCTGCTCGACGCGCTCCAGTACGGCTCTCTCCGTTTCGATGTTTTTCTCTGTGGTTAGATAAACGTCGCGGCTCTTTTTTCCGTCGCGCTCGATTCTGCCGAGTTTCACCGCTCCGGCGTTCTCGATCTCCTTGTCTGCTTCCTCGCGCGTGATCCCTTCCAGCACTCCCGCCGCCATGATCCGCTGCCGCGTTTCTTTGACGCTGAAAGCGTATTTTTCGCGAGACAGTTCTTCGATGGTTTTTTCTGCTATATACGTTATACGTCGCTTTCGATCAGCGGCATCCGCGCGGCGCAAAGAAAGATCTCGGACTTTTGCGGATTGCCGCTTTCCCAAGTATAAGATCTGAGAACGTGACAAAAACATACCAGATCCGGCGCCGTTTTCCTCGCTTGCCAAATCGCCCATTTGCAAGTCCGGCAGCATATCCCCTCGTCCAAAAGTTTCAAGTTCTTGATTGCGTGCGTTTTCTCTAAAAGCTCCAAGATCGGGTTCTCCCGGCCAACGGTCGTGCAGTTCACGCTGTCCATCAAATTGTCGATCTCCGCCTCTGTCAATTTCTTTTCCATTTTCAAAACTCCTTTCAATTTTGATCCTGCCGTTTTCAAAAAGATCGGCTTTTGTCTGCTCGATAATTTCCTCATAGCTGCCGCGCGTTTTTTCCTTCGCGCTGCGGCTGATCAGGTTGGCCTGTTCGAGGTTGGTTATCCCGTTTTCTTCTGCTGTCCTTAAAATTTCTTTCCGGCGATGGGAATATTCTTCGATGGTTGCGCGATCAAATCCAGCGAGTTCAAAAAAGCCTTGTTTCTCGTTTGTGATCTGCAAAGCATATCCAGCTTTTTGTAATTCTTGCGCGAGTTCTTGGCGATACATCAAGCCGAGTTCCTTTTGCGCGTCCATTACTTTTTTGTAACTTTGTGCGAGATTTTTCCCGTCGGCAAATGTTTCATTCAGAAAAATAACGTGCCCATGCAAGTCGAGATCAGGAATAAAATTATTTTCTTCTGTCGGTCGTGCGGTCAGATGCGTAAATTCTGCCGCGATTGCGTTTCGGCTCAAAAAAGTTTTTTTCTTACTCCGGGTTTCGAGATACTCCATTTCGATCTTGTTAACGATTTTTGACAACGCGGCTTGATGTGCGTTTATCATATCCTGTCTTGTTTTTTCGTCTGCCGCCAGCGCAAGAGAAACGGATTTCGGAGCGGAGAAAGTACAATCAAGACCAATACTTTTTGGATCTCGTTTGCTTGCGACTTCATCAACAATATAATCGAATTGTTCTTTTGATAAATCTCCTTTCAGTTCGCGCGATTCTGCAAGAACACCATGCCAGCGATCAAGGCAAGAAAGATTTTTTGTATAATAATCCATCTCGTGTTCAAAATAATCTTTTGCTTTTCCCGCGCCGACGATCTTGCAGGTCATCATGATTTTTTCACCTTGCTTTTTCTTTTTCTTTCCGTGATTCTTTCGCCCATGTTATCAAACTATCAATCTTGCGATCGTCCTTCAAAATTGCTTTCATCAATGCTTTTATAATGTATTGTAATTCAACAACACCGTCTTTTTGTTCGCTGATGTTCTGGATTGTTAAGGAGAAAGCCTTTTCGATGTTTTCGATTCTATCCCCTAAATTTTCTATACGCTGTTCTAAATCTTCTCGGTTGATTTGTTCTGTCATGTTTTCAGATTGGTTGAGTATTTTTTCTCGGCAGTATTCGGACAGATTCTTTTTTTCTACGTCTGCAATCCGCTTTAGTTTCCGTTCATCCTGTTCTGCCAGTCTTATAGAAACTACTCCCATTTTTTAATTCCTCCCGTTTACAGTGTTTTATTATATATATCAACGCTTTACGCGTTTTGTAAACATTTTATGTTTACATTTGTAAACGCCTTTAGGCTTTGTGTCCGTAAGCGTGAGCCGCGCCCAATAGGGTGCATAGGTGTATTTAAAATTGAAGTTTTGAAAAAAATGGATAATTCAAAGAATCATCCAAAGCAATTACGGGCGCGGTCGCTGTGATTTAGCCTTCGGCAAAATCCTCGCTCCCTAAAATATTATACCTCTCAAGAAAAAGAAAAGCAAGGGAAAAGGAAAAGCCTTTTGCCCATGCTTTCTACATTTTGTTAGTTTTTCATTATTTCTTTCCCGGCATGAGTTCCGGCTTCGTCGCTTTGATGTATCGCAGAATAACCTTGATCTGGTTTTCAGTTTCAATTCCGTTTTCCGTCAGATTTTTACATAGTGCCTCTTTTTTTCCAATGACGGCGAGTTCCTTGTATCGTTCCGTCTCTACAGCAAAAATCTTTTTCCCGGCGAGACTCTTTTTGTATATCGCTTCTGCAAGTTCAGCTTCTTGGGAGGGCGTTCTCTTTTTTGCTGAAATTTTGCGAAGTGTCCTTATTACAGATTCGGCTTCTTTCAGTTCGCGTTTTGCTTTTTCAATCCGCGATTCTTTGCCGCCGTTCCGTTTCTTTGTTTCGAGTTTCTCAAGTACAGCTTTAATTTCCTTAATCTCGGCAAGGTCTTTTCCTTCCAAAAACTTCTTGACATCATTTTCGATTTTAGCTTTTTCTTCATCGGTTAATTTTCCCGCGCGCGTTCTCGGTTTCTTCTGTTCTGCCGCTGGTTTCTCATCCGGCTTTTTCTGTTCGGTTGCCGTTTTCTCTTTTTGTTCTTTGTGTTCCCGGATCAGTTGCGCGTTCTTTTCTTGCTGCGTCATTTCCTTGTTTTCCTGTCCATCCATTATAGCCTCACTCCTTCATCCTTTTTCTGATTCGCGATATTGCTTCCAGTTCATCCGTTTTGGCTGTATAGTCATCATTTAATAGCTTCAAAAGGTATTGTGTCGTATTCGTCCCGGCAAGTGCAGAAAGTTCTTTCAGCTTTTCGATGGCAGAAAGCGGAAGTTTGAAAGAAGTGGATTTCGTCGGCTCGTCATATATCCGGCGATTGCTCCCTCTTTTACGTTCCGTTTTTTCTTGGTCGGCTGCTTCGTCCACCAGGAGCTGTTTCTTTCCCGTCTGTTTGATTGTTATTTCCGCTTGGCTCCCCGGCGTGTAAACGTGTTTGAAGTTCTTCTTGCTTGTCATTACCCATTCCCCCTAATGACTTCCACCGCCAAATTCGCGAAGTCGGACGCGGCCGCGCTTTCTTCGTCATAGGTGAATATATCTTGCTGTTGTAATTGAGCTTCAACGATGGCGACAGAGTTCCTTATATAGCTATTATATAACTTTGTATCAATGTCTGCCGCCAAATTTTGAAAGTCCTCGATCAGATGACGCGCCACGCGCAAGCGCGGCGAAAATTTGTTAATTACGATCCCGCTCATTTTCTTGCCGAGAGTTTGCAGGCTGCGATTAATGGCGCGAACGCCGTCGAACGAAAAACTCGCCGCTTCTGCCGGAACGATGACTTCGTCCGCCGAAACCACCGCTGCAATAGTGCGCGGCCCCATTGCAGGCGGACAATCGAAAAGAACGAAGTCGAAGGAGCTTTCAAAAAAAGAAAGATTAATCTCCGCGATCTCTTCGTCAAGTTCCCGAAGTCTCGATCCTGCCGGGACGATAGAAAAGCCCTCTCTGACTTCCCGCATCACGTCCGGCCACTCCGCGCCGTACTTTACAATCTCGGCAACGCTGTCCTGTTCGTGTTCTGAATCCGTGTACTCCGGCAACGCGTGTTTTGATAGATTGCCCTGACTGTCCATGTCGATTAACAAAACTTTCTTTTTGGCCCGGACAAGTGCAGCTCCTAAATTAAAAGTTAGCGTTGTCTTGCCGATCCCGCCTTTTTGTCCTGCGATCGTGATTGTTTTCATTCACTCATTCTCCTTTCTTTTATTTCTTTAATCTCTCTAATTTCTTTATTTTCTCTAATTTTAATACCAAAAAATAAAAAAGTCAAGGTTTTATATATATCCTCTATCACTTGCGACAGTAAGGAAACGACGTTTTTCTTCAATTTCTCTATATTTTTATTCTTTACTTTCTGTAACTTCTCTAAAGTAAAGAAAGTAAAGAAAGACGCGAAAGGGGCCGACAAGAAAAAATCAGACGAACGAAAAAGGCCTTTTAAGCGTCGAAATATCCCCTCCCTATACATTTATATTAAAAACCGAAAAAAAAAGCAGGAAAGGCCCTTTTTGCGAAAATGGGACGGGTTTCCTTTTTGCAGTGGCTCCCGATTTTCCCAATCCAAAAATCAACAACAAAAAAATACTTTTGTAATACTAATGGTTCTCGTGGTCGTTCTCCATGTTGTTGTTTTTATGTAATATTATGTATATATATATCGGCGTTTCAAAAGCCTACTCCTGCAAGGGTTGGCGGCTCTAAAAGGTAACTTTTATAATGCGAAAGGTAACTTTTATAATGC
>ERZ773063.1761-NODE-1761-length-12391-cov-13.971709_pt1 | contig 12391 bp, 12 predicted proteins | sample MGYA00580625_ERZ773063 | MGnify/ENA primary metagenome ERZ773063 (study PRJEB29015, sample SAMEA2738022) | human oral metagenome | biome: human oral; feature: human-associated habitat; material: dental | place: China | collected 2042 ...
AGGCTGCCGAGGAGGCACAGCGCCTCGAAGAGGAGCGTATTGCAGAGGAGCGTGCTGCGGCGATTGCAGCAGGCGAGGTCGAGGAAGAAGATCTCTCCGAGGAGGAGCAGCAGCAGATCAATCAGCGGCAGGCTCTTCTTGCGCTCATTGATGCCAAGCCCGAGGAGGTTGCACTCCTCGTCAAGACCTGGCTTTCGGAGGAGGAGTAAGTATGCCGGATATGTATGGCAGCGGTGATCTGACCAATCAGCAGAAGGCGGCAATCCTCTTCATTGCAATTGGATCCGAGTACTCGGCAAAGCTCTTCCAGCATATGGACGACGATGAGATCGAGCACCTGACGCTCGAGATCGCGAACCAGAAGCAGGTCTCCGCTGCGCTCAAGGCGGAGGTTATTGCAGAGTTTTACTCCATGTGCATGGCACAGGATTATATCTCCTCGGGTGGTCTGCAGTATGCGCAGAACGTCCTGGAGAAGGCCCTCGGTCCCGACAAGGCGCTCGAGATCATCAATCGTCTCACGACGAGTCTGCAGGTGCGTCCCTTCGACTTCCTGCGCAAGACAGATCCTGCGCAGCTGCTTAACTTCATTCAGAACGAACATCCGCAGACCATCGCGCTCATCATGGCGTATCTCGATCCCGATCAGGCGGCCATCGTCCTTGGGGCGCTCCCGCCGGAGTCGCAGGTCGAGGTCACAAAGCGCGTTGCGATGATGGATCGCACGTCGCCGGACTTCATCCGCGAGGTCGAGCGTGTGCTTGAGAGAAAGCTCTCGTCCATGGTGACACAGGACTTTACGTCGGCGGGCGGCATCAAGGCGATTGTCGAGGTGCTCAACCGCGTCGACCGCACGACGGAGAAGGCGATTGTCGAGACCCTCGAGGTCGACAACCCCGAGCTTGCCGAGGAAATCAAGAAGCTCATGTTCGTCTTCGAGGACATCGTCCAGATCGACGACCGCTCCTTGCAGCTGGTGTTGCGTCAGGTGGATACGAAGGATCTCTCGCTTGCACTCAAGGCGACGCCGCAGGAGGTTGCAGACAAGGTCTTCAAGAATATGTCGACGCGTGCTGCCGATATGCTGCGTGAGGAGATCGAGTTCATGGGACCCGTGAAGATCCGCGACGTGGAGGAAGCACAGCAGAAGGTTGTCGGCGTTATCCGCGTGCTCGAGGACAAGGGCGAGATTGTGATTTCGCGTGGCAAGGGAGACGAGATGATTGTCTAGAGTTATCAAGGCAGCCGTCTGGGAAGAGAACCCGCATCTCATCGACGCTCCGCCCCCTCCGCCGCCTCGAGCGGATGGCGAGGAGGAAGGCCTCAGCGAAGAGGCCGTTCAAAATCTGCTTGCGCGTATTGCAGAACGTGAGCAGGCAATGGATGAACGCGTCAAAGAGGCGGAGATCCATATTGCAGTCCTTCACGGAGAAGCCGAGGAGGAGCGCAAACGGCTTCTCAGTGAGGCGAAGACACAGATTGAACAGGATCGCGAGGAGGCGCGTGCCAAGGGGCATGAAGAGGGCTTTGCCGCAGGCCGTGAGGCGGGCGAAGCCGCCGTTCGCGAGGAGATGGCGGAGCTCATCCGCCGGACGAACGCACAGGCGGAGAAGACGCTGCGCGATGCACATGATGCCATTCGTGACTATGTGGTGCATGCAGAGCAGGACATTGTCTCGATTGCCATGACGGCGGTTGAGCGCGTACTGCCGCAGCACTTCATCGACGTGCCGCAGATGGTTCTGCCCGTTGTGCGCGATGCCATCCTGCGCGTCAAGGATCAGAAGGAGATCGTTGTCCACGTTCCCCCGAATAGCTACGACTTTGTGCTGATGGCGCGCGATGAGCTGCGCAGCATACTGACGGCAGGGGATTCGGACCTCTCGATCACCTCCGATGAGGGGCTAAGGCCCGGGGACTGCCTCGTGGAGACACCGAACGGCAGTGTGGACGCACGTCTTCAGACGCAGATCGAACAGCTGAAAAAGGCTGTGCGGGAAGTTATGCTATGAATACGAGTGAAACGGGGGGAAATCCCCCATTTTCCATAGATATCCAAAAATTTAAGGATGCCCTGCATACCGCCTCTCCGATGAAGCTGACGGGCAAGGTATCGCAGATCATCGGGCTTGTCATCGAGTCGCAGGGACCGACGGTCACGGTTGGTGAGCTCTGCTACGTGAACGCGCATTTCGCGGGGCTTCCGCCGATTCCGGCGGAGGTCGTGGGCTTCCGTGAGGGGCACGTCCTCCTCATGCCCGTCGGTGAGATGCAGGGCATCGGTCCCGGCTGCGAGGTCATCGCAACGGGACGTCGCTTGCGCGTGAAGGTAGGACCGGAGCTGCTCGGGCGTGTGCTCGACGGGCTCGGCAATCCGATCGACGGCAAGGGTCCGATCCTTGCAAAGGAAGAGTATCCCCTGCAGGCACCACCGCCGCCGCCGCTCACGCGCCCACGCATTCACGACAATCTCTATGTCGGCGTGCGTGCGATCGACGGTCTCATCACGCTTGGCGACGGACAGCGCATCGGCATTATGGCAGGCTCCGGTGTCGGTAAATCCACGCTTCTCTCGATGGTTGCGCGCAATACCGAGGCGGACATCAGCGTCATCACGCTTGTGGGAGAGCGCGGACGCGAGGTGCGCGACTTCATTGAACGAGATCTTGGCGAGGAAGGACTCAAACGTTCGGTGGTCGTCGTGGCGACCTCCGATCAACCCGCGCTTGTCCGCATCAAGGGGGCAATGACGGGCACGGCGATTGCCGAGTATTTCCGCGATCAGGGGCATAAGGTCGTCCTGATGATGGACTCGGTGACACGCTTTGCGATGGCACAGCGCGAGGTAGGCCTCACGATCGGCGAGCCGCCCGCAACGCGCGGCTATACGCCGTCCGTCTTTGCGATGCTGCCGCGCCTCCTCGAGCGCGCGGGCACGAGCGAGAAGGGCTCAATCACAGGCATCTATACCGTCCTCGTGGACGGCGATGATATGAATGAGCCGATTGCGGACGCCGTGCGCTCCATTCTCGATGGGCATATCGTGCTCTCGCGCAGGATTGCGGCGCAGAACCACTTCCCTGCGATCGACGTGCTCGGCAGCGTCAGCCGCGTGATGTACGAGGTCGTGGACAAGAGCCATCTCGAGGCGGCACAGGAGATGCGTCAGCTCATGGCGGTGTATGCCGAGGCGGAGGATCTCATCCACATCGGAGCGTATGTCAAGGGCTCGAGCCCGAAGATCGATGCCGCGATTCAGAAGATCGAGGGGATTAACGAATTCCTGCGACAGGATATTTACGAAGTAACCTCTTACGAGGAAACGGAACAGCGTCTGCTCTCCGCCGTTGGCAAAGCAGCGCCCTCGCCGGCACCTGCTGCTGAGGAAGCATCATGAAAAAATTTCGATTTCAGCTTGAGACCCTGCTCAAGGTAACGCGCATGAAGAAGGAGGAGGCGGAGGTTGCCTTCGCCGAAGCCGTATGCCGTCTCGAGGATGCACGTGCCTATCAGCGTCAGCTGCTTGAGGAGATGCACCAGGGGCAGCTTGATTACGAGAAGCTCTCAAAAGAGGGGACGCGGATCAAGATCGGCACGCTCATGAGCTTCAATCGTTTCTTTGGCTGGAAGCGACAGCAGATCGAGGATCAGCAGCAGGTGATCCTCGCGGCAAATGCTGAGCGGCAGAAGCGACTCAAGGCACTCATGGAGCAGATGAGTGCATTGAAGAGCATTGAGAAACTGAAGGAAAAGCGCCTTGCGGAATACAAGGCAGCGGTCTTGCAGGAGGAGCAGAAAATGCTCGATGAGATCGGCCTGCAGCTGACCATGCGCAATAGGGAATGGGAGGAAGCAGTATGATGGATCTTTCGGGCGTTCGACAGATACAGGCGCGCATTGCGGAGATTGAGGGGCAATTCTCCCTTCAGAATCAGCAGCTTCCGGGCATGGGATTTGCCGCAAAGCTGCAGCAGGAGATCGACAAACATAGCACAACTGCGGCAGGAAAGGCACAGTCGGCGCAGCGTGTACAGGAGACTCCAGCCGCGCACAAGGCTGTCGGTTCCGCACAGGAAAAACTTGCAAATCCCGATCTTGCACATGTGATTCATGCGGCAGCCGCGAAATATGCCGTCGACCCAAAGCTCGTCTCTGCCGTTGCCGAGGTCGAGTCCGGCAGCAATCAGAATGCCGTTTCACCCGCAGGTGCGGTTGGTGTGATGCAGCTCATGCCGGAGACGGCGGCAGCTCTCGGCGTCAATCCATACAATATGGAGAGCAACGTCGAAGGGGGGGCGAAGTATCTGCGTGAGATGCTCGACACCTTTGATGGGGACGTGAAGAAGGCCGTTGCTGCCTACAATGCGGGGCCGAACGCTGTGAAGGCGTACGGCGGCATTCCTCCGTACGCAGAGACGCAGAACTATGTGACGAGCGTTCTGGATATCTATCGCTGAATCCGTTGCGCGCTGACAGGGGAAGAGAAAGAGGGCTGGGAATTCCATGCGGAAGAAATTGAAGATCCTATTCATACTGATCTTACTCCTCGTGTTGATCGCGGGGGGCTTTGCGCTCGGTGTCTATCTCCGGCTCTTTGATACGAAGGAGCTCAATAAGCAGTATGGTCTGCACGAGCTCCCTATCGTCGGTGAGTACTTTGTTCCGCCGGCGGCAGAAGAGCACAGTGCGACGGAGGCCACGACGTCCTCCGCAGCTTCTGCGGGGGCTCCCTCATCAGCTGCAGCGACGCCGAAGAAGGCTCCTGAGAATGTGAAGATCACGAAAGAGGAGATCGAAAAGCAGCAGAAGGAGCGCGAGGCGGCAGAGAAGAAGCGCGTGACGAAGCTCGCACGCCTTTACAATGATATGAAGCCGGCCGATGCGGCGAAGGTCATGGAGACCCTGGATATCGACCTCTGCATCGCCATTCTCCAGCGCATGGATGAGGGGAATGCGGCGAAAGTCATGGCTGCGTTCGACCCGGAACGTGCGGCTCAGATCACACAGATCATCTATGAGGGCGTGCCGCAGCGTACGCGGAACGCGCGCAATGCCGCAGCAGCGCAAGTGCCCGGCATTGCGCGCGAGGAAGAGGCAATACCGCAGCAATAGGGGAGACAGAACACAGGATAGAGAGAACCTGCGAAGGCGCTGAAAAGCATCTTCGCAGGTTTTTATCCGTTTATTGTTTTTGGGGGGATACGTTTGCGCCGTATATTTTTACTGTTTACAGCGCTTCTTGTCGCTGTGCTTGGATTCAGCGCTTCCGTCCATTCGGCAGAGGCGGCGTTCAGTGACCGCGCAAAGGGGATGGCAAAGGTTACGGGGGTGCGCATCGGAAAGACGGATGGGAATGTTCGCATTGTTATCGACTCCGATCGCTCCGTCTCCTATAAGCAGAGCGTACTTGCAAATCCGACACGGGTTGTGCTCGACGTGCAGAATGCGTGGATTGCGCCCGAGGCGAAGAAGAATACGGTGGTGGATTCGCCCCTCGTCTCGGGCGTGCGCGTCGCCCAGTTCGATGCGACGACGGTACGCGTGGTGGTAGAGACTACTGCCGGAAAGGGCGGCTATAATGTCTTTTCTATTGATGGCGAGAAGCCACGCGTTGTGATGGATTTTGGTACGGCTCCGCGTACAAATCCCGCAAAGCTCGCGCCTGTGCCACAGGAGTCCGACATCGTACAGCCGCAGCAGACGGATGAGGAGGAGACGCAGGACTCAAGCGATGAGGATTCGATTGACCGCGATCTGGATGCAATTACGGGCATGAAGGGGCGTAAGATTGCCATCGATCCCGGGCACGGCGGCAGCGACTCTGGCGCGATCGGGCCGACGGGCATCATGGAGAAGTCCGTCACCATGCGCGTCAGCCGAGAGCTCAAGCGCCTCCTCGAGGCGGAGGGCGCAACGGTCATCCTCACGCGTACGGGTGATACGGAAGTCTCATCCAAGGGCGCGAGCGCCACCTCGGTCGAAGAGCTTCAGGCGCGTTGTGATGTTGCCAACGAGGCAAAGGCCGATATTTTCCTCTCCATCCATGCAGATGCGTTTACGAACCGCGAGGTGAAGGGGACCACGGCGTATTACTACACGAAGGGGACGAAGCAGTCGAAGCTCCTCGCCGACAGTGTGCGCACGGCGCTGATTGACTCCATCGGGACGGTTGACCGCGGTACGCAGACCTGTAATTTCTATGTGGTAAAGCATACGGATATGCCCGCGATTCTCGTCGAGATTTCCTTTATCTCGAATCCCGATGAGGAGAAGATGATGAACAGCCCCGAGGGCATCAAGAAGATTGCGCAGGGGATCGCCGACGGTATTGCTGATTACTTTGGATGATTTGTAGGGAGAGGGAGAAAGATTGCTCAAGGAAGTTCACGGCTATCCGGCGCGTGCGCGTCAGTTCTTCATCGTGCTCCTTCCGATCCTCATCACGCAGATCTCCCTCATGGCTCCGGGATTCTTCAACACGGTCATGGCGGGGCATATCAGCAAGGAAGATCTGGCGGGGATTGCTGTCGGCGCGAGCATCTTCTTTCCTGTATTCGGGGCTTTTATGGGACTTGTCTCGGGGCTGACCCCTGTCATTGCACAGCATTATGGTGCGCGGCAGATGCGCGAGATTCGGCGTGTCGTCCAGCAGAGCTTCTACTGGGCGACGCTCCTTGCCGTGCTCCTGCTTGTGTGCGGTGTGCTGACGGTTCCCGCGCTCGTACACGCACTGCGCCTTGAGCCCGTAGTCGAGCGCATTACCATGGAGTATCTGTCCTACATCGCCCTAGGGCTCATCCCCGTTGCGCCCGCGATTGTTCTGCGTAACTTCATCGATGCGCACGGGCGGACACGGCTCACCATGTATATCACGATGACGACCATTCCGATCAACATCGTGCTCAACTATATCTTTATGTACGGCGCGTGCGGCGTTCCTGCCTTTGGCGGCCCCGGCGCGGGGCTTGGCGCGGCGCTGAGCTACGGGGTTTTTCTCGTGCTGAACGGCATTGTCGTCCTCCGCATCAAACAGTTTGCGCGCTATCATGTATTCGCACGCCTGCCGCGTCCAATCCCCGGCGACTGGTGGGCACTGCTTGCCATTTGCATCCCCATCGGGCTTACGGTGTTCTGCGAGCAGAGCATCTTTGGCGCAGTGGGGCTCTTCATGGCGACATATGGGACGACCGTGCTTGCCGCGCATCAGGCAGCGATGAACTTTACGACCATCGTCTACATGCTGCCGCTCTCCGTTTCCATGGCAATCACGATCCTCGTGGGGTACGAGGTCGGCGGCGGGCGCGAGAACGGCGCGCGCGCCTACATTCGCCTCAGCCGTGTGCTCACCCTTCTCTTCGTCGGTGTGATTGCGCTCGGACTTGCCGCGATGCGCGACTACGTGGCGGCGCTCTATACGACGAATTCGGAGGTGCAGGAGCTCCTGCGCGTCTTCCTCCTCTATGCACTTGTCATGCAGTTCTGCGACTGTGTGAACGCACCGCTGCAGGGGGCGCTGCGCGGCTACAAGGATGTTACGGTCACGTTCTGGCTCGCCGTGCTCTCGTTCTGGGGCATTGGCCTGCCGAGCGGCTATGTGCTCGCGGCATGGACCGAGCTCGGTCCCTTCGGCTACTGGGTGGGGCTGAACGGCGGCATCATCGTGGGGGCTGTGCTGCTCATGATCCGTCTGCGGATTATCGAGGATCGCATGAGACGCGCTATGCGTGCAGTAAGTTCGTGATAGTTTTCTCCTATGAACCCTTTGCGACTCGTATTACATTTGGCCGTTCTATGCGAAAAATCCTATTGAATTTTCTGCAGAACATGGTATCATGTACCCCATGAGGGGAGATACACTCATACCACGTTTTATAGACGGGTGAACGACCCAACTATGTGATTTTTTTCACTACTGTGATAAGGAGTGGGGTTAATATGGCAGATCAGAAGCATATTGTCATTGTCGGAGCCGGATTTGGGGGCGTGCGTCTTGCCAAGGAACTCGCAAAGGAAAATGTACGGGTTACGCTCGTGGATCGACACAACTACCATCTCTTTCAGCCGCTGCTCTATCAGGTGAGTACGGCGGTGCTCTCCGCATCGGAGATTGCGTATCCCACACGTCAGTTCTTCAAGAACAACAACAACGTCAACTTCTTTATGTCGAAGGCACTCGGTGTCGATCAGGATCGCCGTGTGCTGATTACGAAGCACGGTGAGATCTCCTATGACTATCTCGTGCTCGCGGCAGGTGCAACGACGAATTTCTTCGGAAACGAGAGTGTTGCGCGCAACTCCTACGCAATGAAAACCCTGCAGGAGGCGATTGCACTGCGCGGGCATCTCATTCATGAATTCGAGCGCGCCGCACGTAAGAGCGGTCCCGATCAGTGGGAGGCACGTCAGCGCCATCTGAACTTCGTCATCGTCGGCGGCGGCGCAACGGGCATTGAGATGGCGGGTGCCCTGATGGAGCTCATCGAGATCTTCAAGAAGGAATTCCACACGATCGACTTTAAGGAAGTTCATGTGACTCTCCTTGAGGCAATGGGTTCTGTCCTGCCGATGGTGCCGCCTGATCTGCAGCAGCATACGATCGACGTGCTGCGCAAGAAAGGCGTTGATGTGCGCCTCAATACGGCGGTTACGGAGTATGACGGCAACGATCTGAAGCTGAACAATGGCGAAGTCATTCCGACGAAGACTGTCATCTGGGCGGCAGGCGTGCGCGCGCAGGACTTCATCAAGGATTGCGGCGGCGAGGTCGACCGTGCAGGGCGCGTCATCGTGGAGGAGAACCTGCTCGTCAAGGGCAGTGACCGCGTCTTTGCCATCGGCGACTGCGCGAATTTCCAGCATGGCGACCTGCAGCGTCCGCTCCCGACGGTCGCACCCGTAGCGACGCAGGAGGCAATGCAGGTCAAGAAGAACATTATGGCGCTGATCGCGGGTAAGACACCGGATCAGTTGGAGAAGTTCGTCTATCATGACCTCGGCGCCATGGCAACGATCGGCAAGGGCGAGGCGGTTATGAATGGCCCCATGCCCGTACTCGGCTTTATGCTGAAGGCAAAGGGCTTTTTTGCGTGGTTCGCGTGGATGCTTGTCCATCTCGTCCGCCTTGCGGGAAAATATGCGGATTTCACAGTTTCCATCAAGTGGATTTGGAATTTCTTCTTCGGCACGCGTCTTGCGCGCATCATCCACAGCAAACTGGAGTAACCCCTTGCACACTGCGCTGTTTTATGCTATACTTGCGCGGTAATGAACGCAGGGCGTTTGTTTCCATGACTCGTTCTCGGTTAGACAACTGAGTTCAACCAAGCGCGCACAAGGGCGCTTGTATCCGGCAAAAGAAACGAGGTGTATTTACATGAAAGAGGGCATTCATCCCGAGTTCTTCGAGGCGACGGTGACGTGCGGCTGCGGCAATACGTTCACGACGGGCTCGACGAAGCAGGATCTGCGCGTCGATGTCTGCTCGAAGTGCCATCCGTTCTTCACGGGACGTCAGCGTGACGTTCAGGCGGGCGGGCGCATCGAGAAGTTCCAGAAGCGTTACGCACGGAAATAGCAGCGTGGGTGAGGTGTACGGCACCTTGCCTCTTCGCCGCACGACAACAGGAAGAGGCTATTGTACGAGAGATTGTGCAATGGTCTCTTTTTTGGTACAGTAAGGAAATTTTATGCCAAAAAAAATAACCGACCTTGCGGTCGGCGGACAGGCGGTCATCGAGGGCGTCATGATGCGCGATGCGAATAAGACTGCGACCGCCGTGCGCCTCCCAAACGGGGAGATCGAAGTGGAGACGCACCCCGTCACATCGATCCGCGACCGTTATCCGATCCTCAACCTGCCGCTGATTCGCGGCTCCGTCATCATGGTGGAATCCCTCGTCATCGGCATGCGCGCCCTCTCGTTCTCCGCACAGGCGGCGGGCGAGGAGGATGAGCAGATGACGAAGAAGGAGATCGCGATGACGATCCTCTTTGCCCTTGTTCTCGCGAGCGTGCTCTTCATTGTCATCCCGACGGGGGCGGCGCACCTTGCGGCGGCGTATACGGACGATCCCATCGTATTCAACCTCATCGAGGGCGGCATCCGCCTCGCGGTCTTCCTGCTCTACATCTGGGGCATCTCCTTTATGGGCGGGATTCGTCGCGTTTTCCAGTACCACGGCGCGGAGCACAAGACGATTCACTGCTACGAGGCGGGCGAGGCGCTGACCGTGGAGAACGTGCAGAAGTTCCCGCGCCTGCATCCGCGCTGCGGAACGAACTTCCTCCTCATTGTCATGGTTGTTGCCATCGTCTTTCACGTGTTCTTCGGCTGGCCTGACCTCTGGCTGCGCATCCTGAGCCGTCTTGCCGTCCTGCCCGTGGTCGCGGGTGTCTCCTACGAGATCATCCGCTTTGCGGGGCGCAGCGAGAACCGGTTTGTGCACATCCTCATCACGCCGGGGCTCTGGCTGCAATACCTGACGACGCGCCCGCCCGCTGATGAGATGGTCGAGGTCGCAATCGAGTCGCTGAAGGCGGTGCTGCCGCCTGAGGACATCCCTGCAGGAAGTGGAAACTATCGAAAGGACGTAACGTGTTAAGCAAACTCAGTGCCGTTGCAGATAAATATCATGAGCTCGAAGCGCTCCTGAGCGACCCCGCGGTCATGGCAGATATGGACAAGTGGCAGAGGTATACGCGCGAGCACGCGGCGCTCACGCCGATTGTCGAGGCGTACGATGCGTATCGGGCAGCGCTTGCGACCATCGAAGAGGACAAGGAGATGCTCGCCGAGGCAGATGCCGAGATGAAGGAGATGCTCGCAGAGGAGATCGCGGAGGCAGAGGCAGAGCGCGATGTCCTCGCAGAGCAGCTGCCGATCCTCCTCCTGCCGCGCGATCCGAACGATGACAAGAACGTCATTGTCGAGATTCGCGGCGGTGTCGGAGGAGAGGAGGCGGCTCTCTTTGCGGCGAGCCTTTTCCGTATGTATGCGCGCTACGCCGAGCGGCAGGGCTGGCGGACGGAGATCCTCAGCAGCAATCCGACGGAGATCGGCGGCTTTAAGGAAATCTCATTTCTCGTGAACGGCTCGGGGGCGTACAGCCGCCTGAAATACGAGAGCGGCACGCACCGCGTGCAGCGCATCCCCGTCACGGAGTCGGGTGGGCGCATCCACACGTCGGCGGTCACGGTCGCCGTGCTGCCTGAGGCAGAGGAGGTCGAGGTCACGGTCGATCCGAACGATCTGCGCATCGACACCTACTGCGCCTCGGGCGCGGGCGGGCAGTACGTCAACCGCACGGAGACGGCAATCCGCATCACGCATATCCCGACGGGCATCGTTGTGCAGTGTCAGGACGAGAAGTCGCAGCTCAAGAACCGCGAGAAGGCGATGAAGGTGCTGCGCGCGCGCCTCTATGACCGTGCGCAGCAGGAGCAGGCGGATGCCGTCGCGGCCGACCGCCGCAGTCAGGTTGGCTCGGGTGACCGCAGCGAGCGCATCCGCACATATAACTTCCCACAGGGACGCGTGACCGACCACCGCATCGGGCTGACTCTCTACAAGATCGACGCCGTGCTCGATGGCGAGCTGGATGAAATCCTCGCGGGACTCATCACGGCGGATCAGGCACAGCGGCTGAAACAGGTGAACTGATGGCGGATGTTTGGACGATGACGCGTCTCCTCACATGGACGACGGATTTCTTTCGCGAGCACGGCATTGAGAATCCGCGTCTTGACGCGGAGGTGCTGCTCGGCGCCGTGCTCGGCAAGGATCGGATGTATCTCTATGTGCATTTTGATGAGCCGCTTGAGCCTGCGGAGCTCGCGCGATTTCGTTCCTATGTGAAGGAGCGGGCGGCGCATGTGCCGCTCGCGTATGTGCTTGGGCGGCGTGAGTTTATGGGGCTGGACTTTCGCGTGACGCGCGATACGCTCATCCCGCGCCCCGATACGGAGATTCTTGTCCAGTGTGCCGTGGATTTTCTGCGCGCGCGCGCGGCAGAGGGGCGCGATGACCTCGCGCTTGCTGACATCGGGACGGGCACGGGTGCGATTGCACTCTCCGTCCTTCACTATACGGAGGGCACACGCGCGGATGCCGTGGACATATCTCCTGCTGCGGCAGAGGTTGCGCGGGAGAATGCGGAGCGACTGAACCTTACGGAGCGCATTGAGATTCACGAGGGCGATCTCATTGCGCCGCTCGCGGGGTGCAGCTACGATGTGATCCTCTCGAATCCGCCGTACATTCCCACGGCGGATATTGCGACCCTCATGCCCGAGGTGCGCAGCTACGAGCCGCATCTCGCGCTCGACGGCGGCACGGATGGGCTGAATATCTACCGCCGTCTGATGGCAGATGCGCCTGCTCTCTTGAAAGAGG
>ERZ773063.1764-NODE-1764-length-12378-cov-2.897265_pt1 | contig 12378 bp, 7 predicted proteins | sample MGYA00580625_ERZ773063 | MGnify/ENA primary metagenome ERZ773063 (study PRJEB29015, sample SAMEA2738022) | human oral metagenome | biome: human oral; feature: human-associated habitat; material: dental | place: China | collected 2042 ...
GATCCCCTCAATATGATCAAGGACGGATACGAGACTTCGTTTTCCTCTCAGTTTACGGTGATACGTAATAGCGAAACGATGAGCTTCATCACGAATGGCCTGAAGCAATTGTAACTCCGGCGTATGGTGACTGAGAATAATCGATTCACTGCGACCTTCAACGAATACCTCTTCAATCCGCTTAGCTAAGCTGATGACCGGTGCGTCCGTTCCGGCCCGTCTGATAACGGGAAGTGCCGCATGTAACTGTCCCTTACCGCCGTCAATAATAATCAAGTCGGGAACGGGCCAATCTTTTTCACTGTAACGGCGTTCCATAATTTCGGCCATAGACTTAAAGTCATCCGGCTTTCCTTGTACGGTCTTTAGCTTAAACCGCCGATATTCCGATTTAGCCGGTCTTCCCTGTTCGAAAACGACCATGGACGCTACCGTTTCAATTCCTTGAGTATGGGAAATATCAAAACACTCCATGCGTACAGGCAGACACGGGAGATCGAGAACTTTTGCCAGAGCCTCTACAGCCCCTGTCGTCTTGTTCTTGTCATTCCGCCATTGCAACCGACGTTGTTCCCAAAGTACTTTTGCATTATTTTCGGCCATTTCGAGAAGCCGTTTCTTCACTCCACGGCGGGGAATAATAATATCTACATTCCGCCCTTTTTGCACTCCCAACCGATGTTCGTAAGCTTCTTTATCTTCTACATCAGGGACGACAATTTCACGAGGTATGAAGACGCCTTCTACATAATATTGATCCAATACGGCCCCGGTAAGAGCCGCCGTCGATTCATCATTACTGTTATCAAGACTGAAGTTCTCCCGCCCCATAAGCTTGCCGCCGCGAATGGTATAAATCTGCACGGCCGTTTTATCTCCTTCGGCATAAAAACCTATAACGTCCGTATCGCCTGCACCGGTAGTAACAATATCCTGTTGTTCCTGAATGATTTTTAAAGCTGCCAGTTGATCCCTATACATAGCCGCCTTTTCAAACTGTTCCGCCGTAGCGGCTGCCTCCATCTTATCCTGTAACTCCCTGTAGAGAGTCTTATTGCGGCCTTCCAGTGCATCCACAGCCAGTCGAGCCTGTTTCTGATAAGCAGTCTTGCTTATATAGTTTACACAGGGAGCCTCACAATGTCCTAAATGGTACTGCAAACACGGCCGTTCCACCTTCATGGAACGACACGTCCGCAAATGTAAGGCTGTCTGCATCAACTTCAGAACGCGATGAACCGCCCCGGCATCGGCGAAGGGTCCGAAGTAACGGGCTCCGTCCCGTAAGACGCGTCTTGTCATAAAAACGCGAGGATATTCTTCATTAAGCGTCACTTTAATATAGGGATAGGTCTTATCATCACGTAACATAATGTTATAACGCGGATGATGCTTTTTTATAAGCGTATTTTCTAAAATCAGTGCTTCCGCTTCGTTGGCGACGACAATTGTTTCCAAGTCGACGGCATGACTCATCATGGCCGCCACCTTGACAGCCCTGTTCGAGTCCTTGCGCACATAACTTTTGACACGATTGCGTAAATTAACGGCCTTGCCTACGTAAATGATCCGTCCCTTTTCGTCCTTCCATAAATACACGCCGGGTTCGGTAGTCAGTTCTTTAATTTTTTCCAACACGTCTTCACGGACGGCCATGACCTACCTCTTCTTTTTCATCAATTTTTTCGTACGTTCCAAAACAGGGGCCAGAAACTTACCTGTATACGAGGCCGCAACCTTGCACACTTCTTCAGGTGTGCCCGTAGCTACTATCGTACCGCCTCCGTTGCCGCCTTCAGGCCCTAAGTCGATAAGATAATCCGCGACTTTGATAACATCCAGATTATGCTCAATAACAACGACGGTATCCCCTCCGTTGACAAGCAATTGCAACACATTCATAAGCTTATGAATATCCGCACTGTGTAACCCCGTAGTCGGTTCATCGAGAATGTATAAGGTCCGACCCGTACTACGTTTTGACAATTCCGTAGCCAGTTTGACACGCTGAGCCTCGCCGCCCGATAAGGTTGTCGCCGGCTGCCCCAAACGTATATACCCGAGTCCCACGGCTTGCAAAGACTTCAACTTGTTCAGCACTCGCGGCACGTTGGCAAAAAACTCAACTCCTTCGTCTACCGTCATATCGAGGACTTCGGAAATGTTTTTACCCTTATACTTCACTTCCAGCGTTTCTCTATTATAACGGGCACCGTGGCATACTTCGCACGGCACATATACGTCCGGCAAAAAGTTCATTTCAATGCGAATGATACCGTCACCGCGACAAGCTTCGCAACGACCGCCTTTAACATTGAAACTGAAACGCCCCGCCTTATAGCCGCGAATCTTAGCTTCCGCAGTCTGACTGAAAAGTTGACGAATAAAGTCGAAAACCCCCGTATACGTAGCCGGATTAGAACGAGGAGTCCTCCCGATAGGAGCCTGATCTATATTAATAATTTTATCGATATATTCCGTTCCCTTAATGGTCTTAAATTCACCCGGACGATGCGGCGTCCCGTAAACCGCCTCTGCCATTCCTTTGTAAAGAATTTCATTGACCAGAGTAGATTTACCGGAACCGCTGACACCGGTTACAACCGTAAGCGTGCCTACGGGAATTCGTACATCTATATTCCGTAAGTTGTTTTCTTTCGCGCCTTGGATTTCAATAAACGTACCGTTACCGACTCGCCTTTTTTCCGGCAAAGGAATAAATCTCTTGCCCGATAAATACTGCCCGGTTAACGATTCAGGGCATTTCATAATTTCTGCCGCCGTTCCCTGCGCCACGACACGGCCGCCATGTTCTCCCGCAGCCGGTCCGATATCGACAATACAATCGGCAGCATGCATCGTGTCCTCGTCATGCTCAACGACAATCAACGTATTTCCCGCATCACTCAGGTGTTTAAGCGCCGACAGGAGCCTGTCATTGTCCCGCTGATGCAACCCGATGGACGGTTCGTCCAGAATATACAGGACTCCCACCAAACCGGCTCCGATTTGAGTCGCCAGTCGAATACGTTGGGCTTCACCGCCCGACAAAGTACCGGCCGTTCGTGCCAATGTCAGATAATCGAGACCAACGGTAGCCAAAAAAGATAACCGTGCACGAATTTCTTTTAACACTTGTTTACCGATGAGAGCCTGCTTTTCCGTTAACTGCAGATCGTCAAAGAAGGTAATCATCCGGCTTACTGTAAGCTCCGTCAATTCATGAATATCCAGGCCGCCGACCTTAATGGCCAGAGCCTCGGGGCGAAGCCGCGAACCGTGGCAAGCCGAACACGGCTTAACGGACATGAACTCCTCAAACTGATCTCGCATCATATCGGTAGATGCCTCTTTATAACGACGCCGCACCATGGGAATAATCCCTTCAAAAGGTGTGGTAAAGGTCTTTACTTCGCCTCTTAAATTTTCATAGTCAAAGGTGCATTCTTCTTCCGATCCGTTCATGACCTTGTCTTGAGTTTCTTCATCCAAATCGGCAAAGGTGTTCTCCAAGGAATAGCCGTGTCCCGCCAACAATCCTCCGAGCTGCCTCATAAACCAGGAATTGGGGTTATTGCTTAAAGCCGCAACGGCACCGTCCAGAAAAGTTTTATGTTCATCGGGTAAAACAAGTTTCCGGTCCACTTCCATCGTACTGCCGATGCCGGAGCAGGCCGGGCAAGCTCCGAAAGGGCTGTTAAATGAAAACAGTCGCGGCTCGATTTCCGGTAAGCTGACATGGCAATAGGGGCAAGCAAAGTTTTGGCTGAATGTAAAAACTTCCCGAGTATCAACCTTCAGCACATGTACAATACCGTCGCTTAAAGCGGCGGCCGTTTCCAATGAGTCGGTAAGACGTGTCTCGATTTCTTTCTTTACAACCAAGCGATCCACGACGACTTCAATCGTATGTTTTTTATTCTTATCAAGATGAATATCGTCGGATAACAAATAAATTTCTCCGTCTACACGTACACGCACATACCCGTCTTTAACAAGCCTTTCCAAAAGCTTTTGATGAGTTCCTTTGCGGCCGTCAACAACAGGTGCCATGACCATGATTTTCTGTCCGGTTCCCAAGGCCAGGACAGAATCGGTCATCTGTTCTATGGTCTGCTGACGAATGGGTTTACCGCACGACGGACAAAAGGCTTCGCCTGCACGAGCATAAAGAAGGCGAAGATAGTCATAAATTTCCGTAACCGTTCCGACAGTGGAACGGGGATTGCGACTGGTTGTCTTCTGGTCGATGGAAATAGCCGGAGATAAGCCTTCAATGTAGTCTACATCAGGCTTATCCATTTGTCCCAAAAACTGCCGTGCATAGGCTGACAGAGACTCTATATAACGCCTCTGCCCTTCCGCATAAATCGTGTCAAAGGCCAAGGATGACTTTCCCGACCCGGAAAGTCCCGTAATGACAACGAATTTATCACGTGGCAATACGAGATCTATGTTTTTTAAGTTGTGCTGTCTGGCACCTTTTATAATAATTTTCGCTTCAGACATACTTCAGTCCTTACTCCTCTTCATTGACTTTCCTTTTTCTACGGCCTCACTCTTACGACGGCGTGCCGACGGATGACGAACCTTACGAACCGTGCGTGCCGACGGCATATCGGCCTGTCCGGCCAATTCTTTCGGTAACGTGTCGTCATGACTCATTTGCGACAGTTCTTGTCGTAACCGTCCCAGGCGATCTCTTATTTCCGCCGCCTTTTCAAATTCCAACTGCCTTGACGCCTTTTTCATTTCCTGAGTCAATGAGTGAATGACCTTGTGCAAGGCTTCTTTAGTAAGCAATTCATCGGCAGCTCCGTAGCCTTTTTCTTCTTCACTCACCTTCGTCAGTTCAATTAAGTTTACAACCTCTTTTTTAACCGACTTGGGTGTAATATGGTGCTCCTTATTATAGGCTTCCTGTACGGCCCGACGACGTTCCGTTTCGTCCATAGCCCGTTGCATGGATCCCGTTACCGTATCGGCATACATGATAACGGTGCCGTGTTCGTTACGAGCCGCTCGCCCCATAGTCTGTATCAAAGCCGTGTCGGACCTTAAAAAGCCTTCCTTATCCGCATCAAGAATGGCGACTAATGAGACTTCCGGCATGTCCAACCCTTCACGCAACAAGTTAATGCCGACAAGAACATCGAATACGCCCGCCCGTAAATCACGAATGATTTCGGCCCGTTCTATAGTAGCAATATCCGAGTGCAAATACCGCACAAGAATACCCGTTTCCTTTAAAAATTCAGTCAAATCTTCCGCCATTTTTTTAGTCAGCGTCGTTACTAAAACTCGTTCTTTCTTTTCAATGCGCTTGCGAATTTCACCGAGCAAATCATCCATCTGCCCCGTAACGGGGCGGACCTCTACCTTTGGGTCCAGAAGTCCTGTAGGCCGAATGATTTGCTGGGCCAAATTGGTCTGTACTTCCATCTCATAGTCACCGGGCGTCGCACTGACATAGACAATCTGATTAATCCGTTCCGTAAACTCATCAAAATTCAAAGGTCTGTTATCCTTAGCCGACGGAAGTCTGAACCCGTATTCGACAAGAGACTCCTTGCGTGACTGATCGCCTGCATACATAGCTCTAAGCTGCGGTATGGTAACATGCGATTCGTCGATGAGAATCATAAAATCGTCGGGAAAGTAATCAAGCAAGGTATACGGTGCTTCTCCGGCCTTGCGGCCCGACAAATGCCGAGAATAGTTTTCTATGCCTGAACAATATCCCATTTCTTCCATCATTTCCATATCATACCGCGTACGTTGTTCCAAGCGCTGTGCTTCCAACAGCCGTTCCCGGCTCTTCAAATATTGCAATCTTTCTTTCAACTCTTCGCTGATTGTACCGAGTGCTCTTTGCATCTTTTCCTTCGTCGTTACGTAATGACTGGCAGGATAGACGGCTATATGCTTTCGTTCAGCCAAAATTTCCCCTGTCAACACATCCACTTCCGTCATGCGATCGATTTCATCACCGAACATTTCGATACGAATGACGGAACTGTCGAAAGCCGCCGGAAAGACTTCAATCGTATCCCCGTGTACGCGAAAGGTCCCGCGCTGTAAATCTAAATCGTTTCGTGTATATTGAATGTCCACGAGTTTTCGTAAAATTTCAGTTTGAGATTTCTCCTGCCCTAAACGCAAGGACAGTACCAAATCACTGTAATCTTCCGGGTCACCCAAGCCGTATATACACGATACGGAAGCGACTATAATCACGTCACGCCGTTCGAAAAGACTCATCGTCGCCGAATGGCGCAGCTTATCTATTTCATCGTTAATGGCCGAATCCTTTTCAATATAGGTATCCGTTGTAGGAATATAGGCTTCCGGCTGGTAATAGTCATAGTAGCTGACAAAATAGCCCACCTCATTATCCGGAAAAAAAGCCTTGAACTCACTGCATAGTTGGGCTGCCAAGGTTTTATTGTGAGCAATGATTAACGTAGGCTTTTGAACCCGCTCAATCAGTTTGGCCATCGTATATGTCTTACCGGTTCCCGTGGCTCCCAATAATACTTGCGCCCACTGCCCGCTTTCAATGCCCCGTGCCAATGAATCTATGGCTGCCGGCTGATCTCCCGTAGGTTCAAAGGGAGATTCGACACGAAAAGGCCGAGACCTATCATAATCTTTATTTCTTTCTTCTACATTCATAACCTGATGCTCCGTTTCTTTACGAAACTATACTTCGTAAGTCTTATTATTTTAGCACAAGACCGAACATATGTACACGTAAACGGGTAAAAAAACGGAGCGGCTGCAAACCGCTCCGTCAACTTATTTCGCCATCATTTTTGCAAGGCGTTGCGCAAAGACAACCGGATCTTCCGGCATGATCCCTTCCAATAATAGAGCCTGATCGTATAAGAGTTCACTGTACTCTTTGAATGCATCCTCGTTCGTTTCTCCCTCATGTAAAGTCTTCAGTTTATTGAATAATTCATGATGAGGATTGATTTCCAAAATACGCCGTGCCTTCATAAACGGATTATCCGCACCGGCAAAAGCCTGTTCCATGGCTACGGACGGACCTGCCGCATCGGCCACGAGGCAAACGGCACCGCTTTTTAACCGGTTGGAAAGGCGTACATCCACCACTTTCGATTCCAAGGCTTTTTTCACGTCTTGTAACAGCCCTTCATTATCTTTAGCCAAGTCTTCGTTTTTCTTTTTTTCTTCCTTAAATGTATCGTCATCCAAGTCCAAATCGCCGCGGCTTACAGAATGGAAGGACTTACCGTCGTATTCATGAAGAGCCTCAATGGCAAATTCATCTACGGGGTCAAAAAGATACAATACATCCAGGTCCCGATCCTTCAGCAATTCCGTCTGCGGCAAGGCATCAATGCTGTCCTTGTCCTTACCGACAGCATAATAAATCTTCTGCTGTCCGTCCTTCATAGCCTCTACATATTCTTTCAAAGTAACAAGGCGACCTTGACGAGCCGAATAAAAGAGTACCAAGTCCTTCAGCTTGTCCGCATTATTTTCTCCGGTCATCATGCCGCTGTAAATGCCAATCTTAATCGACTTTCCGAACTCGTTCCAGAACTTTTCGTATTCAGGCCGTTCTTTTTCCGCCTTTCGAGCCAAAGTTTTTAAAATGGTCTTTTCCAAGTTCTTGCCGATAACTTTTAAATTACGGCTTTGTTGCAACATTTCACGCGAAATATTGAGAGACAGGTCGGGAGAATCGACAAGGCCTTTGACAAACCGCAAGTATTCGGGAAGTAAATCCTTGCACTTATCCATAATAAATACGTGACGCGAATACAATTGAATACCCGGTTCATAATCACTGTAATACAGATTCATAGGAGCACTGCCGGGAATGAACAGAAGTGCCGTGTATTCAACCGTTCCTTCAGCCTTTGTATGAAATACTTCCATAGGCTTTTCCCATTCATAGAACTGATGACGGAAAAAGTCGGCATATTCTTCATCCTTAATATCCGACTTGTTCCGAGTCCACAAGGGTTGCATGGAGTTCAGCGTCTTCAATTCCGTTTTTTCAATCGGGTCCGCCCCTTCAACGGGCTGCCCGTCTTCATTTTTCGGTACTTCTTTTACCGTTACATTCATCATAATGGGATAGCGAATATAGTCGGAGTACTTTTTAACTAATTCGGAAAGACGACTTTCATCAAGGAAGTCATCTTCGCCTGTTGTAAATTCATCTTTCAGTTCCAGTACGACAGCCGTTCCGTGATGTTTAACATCACATTCCGTCAAGGTGTATGAGCCGTCACCCGTAGATCTCCAACAATACCCGGTATCCGTACCGGCCTTTCTGGTCAAGACCGTAACGGCCTTAGCAACCATAAAAGCCGAATAAAAACCGACACCGAACTGGCCGATTAATTCCTTGTCCGATACGTTTTCATTATCTTCTTTTTCCGCTTTCAGACGGTCCAAAAAGGCCTTAGTCCCTGACCGGGCAATAGTACCGATATTGGCTTTAATATCTTCCTTGTCCATGCCGATACCGTTGTCGGCAACAGTCAAAGTCTTCTTATCCTTATCTATGGCCAGTCGAATAGAAAATTCCGTATCGCCTTCCAATAAATCGCGATTTGTCAACGCTTCATAATGTAATTTATCAATAGCATCGGAACCGTTGGAAATCAATTCACGAAGAAATATTTCACGGTTTGTATAAATAGAATGAATCATAAGATCCAACAATTGTTTTGTTTCTGCTTGAAACTCATATCTTTCTTCAGCCACTTTCCAAAACTCCCTTCTATGTAAGCATACTTTTCTTTATGCTCATCTATCATACCTTATAAAGGGCAAAAAGTCAAAGTTGTTTAAGAAATAAAAATTCCGCCTCCCTGCAAGGAAGACGGAAAGAGTTTAATACAATCCTACCGATGCGGCATAGGCCAGCAACACGGCCAAAGGGCCTGTAATCATGCGCGAATACAAGACGGCCGGCACGCCCAGTTCGATGGTTTCCGGTTCCGCTTCACCAAGGCTCAGGCCGACAGGAATAAAGTCGGCTCCGACTTGTGCATCAATGGCAAAGAGAGCCGGCAGAGCATATTGCGGAGGAATATGCCCCAACCCGATTTCCGCCCCTAAAAGCGTACCTATAACCTGTGCAATAACCGCTCCCGGTCCGAGGACAGGCGAAATAAAAGGGAGGGCACACACGAGCGCCAAAGTCAACATTCCCGGCAAGGATGCGGCGACGGGAGAAATGGTAACAGCTACGACATTACCGACACCCGTAGCCGTAATAATTCCTAAAATCATGCTGACAAAGGCCATAAAAGGCAAAATACTTTTGAGGGTAATATCAATAGATTCTCTACCGGCAGCATAAAATTTATTAACCACCCGGCCGATGCCGATACCCATCCGTGTCACTATATTAGCCGATGACTGCCGCACTTTTTCGGGTTCCTTGCCCGCCGATACGGAGACAGCTTCTCTTGCCGTTTCGCGTACGACAGCCTCTTTACTTGCATAAGCAAGACACTGCGGTGTCACACCCGATACGTATAAGTCCTCGGTTATATATTTACTCAAAGGCCCGCTGCGCCCGACGGGAACCACGTTAATCGTGTGAATGCCCTTCCGGGGATAAACACCGCACCGTGCCGTACCTCCGCAATCAATCACGACGGCCAGAATTTCCGAGTCATTGACTCCTGTCGTAAAACCGTCGACAACTTCACACCCCGATAATTCACCGAGTTGCTTGGCAATAGGATGAATCCCGCCTCCGGTCACGCTGAGAATAATATGTCGTTGTGCGGTAGGTATCAGTGTAATCGGACCGCCCCAACCGCCGGCGCCTTTACAAACAACTACTGATTTATACATGTGTCACCTATACCTTTCGTCCCGCTTTACGATTCATGTATATATAAATTCGTTCCGTAATGATTCCGCGTAAAAAGATAACTACTATACCGATAAGAAAGTAGCGAACCGCTAAATCCCCCAAAGGATATCCCAGTGCCTGAATACCCGCAGCAATACCCATGTACACGAAAAGTTCGCCTCCGTTGGCATGAGGGAAGAGTCCCGTAACAGGGTGCACAAAGCTTACCTGGGCATCATAAAAAGCCGGCTTATATTTTTCTTCTACAAAACGCCCGAAAGTAAAGCACATGGGGCTCGTTAAGAAGATAACGGATAAAACGGGTGCTAACGTATAGCGTGTAAGTTTATACTTTGTCGCTTTTCGGGCAAATCCGTAAAACCGCTGCTCTCCTATGAGCTTAATCAATGAGTTGACGGCCGTCATTAAAACGACTACGAGAGGGATAATTCCCGTAACAAAGCCTGTAAATATTTGCGCCCCTGCCTTGAACAAGTCGATAAATGAATTGGCGCACATGGCAATAAATTCCATTATCCCTTGACCTCCTCACTGACAGCCCGGTCCGCCAATTTTTCTTCCAAGGCGTCCAAAGCCGCAATATACCCGCTATACTCGTCTCGCGCTTCTTCATTACCGCTTTTAAGTCGAGCGTTTACGTCATAAATAGATTGACCGTTCCACTTCCCGTACTCCTTAAAACTATTAAAAACCGTAATTCCTCGCATCAACTCTCCCCCCGTAATCGTTCCTTGCGAATCACAGGCCAGGAGCACTACATAACCGGGGCCTACCTTCCGCTTTTTAGTGCCTACACCGACGTTCCCTTTTTTATGAAGTCGTTTCAAAGCCTCATTAAATGATTTTATTTGAAACTTGGCCCCCAAAATCTGTCCTCCTATAAGTAGACAGACCATAATAAAAAACAAAATAATTTTCATGTTTTCCGTCCTCTGCTCATATATTGTCGTAATTACGGTACATACTCCGTATAGAATATCATTATTTTTATATTGTTTCAATGATTTTCCATTATTGAAATTTTGTAAATATAATGTACTTTCGTCAATATAAAATACGGGGCTTCACTCGTCGGCCTCGTACCTGACAAGCAAAGTCCCGTATTTGTAAAACCTTTCTTATTTACCGTAGCCGCTTTGACGATCTACTTCATGTTCTAATGCTTTTCCCGCTAAAAAAAGTTCTAAATTTCGAGCGGCAATTTGAATGATACGATTATGTGTATATTCCAAATGTAATCCGCCCGATACATGCGGTGTAATATAAATTCCCGGCGTATGCCAAAGGCGATGACCTTGCGGTAAAGGTTCAGGTTCGGTTACGTCTAATGCCGCCCCTGCCAACCCGCCTGTCGCTACGGCATCACATAAAGCGTCACTGTCTACGACATTGCCGCGACCGGCATTGATAAACCAAGAGTGTTTTTTCATCTTTCCCAATCGCTCTTTCGTAAACAGCCCTGCCGTTTCCGGCGTATCGGGCAACACACAGGCAACGACCTGTGCCTGTGGCAGGAGACTGTCCAAGTCATCAAGCGTGGCTACCGCATCCGCCCCGTCAAGTCCCTTCGTAAGACGACGCCGCACAGCCGTAATACGGGCCCCCATGCCCTTCAAAATCCGTCCGAACGTGGCTCCTATATCGCCGTATCCCACAACCAGAACTTTTGCCCCGAAAACACTCTGAACCGGTCCTTCATCGTGCCAACGTTCAACCTTTTGATTGTCGTAGTAAGCAGGCAGTCGTTTCATCATCATTAAGAGCTGTGCCGCCATATGTTCCGCCACGGCCACTCCGTACGCCCCCGTCGCATTGGTTAAAAGAACGTCTTTACCGACGACATCGACATAGCTCCCTACTCCGGCACTGTTCAGCTGTAACCATTTAAGCTTTTCAGCCTGCTTTAACAGGTGCGGGTCCGCATTACCGATAATAACGTCGGCATCATTTATGACATCCCGTTCCACAGGAATAGACAACCCGGTACCTTCCATACTGTCCCCGACATATACAAAAGTATGTCCCGGTGCGATTTTTTCCAACAGTTCTTTATGTGCCTCCGTTACGGCACAAGTCACAACGATTTTCACGGAAGTCTCCTTTCTTATAGACATACATCACTATGTATAACTTCAAATCATAATTCTGTTTTCGCATTTATTTGATTCTTTCTAATTATAGTGCTCTTTTATATTTGAAACAAGGGCTGCCTTTTTTTAGCCGGATCGTGTAATAAAGACCGCCCTTCAACCCTTTACGGGCATACAAACAAAAAAAGACGGTAACCGAAGTTACCGTCATAAAGGTCGTTACCGGAGTTTACGCTTTTGTTACGTTAGCTGCCTGAGGGCCACGAGCGCCGTCTACGATATCGAATTCAACTTCTTGACCTTCAGTCAAAGACTTGAAGCCGTCTTCCTGAATGGCAGAGAAGTGAACGAATACGTCACCGCCGTCTTCTCTTTCAATGAAGCCATAAGCTTTTTCTGCACTAAACCATTTTA
>ERZ773063.1768-NODE-1768-length-12343-cov-3.054688_pt1 | contig 12343 bp, 13 predicted proteins | sample MGYA00580625_ERZ773063 | MGnify/ENA primary metagenome ERZ773063 (study PRJEB29015, sample SAMEA2738022) | human oral metagenome | biome: human oral; feature: human-associated habitat; material: dental | place: China | collected 2042 ...
TACCTTTTCTTTATATCTCTATTATATTATATCATCAAATATATGATAAATTACATACTATATATTTAGAAAGTAGTAAATATTTAAAAAATATGCTACTCTAAAGTAATTGAAATGGAGGCGTTTAGAATATGGAAAATACTCAATTTGCAAAAAATGCTGTCGGGCAGAGGTATTATACATATAATGAGCAAAATGAGCTAAAAACAGTAAGAGTCAAAGCAGTTTATAAAGGTAACAAAGTTGCCGTATATGATGAAAGTTTAGGCTTGGATCATAGTTTTATTCTTACTGAAGAAGAAATAAAGAAAAACTATTCTAAGATTAGATCTGATATGTCATTTACATTTGGAACTGTATTCTCTCTTAAGAGTGGTTCAAGAGATGTAATGGTAACAATGTTTCGTCAAGGAGAACAAGTTCCGTATCTAGTCTGTAGACAGATGATGATCATGAACTATGATGAATACGAAGCTAATGCAAATTCTAAAGTACCTACAGTATATAAGCCTATTCTTGGTACTGTGTTGATCAATGTAGAGGGCACCGATGGTCTTTTAGAGAATATGCTCAAGGTATCTATGGGGAACAATTGTTCTATTGAAGGGTATCTTGATGATAATGAAGAGATCATTATGAAGCTCATTCCTAGGAAGATATTTAAGGAATGTAATGATTTTCTTAATAATACTTACCATAAGCTTAAAGATAAATATGAAGGACTAGAGCCTACTATACATAAGCTTCTAGAAGTTAATTACTTCTGGGAAGATGTAGATAATGCTTTCAGCATCTATAGAGTTCCATTCGTTATGAGGGAACAGATGTATTATGATGAAGAACAATTGAAGGTTCTTGAGCTTATTACATCTCATAAAATGAGTGAAATCGAAACTATCAGATATGCTAAAGATGTGGATCTTACAAAACTTAAAACCGACTACATCCTAGTACGAGACAAGTATGGAGTTCTATATCTTGTGGTGTATATCAAAGGAGAATTCAATGTTGCTCTTCTCGATAAAGAAGGGATTCTTAGTGAAGAAGAAGTAGCTAAGCTTATGCCTAGTAAAAAATAATATAGGCATATACTATTATCGTAAGAAGGTGACCAGTAATATATCTGGGTAACTTCAAATAAATTAAAGGAGGTAGTTCTCAATGAGAAAGAGCTACGCAGAAAGACATGGGTTGGTTAATAACCAGCAGACGAATGACGGAAAGCCGCGTAAGAAGCGCGAGCTGAAGGCAAGTATTGATCTTGTCCGTCAGGAGATGGAGTCACTCTTTAAGCAGAAGCTTATTACGAGTGACAAGCTTTCGGAAATGGTTAATTCTGTTTTCCGTGCAGCATGCCCTGAGTATGAGGGCTGCAATATCTCTGTCGAAGGACAGGGTATGATTACATGTGATATCTTCTTCACTGAGCGTGCAGGAGATGTCTCATTCGGTGATGGTAAGATTAAGATCCTTCGTCGTCGTGATGACAAGACGGATCGTTCTTCTTATTCCATCATCGAGCAGTACAACAATCGCAATCGCATTGCGCGTGTGTATGAGCTTACGGATGAGGGCAAGGATGCTCTGTCTGAGTTTGTATCGCGCAATTTCTTCATTGGAGACCGACTTCAGTCGAATGTCGATTGGAAGAAGTGCTCTGCTGAAGTTAGCGAGAGTGATTGGCTCCAGCGCAGCCGTATCTATATGAAGGTATCGATCGATATTGTTCGTCTCCTTCAGAAGGTATACGGTCATTACAATGAGGATAAGGAAGAGTATCTCTATGTGATATCTCCTGTACGTCCTCTTGTTAGCTTCAACACTGGTGGTGGAAACATCTATGTGTCGAAGTGGCTGTTCCTCATCAATCAGCTTAATAACAATGTGCTGAATGAAGTTCTTGATGAGAGCGGTATGCGTCCGCAGAATGTTGGGTCTCTCAACATTTATCGTGGATAAGAGTTGATCTATAAATGATTCATTAATAAAATCATTGTATAGTAGTCAGCTATATTTGTGGCCTTTGATGAATCGTTTTAGATGAGAAATATATGACGAGCACTTCTGTGCTCGTCTATATTTTTTGTTTTATGAGGTGATTACGTTGGAGAAGTTCAAATATACAGTTGATCCAGAGCTTGATGAAGTTGTGGATGAAAAAGGCAATACAGCTATTATGCTTCGTCGTATTGCTTGGGGAGATGGAACCCCTAAGATTGAAATCCGTAAATGGTTCTTGTCTGAAACTGGAGAACAAGCATCTAAGGGTGTTACATTTGCAACAGATAAAGGACCAGGGAATCTTGCTAAGACTCTGATTCGTAAAGGGTTTGGAGAAACAAGTGAGCTTATTGGTGAGCTTAAGGAAAGAGAAGATTTTGATGATTCTCTTGCAAGAGTCATTGGTAAGCAAAAGGTTAAAGCTGCTAAAGAAACAGTTGTAGAAGAATACTATGATCCTAAAGAGGTGTTAGGATAATGTATATAGTAAATCTATTTGGTAGAGATGGCATTGGGTTTACGAATATTGAAATAGATAAATCTGGTGCCCTCCTAACAAAAGAGAGTAGTGCTGTTAAAATCATAGACTTACATGCTATTACCTCATACAGGCCTAAGGATCTAAAGATATACATCACTGATCTTATGTTTGAAGATGTGGCTGCTATGGACATGTTCCATGATAGAAACATGGTATACCATAATAGCTTTAAAGATTGTGTGTATAAGAATCTATTAGAACTGGTAAGAAAAAATGATGGTGATGGATATGATTTTTATTTCACTGGTTTAAATATGTTTAAGCTAATTAGAGAGTATAATACTGGAACTAAGGCTATTGAAGAAGAGCTTAAGTATATTGTAGTAGGAAGATTGGGCAATATAATAAAAGAAAGACCAGTTTGACTACACTTGTGTAATAAATAACTCTTTAATGCAAAGGAGATAATGATTATGGGTAAGAAGTATACATTTACAGATATGCGTTGGTCTAGGATTGATCTTAAGGATAATCTTATTTCTATCTTTCTGAATGCTAATAATAACACCATTGATCCAGAAGGTATGTGTGTTATTCAGAATGATGATGTTGGTCTTCAGATCAGAAGCTTGATCAATATTAAGGCACTTTCTGATGACGAGATGAGTACTCTTATTGAAGAAGCTATTGTTTCTACAAGTAATGATCTTGTTCGTAACCTCTATACACAAGAGAGCTATGATATTAATGATCTTATGAATATTGTGGTCAAGAAGCTGAATGATGGGGTTGAAGGTTTGAGTAGAATCTATTTCCGTGTATCAGGCCATGATGCAGATGATAAACCATATGGGATGATTTGTGGTGCATCCATTGAGGATACTGTATTGGATGATACTATTATGGATCAGATCTATAAGAAGCTTAAGTAAATAAGGTCTTAGACCTTCATACAAAGGAGGTTTATAATGGCTTTATCTGATTCAACTAATGGTGGAGAGAAAGACAAACCTCTAGAACAGTTTGAAAAGTGTGAAGTAGATACACAATGCAAGTTCTGTGATACTAACGGTAGATGTATATTCGAAACATGTATCTTTGATAATGAATTTCCTCCACAAATGTTGCTTTGGTATTTCCAATGCATTGCATGTAAAGAGATTGACTCAATTAAACCTCGTGAAATGAAGATTCATTTCTGCAGGAACTGTATTAGGCAGTTACAGACAGCACAGGTATTACCATTCACCTGCATCATTTGTGGTTCTAGTCAGTCTCATAGAGGTAAAGGATTTGGAAATCAGATATGTGATAAATGTTTGAGAGATATTAAGCAAGCGATTGACTGGCGTCACCATCATTAAGAAAGGAGAGTATGTTTATGCATAATACTCCTAGTAAATATTATGATGATAAGATACCTATTGAGCAAGTTCTATATGGGCAGTTCATAAAATATAAGAGCTTATTTGGTATGGTAGCTAGAGAGTTTGAAGGGTCTAATGCCAATACTGTTAATGTGTTTATAGATTTGCATCAATTCTTTCTACCAGCATTTAGATGCTTAAAGGTGAAGAATTATTACACTATGACAGCAATAGCAATTAACTATTGCGCTCATATAAGAGCTTACTTTAGAGGAAGTCATAATGTAGAATCTAACATCATCCTTGTGCATAGTTTGAATATGTCTTCAAACAACACGAAGTTCATTGCAGAGTATAACAGTAAATATTCTGCTCGTATGAACTATAATACAAAGATGATGGAAACATTACAAGATAATTTACAGATGCTCAGGCTTCTGGTTAAATATATACCAAATACGTATCTGAAAGAAGGTACTGTAGAACCAGCAGTTATCATTAAGAATCTTATTGCTACAGATTTTAACAATGGAGTTCCTAATATTGTAATCAGTTCATCTGAATATATGTATCAGCTACCATATTACTCCCCCAATACTGTTGTATTTAGGAAGAAGAATGTGGTAGCACAATCTGGTGGATTTGAGGATGCTTCATTTTCATATAATGGTATTACTGCTCCATTGTATTTTATACAAGATACTAAGGGAACAGTAAAAGGAGATATCAGTACTCCGCCATATGCTATATCAGTTCTTATGTGTCTCTCTGGTCTATCTGGTCGTAGTGTAAGCAGTATATTCAATATTACTACTGCTGCTAAGATAACGAGATTTATACCATCTGAAGCTATACTAGCAGGAGACATAGAATACATCTATGGTGCAATTCAAATGTGTTTAGATAAGAGTAAGACTAAGAACAAGATTGAGTTTGATGAATTTGTCAATAGATATAAAGCTATCGACATTCGTTTTCAGGAAGCTATGTATAATATGCTTACTGAAGCATCAGATAAACGATATCTTGAATCTCTTATCGATCCAGAAGCATTAAAAGCAATCAATGATAAGTGGTTCAAAGAAGTTCCACTTGATCTACAAAGACTTTAGAACAATATTCCCTCTATCCTCTTATGGGATAGAGGGGTAAGTTCTCATAAATCTGACTTTTGATTAATATTTATTTTTTATATGGGAGGGGATTTATATGGCTATATACAAATACTATATAGATCTAGTGTATCTAGCGCAAAATGAAACCATCTACATTCCTAAAGAGAACATTCGTAAATTGTTTATAGATCATAATTATGCTGAATCTAATATGCCTACAATGTATTGTACTCTTAATATAGACAAAGCTTTGTATGACAGAATCATTGTTGGTGCTAAAACAGATACAATGCTTCTTACTGTATATAAGACTAATGTAGAGGCAAACACAAATATCAAAGAAGTGGTATATAATGCTAAGTGTGAGTACTTCTTGAAAGACGATATCAATTATAATAGAGATATAGATTATAAGGATGATGCCAATAAGAAAGATGTATATAGAGAAGTATATATAGGTCTTATGTTCAAAGATCCTATAGAATGGAATAAGCAGACTAATAATACGACATTTGTCAATTCTACAATGATGAATATAGTAGGATCATTTACTGATGGGGTACCTCTACTGGTAGAGCCATTTACTTATAATGATACATTTGATCAGCTTATTGTTCCTCCACAAGATTCATTGACTAAAACAATTAGCTTCTTGAATGATGTGAAAGTGTTTTATGATACTCAATACAGAGTATTTTATGAACCTGATTGTATGTATTTAGTAAGTAGCTCTGGTAAAGCCACTCCTAAAGCCACAGACGAATACGAAACTGTAAAATTCATCGTATATTCTCCAGATGATATTAATGCTCTTGTACAAGGTATGAGTAAAGATGATACTCAAAAAGCATATCTAGTGAATGTCAACTCATTAGATACAGTATATAATATTGATACATTTACGCGTAAGAAGTTCAATACTGTATCATCTATCATTAATCCTAGTAAAGAGAATTCACCAGAAACGCTTAGTTCTGTGCAAAATGTTATAGGAGATATAAATAGTATAGCGTCTAGTGTTAATGAAGTGGCTAAAGTTGCTACAAGTGCTGTACAAGAGGTCCCATCGTTTATAAATAAACTCAAATCCGATTTTAAATTAGAAACAATGAATGTTAATAATATTGAGGGAAGTTCAATACAGTCTATCGATCAAGCTTTGGCTAAAATCTTAGCTATGCCAGAACCAAGTTCGGAAGGTTCAGATGAGAAGACTCTTAGCTCTGAAGAAAAGTCTAAAATCGCAGAAGTATTGAAGCAATGCAAAATTGCTATTAGTGGAAACACTGCCTCGTTTAATGGTATTAATAATGATTATGCTGATGGAATGGGAGGAATATTTAAAATTCTTGGGGATATAAATCATGCACCATCATATCTTACAGGAGTTTCACCAATTAATGTACAAGGCAATATTGGTTCTCTTAAGGGATGCTTTGGAGATATAGAAAAGGGCAGTAAAAAGTCTACAGCTCATGCAAATGATAAACTTAAACCATATGTGACAGTTGTCAGCGAAATATCTGCTGCAGCTCAAAAAGCTATAGATGCAATTGCTAGTAGTGGAATAGAATCAGAGAAAGTAGTTAAGTTTGTTAACGTGCTATATGCAAATAAATTAGCATATGATAATACAGTTAAGATGGTTGCAACCAATATAGCCAAATTTAGTGATCTTCCTAATAAATTTAAAGGAATTGGCGATCAATTTAAACCATATGGGGAGAAGTTATCTAATATAAAGGTTAATCTTAAAGCACAGTTTACTGCTCTTAAGACAGATATCAACACTCTTGGACAGAATGCTAAGTCTATGCTTAAACAGATTAGCGAATCTGGTAAGAATGCAATCAATAAATTGAAGAGCACTGGATTGAGCCTTAAGTCCTTGAAACAGCTTAGAGATGATATTCATGCTATTAGAGATATCAGTGGTATTGGTAAATTGGGAGTAAGTAAATTTGATTTTAAATTAAATCTTGGTGGGGATGGAAGTGGTACCACTATTTACAATATTCCTAATGATAATGCTAATAAGTTGAAGAACATTAAATCTGAATTAGAAAGTAAGGTTAATACATTCATTCTTAATAAGAATGATCTTGATGTATCTGTATTCAATATCAATATGAGATATATCATAAAGAACTTCGATACTCATTCAGATAAAGATGGAGCATTTATATTAGATCGTAAGATAGAGATATTTATGAGAAGTGATGATAAATTTATTTGTAACTGTAGATTGTGTTTTAGAAAACTTATTGATGATGCTGCTGCAGGAGAAGTGCCAGATACTGGACAAGAGAAAGCACTTGACCCAGAGAAGGCTAAAGAAGTTGCTAAAGCAGCAAAAGAACTTCTTGATGATCTTAAAGATAGTGATATTATTAAGATGATGAGTAATGGCGCTAGCATGGGTAGACTAGAAGCTCTTGCTAATGGATATGTAGATACCACTAAAGGAGAGCAGTCTAATAAGAATATGGCTGCAGCAGTATTGGATAAGATAAAGTAAAATAATAATATACTATATAGATAGATGTAATGGTTGTTAAATTAAAGGAGGTCATTATGATGATGATGAAGGGTTATGTTGCTAATGATGAGTTCATTATTCCGACAAATGAACTAATCAGAATGTGTGCTGAAGTTAGGTTCAAATTAGAGAAGATGGGGTATGATGTCAAATCGCCATCATCAAAATACTATAAATACAGAGGGCTATCTGATATGGCATCAGAGATGATAATCGAAAAGGTGTATGAATACTCTAATGCTCATTGTAATGGTGTAGTTGCTGCTGAAGTTATGCATGGTGAACAAAAGCATGAATTCGGACGCAATCCACAGACATGGTTCTATGAGCAAACATGGGTTAAGCTCTATGATGGAAAGAATACCATGTATGTAGATGCAACTATGAGTCAATTTGTCGATATGTATAAGGACAGATATTCTTTACCAAGTGCATATGTTTCAAAATATATTCCACCCATATACTTGCCAGATAAGTATCATCCATACTTCAAAACAAAGAATGAGTTTAGACGTAAACTCTATAAACTTTGGTTTGATTATGTGATTTATCCAATTGGTGAGATATGGTATAAGATTAGTCCAAAAATTGTAGTTGATATGTAAAGATACTATAAATAATCCCTCTACCCATATGGGTAGAGGGATATGTAGTGTCTAAACATATTATTTTTAGTATGTTTGGGAACTTAGATAGGTTTAAATATGCTCTTAAGTAGATCTATCGTATATTTTAGTGTGGAACGTCTAATTTTGATCTTAGAATTAGCAAATGGGCTCTTATCATATGCTTTTTGAATATCAAAGCTTGGATTAAGCTTAACAATCTTCGGCATATAAGTCTTAATATCATTTACAATCCTAGCTCTTGCTTTAAGCAGTAGATTTCTTTTTTCTTTATTAGAGCACTTGAATAGCTGCTCTTCAAGAAGAATATTCATATGCCAGAGACGAATCATACATTGTTCCATCCCTTGAGTATTCTTTCCCTTCTCATATTGCTGCATTGCCATATGAGTACGAGAATATTCTCCCTCATAATCAATTTCTCCACTCTTAGTGTCAATAAGAAGATCTCCCTTATTATTAAACTGGATTGGGAACTCTCTTACTTCGCTGATGGGAATGAAATCATCTACAATATATTTAGACTCATTGAGTTTCATATCTTCTAGTTTACCTTCATAAATTGCTGCTACAATGATATCATCCATTGTGCATTGTCCGTCTGTAGCATCTTCTACAAGAGCTTTAACCATTTCATTACAGATAACACTCTTATTTACCATATCAGCATTAGTAGGAGGCATCATAAGGAAAAATCCTTTAGTAGATTTTGCTCCACGCTTATCCAATCTTCGTCTTACCTTCTGAAGAGTATTAGTTGGTGGGAATCTAAGAGTATATGTGAATACAGTGCTATCATGCCCATTCAGACTATTCTTGATGAATTCCTTCTTAGAGAAGTCATACTCTCTATAATAATCTAGATCTTCAGTAAATGATACCCCCACCTTCTTATATCCATACTTACCTTTCTCAGAGAAGATAATAAGCATAGTGTTAGAATCATCTGCAGATTCAGTGATAACACCTTTTCTTTGCACACCAACAGATGAACCAAGAAGGTTAAATACATTTGCTGATTCATTCTTTAGAATGAATTCAATACGATTCTTAGCAAACAATCTATTACTCTCTGTATATGGAATCTCTGGATTCCATCCAAGATCAAGGATAGATTGTTTTCTATTCAAAAGCTCTTGACCACTAAGATCATCAATGCTTTCCATCAATGATTTGATTGTATTTCTCCATTCATACGCTGGGATATAAGATTCAGACATAAATCCCATAAACTTATGACGATACTGCTCAAACCATTCTTTTACAGGCTTTTCTGCAATAGCAGTTGTATCTGGAGTAGATGAATATAATGGCTCTTTATCATAATAGCTGATTCCAAGCTTAATCATCTCATCTGGTGTAAAGAATGGTACAGTAGGCTCTACATAAATAGACACAGAATGATCAAAGATATCATCTTCAAGCATATGTGTGAAGATATTATTTTCATTGATACTCTTCATTCTCTTAAGAGTTTCCATTCTAGTCACATAATCAGATTCAATACCATATTTATACATAGATTCCATCATAGAACCATATGACATTGCTTCTTTAATAGGAGAATAAGCCTTATCTACAAGATCATCAGAGATGTCGTCTTTAAGGAAGTCTGTCTTATACAGCTCATATCTCTTCTGATTGTCCATATTAAACAACTCAATAGATTTAATGTCAGATTCTCTCTGATCATCAATATCCATGCTATTATAATCAATATAGTCTTGCTCTAGATCATCCAAGTCTTTATACACGTTATACAGAAGGATATGTCCTCCTGTTGCAATTCTCCATGCTTTAATCTCTTCATATCCATCTCTAATAATAGGATCTTTAAGAAGTTCATCCATATTATCATCAATGACTGTGTCTTTAGTAACAGTAATCATATATTATCCTCCTTTACACAATCAATAGGAATCTCATTCATTGATCTATAGCAACTAGTTCTTCTACCTGTAGTCCTATTAATGGCATAATACCCATTAACAGATTCCATAATCTCTACATCTGTTCCTTCAGTAAGAGAATTAGCTTCTTGAACCTCTTTATTGTTCATAAGAGGAATATTCATGAGAGGAACGCCAAGTTCACTCTTATATTCTGCTACAAGAGTCTGAAGATCTGCTTTAATATTGCCAAGAATATTATCGAGCTTAACTTCTTTGAATAGAGGGTCACATTCAATCTGATCATCACTCAAAAGCTTCCTACCAGAAACAGTTTTATATAAAAACTCTCTAGAAACTTCTTCATTAAGTTTACTGAAGATCTTGCTATAGATCTGATCTGCATTCTCTCCAATATACTTAAATACTTTGATCTTCTTTCCTGTTAAGAAACTAGTTGTATCTTCGCTTCTAAGCTTACCATCTGACATGGCAAGTACATTCTTAGAAATAAGATCATTAGATACTGTATATCCTTCTACATTATCATCATGAAAGCCATTTGGCACACCATATTGTGTAATGTAAATAGAGCTATTAGGAGAAGGAATCCCTCCAATAGCAGCAAGACCCATAGATTCATTTGTATTCATCATGCTCCTCCTATTACAGATTTTTCTATTGCTTCTACTTCTTCATGTATATTGATGATAGCTTTCTTATCTATATTATCGCCATCCATCTGCATCTTAAGCTCCATGATGATGCTAAGAAGCTGTTCAAAGTTATTATTAGTCAATCTAAGATAGTTGAATGTACCTAACTTCTTAACCATAGCTTCTTTAGCATCTTGCTTAGCCCTATAAGAATTCATCTGTCTATTATTAGGATTATCTCCACCATCTTTAATCTCAATGATAAGATTGAATGGTATAAGATACATATCAGAGATATACTTATGCTTCTTTCCCTCATATTCATATTCCAGTACAGGCCCAGGAACAAGAAGATCAGAAGATTTAAAATGGAGAATCTTATCCAAGAATTCTAATGCTTTCTTCTCATAAGAACCAGTATAAACATGAACTCCGCCATCAGCAAACTTATATTTACCTGAGATTTTACGATTCTTAAGCATCAATTCTTGTTGTTCAGGGTCGTTAAGAATATTATCTGTTCCTCTAACCCTAATCATATTCTTTCTATAAAACTGTCTTATAGCATCACTACACTCTTTTCTTCCACAGAGTCTATTGTATTTAAGATTATTCTCATTCCATTGAGTTTCTCTTTTACATACAACACAAGTTCCATGATCCTTCTTATTGATATAATTGAATATAACTCTTCCAGCAGTATATCCTTCTGGAATCATTTCTTCATGTTTATCTTCAAAATGATCTATAAGTTTTTCTTTAGTTCCTCTAAAAGAACATCGAGGACAAGTATAAGTTTTACCCATATCCAATACCTCCTAATCATTTACCCTTGTGTCAAAAATCATACCAATTTATGTAACTTTATACAGCTAGCACTTATATGTAAATATTTATAGGAGGTGAGGTATGAATTGGCTAAGGTATTAGGAACAAATAAGAAGGCTACCATAACAGAAGCATTTCTTGGTATCGATGAATTCAACCATCCTAAAGTATATACTGATCAGCATGCTACATATATTTTACTGATTAGATTGATTCTTTTAGAACCTGGCACATATCCTACTAGACCTAATATGGGTGTAGGACTTGTATCTAGATATAGATTTGCTATTGAAGATAAGATAGAACAACTACAGTCTGATATAGAAGATCAGATTAGAGAATACTTACCAGAGTTTCAAGCAACAAATGTAACGGTATCATACAATTCTATCACTAAAGAGGTAAACATTCATATCACTGTGGATGATTATACATATCAGCTTACATATGATCCTGAGGTCAATAGGCTCAGCTCATTGTAAGTATTATAAAGAAAGAAGGAAAAGATCATGGCAAATAAGAAGAAAGTGTCTTTGGAAGACATGGGTATTGGAGCAAATTCTCAGGAGAAGACCACTGGTCCTGATAGAGGTGCTAACCGTGTCGCCAAAGATAAAGATATTGAAGTTGTAGATATTTCAGCTATGGTAGATGTTAAGGAAAAGAAGTCTGCTAAACAGAAGGCTGAAGAAGAGATGATGAAGGTTGTAGATGAGAATATTGAACGTACGAAGAAAGATTTGATGGAAAACGTCATTATGCCGTTTAAGGAAGCTTGTATTGCTGCATCTCTTGAAGATGAAGCAGATAAGCTTGATCCTAATGGTGATAAAATGGAAGA
>ERZ773063.1771-NODE-1771-length-12333-cov-2.245398_pt1 | contig 12333 bp, 11 predicted proteins | sample MGYA00580625_ERZ773063 | MGnify/ENA primary metagenome ERZ773063 (study PRJEB29015, sample SAMEA2738022) | human oral metagenome | biome: human oral; feature: human-associated habitat; material: dental | place: China | collected 2042 ...
ATCAGGAAGGTAAAAAGGAAAAGAAGAATACAGTTTGCCTTTTCACCTAGGCGGTAGAGTCTGTCCTTCTCGATCTTACGGACCCAAAGGAGAGCCAAAATCAGGCACCAGAGCAGCTGAATATACCAGAGTGGGCCAATTCCACTGGCCACCATGATCAGAAAAATCACCGGTTTCGGAAGGGCTCCCATCTGATCAAAGGCACCGGCAATCTGCATGTTGTAATATCCCAGGATCCACTGGAATACAACAAGTCCTATTGTGGAAGGTACCAGAAGTTTTCGTGTCCTTGCCTTAAAAAAATCTTCGTATTCTTCCGCTCCAATTCGAATCGGGCTGCCATCCCTGAAACTACAAAAAGCAGCAGCATGAACCAGGGATATACCAAATACAGGAATGTATCCTGGGGCTGAAAATCCCAGAATGGTCCAATGACACTGTAATCTGTGACACCGTTATACATGTAAATGACATGATAGATAACAACGAGAACTACTGTGATCCAGCGAATATTATCAAGGTATGTCTTTCGCATATTTGTACCACCTTTGCTAGAATAATTAACATTTCTAAGCCAAGTATAAGTTGGTACATTTCCCTAATCCACCAAGTGGCATTTACATTTTATGAGTACTTTGGTTAAATTTCGTGGCGTAAAATTCAACCATTTCACACTTAATCATTAGCATCAGCCTTTCCGGTCCTGATCCAATGTCCCTCCTGTATCGCAGCAAAGGTTGCTACAACACATGCGAATGCTCCACTATAACGTAGGTCGATTCGTGCAAATGTAAGTGGTAAGAGAAAAAGTATCACACCGATAATCTTATTCATCACGCTGTGCACTGCGGGATATTTTTTGTTCACCATGAAACCGTTTGATTACCAGTCAGAATGACACTGCTCCAAAACCGAGCTTTGCGACCAGCTTGCCGTACTCCTGTTTGATTACCAGTCAGAATGACACTGCTCCAAAACAGAAAGTTCGTTTTCCTTTATCTGTTCAAGCATTTCCGGAAGATACCACGCTTCATAAGCCTGTCTTAGCGTTGGCACAGGCTTGTCTTGGCTGTGTTCTATACGTCTTTGAGCTAATACTTCATCAGCTTGTTTGCGTGTTCCGTAAACGGTCTCAGAGCGTCTTGTATATCCTCTTCCGTCTCCCGTGTCAGCCATATAGCGAATCCGGCGCTTACCTTGCCCCATTGATTGATTAGAACCCCATGAAGAGCGTTTCCGTGTCATAATATATTCACCTTCTGTGTCTGAGTTGTGAAGGTTGCCCTCTGCTGTCCGCCAAGATCAGGCAGAGGGCGTATTATTTGCCTTGGATATGTCACGCTGTATTCTACGGAACCGTGACCAAGATAGCCGGTATGAGAGATACTAGTCCCTTTCTCGCGTGATTGTAGTGGTTCCCGAACGGGAGTAGGCCCCAGGGCTGAGAAGTCCCTCAATCACACACCGGCTGTTTTTTCTTTACTCTTTTTCCATCTTTATGGTTTTAGTTGTCCCTAAAGCCGTGAAATCAAAGGAGAGTACACCATTTTCGTATTTGAAATTCTTAGTTTTATCTTGGGAGCCTAGAAGCGACTGTGAGAGAGCTTCTGTATCTGCTTCGCTAGTAAAGTCATACTTGTCTTCTGTGGTATCAGGCGTTGGAACTGTACCCTGCCAGTAAAGCATCTTCGTATCTTCCTTTTTGTTGACAAGATAGATCGTGATAGTCTCATCTTTGATCTCTGCTTCCATAGTCGCCGCAGCTTCATCACCTGAATTAGTGGCGTGCCATTTACCACTAAGATCAAGTGGTTTCTTCTGCTCTGCCGGTGTTGATTCTTGTGTACTTGTGGATGTGCTCTGTGCCTGTCCGAAGCATGCTCCAAGCGTCAGCACCAAAGCAACCCCTGGTCCCGCTGTGATGATTTTCTTTGTGTTCATACTTTCCTCTTTTCTTCCTTGCGTTACTTCATTTCTACTCTTGTCTCAACGACCAGAAAGGAAACACTATGGATAACCTTAACTCTAAGAACCTTGGTTTGATTACCAGTCAGAATGACACTGCTCCAAAACCGTATTTCCAAGCAGACTTCAGCATTTCTAGTTTGATTACCAGTCAGAATGACACTGCTCCAAAACCCTTCCGGAGTTTCATCGACTTGGACGATAGTTTGATTACCAGTCAGAATGACACTGCTCCAAAACACAGAATTAACGACGTCCTGAACTGGATTAGTTTGATTACCAGTCAGAATGACACTGCTCCAAAACTTCCATTACGTCGCTAACGCAAGTGTTTGAGTTTGATTACCAGTCAGAATGACACTGCTCCAAAACAGAGTATGGTCACAGAATACCTATCTCGGGGTTTGATTACCAGTCAGAATGACACTGCTCCAAAACCCGTACTCTTTTCGAGTATTTCTGCGTCAGTTTGATTACCAGTCAGAATGACACTGCTCCAAAACTGCTATTGGCACTGCCATATCCGGATTTGGTTTGATTACCAGTCAGAATGACACTGCTCCAAAACTCTCTCCTTTTTTGTCAGATTTTTGCAAAGTTTGATTACCAGTCAGAATGACACTGCTCCAAAACTATGGATCGACGCAAACGCGCAATCAAAGTGTTTGATTACCAGTCAGAATGACACTGCTCCAAAACCCGTCAAGGCGTGCGTCCACGTATTCCTTGGTTTGATTACCAGTCAGAATGACACTGCTCCAAAACGGTAACAAGATTATAAAGTTCTTTGTCATAGTTTGATTACCAGTCAGAATGACACTGCTCCAAAACAATGATATTAAAGATTACTTAAATATCAAGTTTGATTACCAGTCAGAATGACACTGCTCCAAAACACTGACGTTGCTCCTGTGCCTCCATTTGTAGTTTGATTACCAGTCAGAATGACACTGCTCCAAAACGATCGTTTGCTATAGAATAGGCGAATTTAGTTTGATTACCAGTCAGAATGACACTGCTCCAAAACTGCACTAAGAGGAGTATCGGGTCAAAGTAAGTTTGATTACCAGTCAGAATGACACTGCTCCAAAACGCGAACTTGTGAATTGCCATGCAACAAGAGTTTGATTACCAGTCAGAATGACACTGCTCCAAAACCGCTCCATGAAATTACGCCAAACGTTATCGTTTGATTACCAGTCAGAATGACACTGCTCCAAAACTAAATGCGGGAAAATGCCCGCGCAAGTAGAGTTTGATTACCAGTCAGAATGACACTGCTCCAAAACTTAAGTACCAATGAACCTTATTTCTATGGAGTTTGATTACCAGTCAGAATGACACTGCTCCAAAACCGCTACGGTTGAGAGTCAGGCAAAGATTGGTTTGATTACCAGTCAGAATGACACTGCTCCAAAACCATTAGAGCAAATTCTCCTACTGCAAAGGAGACAGTAATTCCAACTAGTATCCCTATCATAACTCAAGGAAGTGCTGGTCAACGGTATTTTTTTGTTCGTACTTATAGTACGACTCATCCACTTTGTTCTCAAGCAACAAGACACGGATTTTCGAGAAAAATATATACTCGTAGAACCTTTCAAGCTCACTTTTTGTCAAAAAAGTCTTGAGATTAACAAATGTCAGAATCTTATTACACCCTGCATCAAGTGCCAGTGAAACGAAAGATATCAAATTATCAAGGTACGGCCGATCTATTTGAATACCGATACCAAAACCAAGCATCTTAAGGTATCGCTTAAAGTCCCATTCTAAACTAAATTCATATTGAGACTGAAGTCCTACACCAAGCTTCATCAAATTTGTCATAAGCAAACGCTCAGTAGATTCAATCTCAGTTCTTATAATTTCATCTTCTAAAAGCTCGCGTTCCATTTTCTTAATAACCTCCCCTATAAGACTTTTATTATCCCAAGGAAGATTGAGAGGATCAGAAATGAAAATGGATTGATTTTGAAAGCAGACTTTTTCTTCACTATCCCATAATGTATAAGGTTCAAGAGAGTCTTCATCATTCCCCTTCATAAGTGATAAAACAATTCTAGAAAATAACGCTTGATTCTCTATCTGTAAAACAGCAGCAAAACCTGGTTCAATCTCTATTGCTCTCTCTAACCCACTAAAAATAAGTCTCATAAAATCAAGAGTTCCTCCATAGTATCCACTTCATCATATGCTTCACGATTCCCTGTAATGTAGTCCATCGTTGCAAATTGGCTCTCGGTAACCTTAAGAATTTGAACAAGACCAGCAGGAGGTCTATTCTTTCGCACACGTGCAATCGCTGCACCGGCAGCTCCGTCGTTAATTACAAGTTTTGCATATACAGATTCTTGTAATCTCAAAAACCCATCTTTAAGCAAAAACTTACGAAACAATCTATAATTCTTCCTTTGAACAGCTGTCTCTACTGGGAGATCAAAGAACAGAACAAGTCTCATATAACGAACCCTGGCACTTTCACTCATATAACATCAAAAGCCTCAATGCTATCAATAGATAGTCTTTTATTAAGTGCACTCAAACAGTCTTGTACATACAACGAGATAATCGAACCTACGCGATACACTCCACCTCGATAAGGAAGCGATTGATTAAGCATATCAATCAGTAAGCGTTTTGTATCTTTCGTAAAATCACCTTCAACGTTATCAAATACCAACCGATCGACAATCGGTCTAAATGGTTCCATAAAATCACAGCCAAGATTAAACTGGTTATACTCGCTTCTATGGCAGATGCCAGATTGAGTCAAATAGCCGCGAGCTACAATCTCACGGTTTACCACAGAAAGTAGAATCGCATAACCATAATCAAGCGCTGCATTAATTGGCGTTTCATCATCCCGCGAGAATTCATGACCAAATAAAGCATGAAAGTATAGGCGAGCAGCGTGAGCCTCTCTATTTGTAGTATCTCCTGACCGCACCTCTGGAATAAGCCCAAACAGCTGTTGTCCCATCTCTTCTCTTGCACGAGCATTAAGGACCTGCGCCTGATGGGTTATCTTATCTCTAACAACACGCTGCCATACACGCTTTTTTGAAGGTTCACTCCATCCAAGCTGTTCAAGAACTCGCTTAGGTGTATTGTGAGCGCCATACAGGGGCAAATACTGACCTATAGGATTTCTCTTCTCATCAGAAACAACAAAGGAAATCTTTGCCTTTGCGAGTTCTGATAATAAATATGCACTGATATAGACCTGATTGGTCTGGAGAACAACTGATGAGATTTCCGACAAGTGAATCTTAACCATGTCATCCTCCTTGCGCACAATAAGATATCCTCCCTCGTACGAACACCTGCACGGACTTTCTATGATGATATTCCTAAAAGCCAATACGGGTCCTCCGCTCAAACATACCAGTCACCGATTGGTCAACAATATAAAAATCTGTATTAGGGTCAAAAAGCACATTCGAGTAGTTAAGCAACATACATCCAGCGTGTTGCTTTCCACCTATTAGGGATAAATCAACTACATTGGTCGTAGCATTGATGATCTTAACCAAACCAAGAATAACTTCACTCTTTGATTTTGAGTCTATTTTCGAGAACTTTTCGTTATAGCCCCCCAATTTAAGCTGTGCCATTAAATGCCAGCCTATCTGATTGCCGCAATCAACCAACCGATTCCATATTTCATTTAGTAATTCGTTGTCGCTTTCGTTCAATTCCTTTTGACTGGTAATTCGACTAATAAGAGCAAGTTCATCAGATGTAAAAGCTAGTTCCTTTCCGTTTCTGACTTCTTTAATTCCAGTCACTATCAACCTGTCACCATTAATCTCTATAAGCTGTTTTTTAAGAATCTTTGCTCGCTCAATGCCTATATACTCAAACCCCTCACTTTGAGCAAGTTTTTGTGCGTAAGAATCAAGAGCATCTTGATTACCCTTTATAAGCTTAGCAAGCCAGACGGGTACTTGAGCAAAACAAAATAGACGTTCGTCTTTTCCAGGCTTTCGCACTTCATATACAAAGAAATAGGCAAATTGTTCACGAGAATAACCACCGTATTTCTGTGGGTCAAGTCCATTTTTGAGAGAAAGAACCGGTTTCTTCTTCTGATTGCGGGGTGAGTAAATCGTTGCATCCCAAAACACACCAGTATCCTCATACGGCATTCTTGAGATGAAACACTGACGATAATTTAGTGCCCTACGAATGCCTTCAACTTCAGCTTCAGCATCCCAATCGTCTTTAAAAACCTCACCTGTCTCTTTATCGAAACCTGAACTCATAAAGCTATTTACAATAAACCCTGCGGAACCAGGAAAATGATGCGTGCGTTTAAATTCTTCTGATTGAGTCCGGACATATTTTTGTATAACCCGAGTAAGTCCAATAGGATTTTCATACACTCCAGGATGCCTTTTCTGGATAAACAATCCCATTCGCAACGCCAAGTATGCATCATGTGCATGATGAAAATCGTTAGCCTCACGACATTTTATAAGCCCAGCTTCTTCACGTAGGTTGTGAGAAATACTTGCTTTAACAGGAACTATCTTTGTATTTGGATAACAAACCTTAAGCATAGATTGGATAATCTTAACCATCTGGCTTGTCTCTACCAGTTGTCGCGCAACAAAACCTTTCATGGCTTTTTCATCTATGGTAGAGCGCAGTAGGTTACGATATTTCTTGTCTCCAATAAGCTTTGCATTGTGCAGCATACGCCAATAGTCACTCATTTTCTGACGGATGCTAAAATCAATAAGAAGAGCATCAGTCTTACGTTGGTTTTCCTCACGATAGACAAGTGCTTTGTTTTCCAAACTATCATCCTTGATATAGGCTCGAGGAATGATATGGTCAACTTCATAGAGTCCTGTATCTGATAGCTGGTTGATGTTGATTGGTCTACCTGAATAGAGACATTTACCTCGCTGCATAAAATAAAGCGTTAAGCGTTCGTTAAGGTCTTTTGGCGCTGTATCACAAATCCCACGCCAAACTTCAGGATCCTCCTTTTTAAAACGTTCAAGTGCGTTTTTAAGCTCGTCATAACGGCGATTTGTCCTTCTGCCCTTCTTTCGTTCGTCATCCTCACGTGTCACTTCAATGAATATATTTGTAGGAGCATGGCCGGCTATTTTTGCTATCTCATCTACAATACGTATTGTCTGGTTAAGACTTCGTCTAATTGCAGGAGAACCGGGGAGCTCATTAATCTCAGCTAGCTTGCCATTTGCTTCAAAATAGTTCTTGTTAAAATCATCTACCATTTTTTGGAAACCAAGATTCTCATCCCGTAGAATTTCCATCATGACCATAGCGCGACCACGACGACTATCAGAATTAGGATCTCCTTCGCGCAGAACATCCATGATGGATTTCGGGCCAGCTTCAGTTTGCACCTTAAGCCCAGTCAGAAACTTCTTAGAAAGACGCCCCCAACCGGTAAAACGCTTCTTGCAGATTTTCTTAATTTGCTCTTCAGAAAGTGGTCCTCCAGCTTGTCTTCCATACTTTTCAACAAGCTTTTCATGAAGAATCTTACGATCTTCAAAAAGTGTATTCCAAAGAATAATCTCCTCGACCATGGCATAATCTTTGGGATCGAGTTCATCTATACCAAAAATTTCCTTACAAAAGAAAAGGTAGGATCCCATCTTCGATTCTAAACCGCTCGCTCCTTGACCCCCAGTAACATGAGGATACTCAAAACCTTCCTCACGTGTAATCCAACCTTCAATTTGTTTATAGCTGACACTCCTCTTGCAGTGAAACAAATCATGAACGATACCTTCGCGCTGAGCAGCATCAAGGCGATACTCGCGATCTCCATCAATAGTTAGACGAAGCCCATTGAGCTCATTAAGTACACAAAATTCCTCATACAAAAGGGAACATTTGGGCAGAACTTCCTCTCCCTGTAAATACGTGCAAGTACCTGTCATACGTTTGATAAACTTCTCGGCACTCTTATTACGGTCGATAACACTATCCCAATTCCATGGAGTGATTGGGGTATTATCTTGATTTGGCTTACGCTCCGCCCAAGCAAAGCGCTTATTACCGTGTTGGTCAATGGCGGCATTTCGACTCGTAAGCGGTCCTACATAATATGGGATTCTAAATGATACGAGCGACTCTATCTTTTTTTCGTCAGCTATAAGAAAAGGATAAAAGCGACTTTGATTCTTAAGAATTGCTTTCAGCTCTTCAAAATGTAGTTGATAGTAAATACTTCCATTATCACTTGTTTTCAGTCTACGAAGGAATTTTTGTTTTTCAAAAGCATCGACCATAGACTGATAACGCTCATCATTTACAGCACTTGTCTTGCCCAATAGATCAACAACTGCTTTCTCAAAACCATCATATGAGAGTTTGCTGGTTCCTAAATTGTACTTGGTATAACCTTGCACTTTCGATACATCGTAGATATTTGTACCAGGATATTTGGAACCGCGAAAAAAGTTATCGTAGCTTTCCTGCGCATACTCTCGAATAAGGTTTTTGAGCAATGCAAGGTCTTCTCCATATTGCTCGTATTTTTTAACCATATTTATAGAGATAGTCTCACCTGGAGCATAAGAGAGAAGCTCCTGCAGTATATAAGCAGAATAAACGCTACATACACGATTAAAAAGGTCGATACTGTCATCAGGACACATCTCACGCAACGCCTCTACGTCTTCATCATTTGAAAGATAAATAGCTGTTTTCTCTGCCTGAAATTCACCAAATACGTTTTTAAATTCTGCCTTAAGACCGACCATCCCGGCAGCTAAAGCTTCATTACATTTACGATTGGCAGCCGAATCATCACCTAATGAAATGCAAAGGAGTACTGCTATTCTCTTTTTCTTATCGGAGGGAGCAGCTTCTTCATCATTAAAGACTCTGATGATTTCAGATGTTGTATCGTTTACAGCCTCATATCCACGAGAAGTACACCAATCGTTAAGCGCTTCAAAGAACGCATGAAGGGCGTCATCTGGCTTAGCCGTTTTAGCGGAAAGACTTTTTTGATTCTCACGAAGGAAATTACCGCGATGCTTAACGATGTTATGAATAGCTAGATAGATAAGACGAATGTCAGCCTGTTGATTAGTTTCCATCAACCATTTACGCAGGTGGTAGATGGTAGGAAAAAGCTTATAGTATTTATGTTCTGTAAAGTCAGTATCATTAAAAAGTGGCCACTTGTAGTCACTATGACCCTCTGCGCGATCTTCTTCAAGAAGTCGAGCCTGACGAAGTCTAATGAAGAACTCCGGATCAACTTTCTCAACTTCATCCTGAAAGAGTGATTGTAAAAGGTCAAGACGCCAACGGCGACGAATGTAGCGACGCCGCTGACTACGAGGTATACGAGCCATTGCAGCTGTATTAGCGCTCTCAAACAACCGGCTTCCCCACGTAGGTTGTTTTTTGAAGTGAAAAAGTTGTCCGTCATTGTCCGCTACTGCCCAGCCAACAGAGCCCGTACCCATATCAAGACCGATATTATATTCTCCCGAGCAATTTCTCAGATTCATTGATGCAATCCTTTCTCTTTCGTGCTACAGTAGCTATGTCCCGATTACCAGTCAGGACAACACTGCGAGTCAAAATACGGCTTTGCCAAAAATGTTATCCATTTGGGTAACGCCACGTAGGTGGCACTTTGACTTGTCAAAAGCCTTCCTGTTTGGAAGGCTTTTTTCTTGTCTATTGATTAGTCTACGCGGATATTTTGTGTGTTAACCCGTCTGTCAAGTTTATTCGGCGATAGGCATCATTTATTCCGTAACGGACACACTCGATTTTTTGCTTGATTGTTATATAACTAAGCAAGGACAATCATGTCTCGAAAAGTGACATCAAAACAAAAAAAGGAAACTCAACTTGCAATAAGCTGAGTTTCCTTTGATAAAAGCTTTACCAAGATAGACTGCATGACAAACCCGAGAAAACGTAGAAAACGCGGACAAGATAAGGTTGCGTAAACCTACTCAATAACCTTGTTACCATTCTTCACGTATTGGCTGCGCTTAAAGAGCAAGAACAGCAGGCCGCCCATGTCAAATGCGCACAAGCAGCCAATGAAAAGACCCAACACACTTCACCTTAAACGAGTTTTACAACAAAACTCGCTTTTATACAAGCCCTTCAATCAGCTCTCGACCTCGCTTGTTATGCGCCACAAAGCGGATTTCTCGCAGGGGTTCAGCGCTGCCAGAAGAAATGGCACCGACATCGTCTGCACTGAGGCCCGCAGTAGCGTCATCGTCGCCTTTGGAAAGCTGCCGCAGACAATCGCTGCCACCTTCAAGACGAGAAATGAAAACATCAACACGCTCGTCACCAATATCATCGGCAAACTGCTCGCCCCACTCAATCACCGTAGGGCCATCGGATTCCATGGCATCAAACAAGCCGATATCATCTAACTGGCTTGAGTCATTCAGCCGGTACAAATCAAAGTGATAGAGCGGCATCATGCCACCCTCATACACCATCTCTATCGTAAAAGTGGGGCTTGTCACATCAGCCGTAATGCCCATTCCCCGTGCAATACCCTTGGTGAACTGTGTCTTCCCCGCTCCAAGATCACCCGTCAGCACCAACACGTCGCCGGCTGCGAGAAGTTCCCCGCACTTCTCGCCAAGAGCAATCGTCTCGGCAGTGGAAGAAGATACGAAAATACCGGAGTCAACCATGCGAGGAAGCTTACTCATGCGAGGCCTCCTGTCCCTGAGAAAATGCCTGGCTTGCAGGGATTTCCTGTCCTTGGAGAGTTCCTTGCTCCACAGGGATCTCCTGTCCCTTCGGGTGTTCCCGGAGCCACTGACCCAAAAGACGTAAGTCATCGGTCAAGAGCGGCTCCCACGCGGGATGGTAGATAGTCGCCGCCGGATGAAACGTCGGCAGCACAACAAAGTGCCCCGTCTGATACAGGCGACCGCGCAGAGACGTTACGCCCTTCTCGGTACGCAGGATAAACTGAGACGCAAAGTTACCCAGGCACACAATCGCATCGGGCCAGATGGCGCGAACCTGATTGCGCAGGTACGGAGCACACGCCTCAATCTCCTCAGGGCGGGGGTTTCTGTTTGAGGGCGGTCGGCATTTAACCACATTGGTAATGAAGATGTCGTCGCGAGAAAGGCCTGCCGCCGCAAGATAGCCATCAAGCTTCTTGCCCGCCGCACCGATAAACGGTCTTCCACCGAGGTCTTCATTTTTACCGGGTCCTTCGCCGATAAACATAACGCGCGCATGGGGGTTACCGTCACCAAAGACAACGGTGTTGCGTCCTTCGCAAAGTCGACAGAGGCGACAATCTCTCATCTGCTCGCGAACCTCTTCAAGCGTAACGGGCGAAACGTGTTGAGACGGATTCTCAGACATTTTTAACCACTTTTCAATCAACTATAGTGTCGGACAAACGGTAGTGCACTCATCACGCCGTACTAACCGCGCCTTTCTTCCTGCATTTTATTAAAGGTAAACTTTATCAAGTCGCATGCCAAAATCGCATACCACCTCATAATTTATGGTACCTTGGAGCTTGGCAATCTCATCGGCTGAAATGTACTCATCGCCGTCGGCGCCCATAATGGTTACCATATCGCCTTCCATAACTTCATATCCGGGGCGATACGAACGTGTCCTATTAACATCCACGGCAAACATGAACTGATCCATACAGATATTGCCCACCTGGCGCACACGCATGCCATCAACCAGCACGTCCATCCGGTTGGAAAGGCAGCGCGCAAGGCCGTCGGCATACCCAATGGGAACCGTTGCCACTTGAATGTTCTTCCGAGGAACACGCCACGTCAAACCGTACCCCACGCCATCGCCGACATTGGGATAGATTGCCCGGGTAACTCGACCGCGAACGCTCATCACGGGCTCCAAGGCAATGCGCGGTACCGTGTTTTCTGCAGGATGCAGACCGTACAGTCCAATGCCTATCCGGCACATGTCAAACTGCACATCAGGATGAAGAATCGTGCCCGGCGTATTATCCGCATGCACAAGACCGGTCTCAAAGCCCGCCTCATGAATGACGGACACCGCCTCGGTAAAGCGGTTTACCTGCAGCGCAAAATCCCAGTCGTCAAGCAGATCCGCCGTCGCAAAATGCGTAAACGTACCTGCACATTCAAGACCGCGGTGAAAATCAATGGCGCGTCTCAGCTCAAGGGCTTCTTCTCGCCTCACGCCAATACGGGTCATTCCGCTGTCAATGGCCAAGTGGTACTTGCCGACTTTACCCGCGGCAGAAGACGCCTCGCCAAAGCCAAGCGCAAAATCTATCTCATAGACCGACGGCATTAAATCAAAGGTCACAAGGTCATCGATGCTCTCAAGAGGCGGCTGGTTGAGTACAAGAAT
>ERZ773063.1772-NODE-1772-length-12321-cov-2.518833_pt1 | contig 12321 bp, 10 predicted proteins | sample MGYA00580625_ERZ773063 | MGnify/ENA primary metagenome ERZ773063 (study PRJEB29015, sample SAMEA2738022) | human oral metagenome | biome: human oral; feature: human-associated habitat; material: dental | place: China | collected 2042 ...
ATCGGTATCGACGGCGAAACGGTCGATGCAGTTACGCGTACGTCGAAACCCGAGATAAGGATATATAGAGGTATGATATTCAATACTGCCGAACAATATTTTCTGAAAAAACGTTTCTCGGCAGAAATTCTCGATATTTCAGACGAATACACTATTCTCGGCAGATTGGTTACAGCCAAAGCTCTGGGCAATGGCAGAATGTTGCTCTCGGGAGCTGCCGATACCCACACTCTGAAAAAGACTATCGAAAACAACCGCCGTTTCGGTACCGATATTACTATTGTAGACGGAGCTTTGTCGAGATTGAGTTTGGCGTCGCCGGCTATTACCGAGTCGATGATATTGGCTACGGGTGCCGCATATTCGTCTAATATAGAGACTCTTGTGAGGAAAACCAAATTTGTATGCTCGCTTATAAACCTACCGATATACGATACCGAAAATATACACTACAGCCACAACAACTTACCCCTTAATACCGATAACGAGAAGAAAGGCGTTTATTGCCTTATAGGCAACGAATTGCACGACTTGGGAGGGAGCTCAGCCCTTACCATTTCGAGTATTTCGAAAGAGAGTCTCGAAAAAATAGCGACACACAGAAATATTTTTGTTTTCGGTATATTGTCGAATAAACTGATAGACTTTTTGATAGAAAACAACATAGCCAAAGGGATGTCGATAGTTGTAAAAGACTTTTCGACCATATTCGTATCGGACGATAAATTTCATCTCTTCGCCCGACTTGGCGGGCGAGTAGAGGTATTGCAGAAAACCAATCTTATAGCCCTCACCGTCAACCCGACTTCGCCCGACGGTACCGTATTGAATAGCGATACACTGCAGAAGCGTCTGGCCGATGAGATAGGCGTAGAGGTAATCGATGTGAAAAGGGTGGAAGCTCAATAACTATCGTACGGAGACGATAGGTCGAGAGTATCGGTAGGGTTGAAAGCCTCTTCTATGTGCTCTACTTCAAATCCGTTGTCGGATACAGTGATAGCCACGATTTCGAAACGAACGCCGAGAGTGGTCATACCTTTTTGACGCATATATTCGTCGGTGGCGTTGATGAGGTTTTGCATCTTCTTTTTACCAACGAAACTTTCGGGGTAGCCGAAGTAGTTCGTCGAACGAGTTTTTACCTCTACTATCGATAAAAAATCGTAACGTTTGGCTATGATATCTATCTCCCAATGCCCGTACCGCCAGTTTGTCTCGAGTATGGTATAGCCCTTGTCTTCGAGATATTTTTTAGCGATCTCCTCTCCTCGTTGTCCTAACTTATTATGTTTAGCCATTGTGTATCGGATATATACGACACTACAAAGTTAATGAAAATAAGAGACTGCCATACTTTGTGGTACGACAGTCTCTGTAATTATTAGCTGAATTTACTTGTTTACTTTTTTTCGAAGAAACCTATCACATCGCCTTTCTTAACGATCTTGCCCTGTTCGACAGCATCGATAATCTTGCCGTTGTAGTTGGCATAGACAAATTCGAGTCCGTTGGCGGGTGTCTGTATGGCACAGATAAGGTCGCCCTCTTTGAACATCTTGCCGTTTTCGGGTTTGAGCGAAACATCTTCGAAGTCGAGTTCCCACATCACCACACCGGCAGCGGTAGCGTTGATTGGTTCTGCGTCGGGGTGGCGTTTGATAGCCATTTCCGACAAGTCGAGTTTGACGGGAGCGGCACTCGGCGTAGCGGCATTCTTCTTGTTCATTGCAGCTTCGAGTTCTTTGTAGAAACGCTTCTTAGCTTCGCCCGACTTGTATTCGCGATACTGTTTTTCGTGCATAGCAAACTCGAATAGCTCTTCGTCGTCAGGACCACGATCCCAACCGAGCTCTTCCATCTCTTTGATGAATCTCGGCAATTCGTCGGGATAGTTGTCTTGCGGGTTTGTCGTAGAGAACTCGAATTTATTCTTCTTGGCAAGCTCTATTATCTCTTTGTCGAGAGGTCCTGGGAGGTTACCTGCCTTGCCGAGTATCATATTCCAAGTGGCTTGGTCCATCATTTCGTAGCGTCCGCCGCCTTTGCTCATAGAGAATATATTCATCAGAGCTACGTTCTTCACATACTGGCTGAAAGGTGTTACGAGCGGTGGGTAACCGAGTTTAGGCCAAACGAACTTCACTTCGTTGAAGAGCTGTATGAGCAGTTCGTCTTCGGTGAGTTCTGCCTTGCCGTCTTTTTTCAGGTTGGCGTTGATTGCAGCGTGTACCCCTTTGAGGTCTGCCATAAGCGAACCCATCATACCGCCAGGCAATCCGCAAGTGATGAGCAACGAGTTCATAAAGCGATTTCGTTCGTCGATGAAGTAACCCAAGAAGTCGTCAATGAAGCTCTGTGTGAGTTCACGAACCTTCATATAGGCGTTCATATTGATTTCGGGCACGTCGAATCCGGCGTCTTTCAACATCTCTACGATAGTGATAACGTCGGGGTGAACCATACCCCAAGACAACGGCTCCATAGCTACGTCGAGATAGTCGACGCCTGCTTTTGCAACCTCGAGCATAGAGGCTACTGAGAAGCCCGGTCCTGTGTGTCCGTGATACTGTACGGGGATATTTGGGTGTCTCTCTTTGATGGCACGTACTATCTTGCCGTTCGTTTCGGGGCGACCGATACCTGCCATATCTTTCAGACATATTTCGTCGGCGCCGGCGGCGATTAGCTCTTCTGCCATCTTAATGTAATATTCTGCCGTATGTACGGGCGAATATGTGATACACAGTGTTGCTTGGGCTATCATACCTGCCTCTTTTGCCCACACTATCGAGGGGATAATGTTGCGGGTGTCGTTCAGACCGCAGAAGATACGGGTGATATCGACGCCCTGAGCCTTTTTGACACGGTACATCAGTTTACGCACGTCGGCGGGAACGGGGTTCATACGCAGACCGTTCAGACCTCTGTCGAGCATATGCGTCTGAATACCTGCATCGTTGAAAAATTTACAGAAAGCCCTCACCGAATGGTTGGGGTTTTCGCCATAGAGGAGGTTTACCTGCTCCGAGGCACCGCCGTTGGTCTCTACGCGAGCGAAGCAACCCATCTCGATGATGTGAGGTGCAACCTTTTCCAATTGGTCTTTGCGTGGCACGTACTTACCCGAAGCCTGCCACATGTCCCTATAAACAAGACTTAATTTAATCTCTTTTTTCTTCATATCATTTGATGTTAAAAAATTCCGTATTACAGGTGGCAAAGTTACTAAAAAGTTTTCAAATCATCGGTATATTTATATATGATATTTCAGTGGTGTTATAGCTCAAATATACCGCAATAACCCCACTCTGTTGGATGTAAATTATCGACAGATTATATATCTCACCAAGCCGCAACAACGTACTCAAATAAAAAAGGGTGAACACCATAAGTTCGCCCTTTTTTATTATTACGCCAATTACTTCGTGTTGCCGTTTGTAATACGATTATTGCTTAACCATTTTCGCTACCTTGCCATCGGCATTTACGGTGTATACTCCCGCAGGCAGGTACGATACATCGATACTTGCCGTATCGGTGGCTTTGGCTACTTCCGTACCATATACATTATATATATGTATGGCGTGAGCTGTTGCCGAGAGGTAAAGCACGTCTACCACAGGGTTCGGGTAGAATGTAAGAGCCTGCTCGACTATAGCTTCGGCTATGCCGGTGCTGTTACAGTTGTAGTTGCCGGTAGTAGCAATATCGGCGACAGTATCGTCGTTTTTGTACATTACTACTCGCCAATTCTTATTGGTGGCGTTGGCAGCATTTGTAGATTTGACATTATTCTGCTCCGTAGCCGGCGAAGTTTCGTGTAAGGGCAATATAAATCCTTTTCGCTGTTGTCCTGTCCTATCGGGTATCTGGCAGTAGATAGAATCCAAAGCAGCGGTAGATAGCTTATTTCCCCATAAGCTCAAAATCATCATTTTCGTATTCTTCGATATGTCGAGATTTGTGAGCTGGTTGTCGGTACACCATAATTGAGCCAATGCCGTATTTTTCGATATATTGAGGCTAGTGAGTCGATTGTCGGAACAATCTAAGGCAGCCAATACCGTATTCTTCGATACGTCGAGGTTTGTGAGCTGGTTTTTATTGCAACTCATCGACTTTAACGCCGTAGTATTCGACAAATCGAGAGTAGTGAGTTTATTGCCATAACAACGTATTTCTGTCAAATTTACACATCCGTTTACATTGAGGCTTGTAAGCTCATTGTCGTAACAACGTAAATCCTCCAACTTTGTGCAACTGCTTACATCGAGGCTGCTTAGCTTACCGTTGAAACACCACAACAACATCAGCTTCGTATTATGCGATACGTCGAGAGAGGTAAGACGTTTGTTGCCGCTACAACCTAACATTGCCAATGCCGTATCTTTCGACAAATCAAGGGAACTGAGCTGATTGTATTGGCAATCCAACAGAGTCAGTTTAGTATTCTTCGATATATCGAGAGTACGTATGGAGTCTCTAAAAGTAACTAAAGAAGTAAGATCCGTATTGTGGCTTGGGTCGAGAGCAGTAACATTAGCTCCGTTTTCGCCGCAATCGAAAGACGTTATATTTCCGTATACGGTCATTACGCTATCGCCGGCGATAAATCCGGTAGCACCGCCCAATCCTTCGGGTCCGACGGGAATGTTCTTCATAATACTACCGCTTATTATCTTTACTCCCGTGTCGATAGTATCCGCTGCGAAGTCGAGTTTTATAACCGAGTCTTTCACTACGGTAAGCTTGATATAGCGAGTCATATCCGTAGGATAACATTCGTGTGTACCCGTAGTAGCAGGTATGTCGGTCTTACCGTCGAAGTACTGCACTTTCCAGTTCTTGTCGGTAGCGTTCTTCTTGGTAGTAGCAAGGACTGTAGCGCCGTTCGGGTCGGAAGCGTCTTTTAAAGTAAATATTAACGCACTATCCGTTACCAGCCTATCGGGCAGCTTGCAGTAGATATTTTCGATAGTCGGAGTAGTGAACGGATTGCCGTGACAATCGAGCCACTTCAAGTTCGTACAGCTGCTTATATCGATATCGGTGAGATTACTCGAGTTGCAATCCAGATTGGTCAACTCTTCGCAGCCGCTTACATCGAGTTTGGTGAGCTGATTCTCCGAGCAAATTAAATGCGTCAGGTTAGCATTGTGGCTTGCATCGACGGCAGTAATCTTCGCTCCGTTTTTGCCACAAGCGAATCTCGTTACATTACCGTATACTTTTACAATGGTATCACCCGCTTTGTAGGTAGTAGCACCGTGCCAAGCCATACCTACGGTAATAATAGTGTCGAGGCTACCGCTCACAATTCTTACGGGAGTACTGTCGGCAACTGCCTGTAAGTCGAGCTTTATAACAGAGTCTTTCACTACATTCAGTTTTATGTAGCGACTCATATTAGGCTGAGGTGTAACACCACCCGTACCGGTAGCGTCATATATCGTTACGTCGTCGATATTTACACGGAAGAAGTCGGTACAGTTGTAATGGCGGAAAGCCACATACTTCGTACCTGCGGGCAGGTTTACAACGTATTTTCTCCAGGTACCCTGAGCTCTCTGTATCTTCATAAAAGACGGAGGAGTGGCTGCGGGAGTGTCTTCGAAGATTACAGTGAAATCGCTCGCAGCCGTACCTGTGCTCGAAGCACATACTGCAAAGTGGTCGCCCAAAGCGTTGTCAGAGGTTGCGTCCTGAACGTTGGCATAGAACTCCACACACCGAGCTCCTTCTACCTTCGGGGTAATAAGATAATTATCCGGTGTAAGCGCTCTACCTGCCGACCACGAGGCAGATGTAGCACAATTGCCACCGCCAAATCCGGATTTGTTTCCGAATATAAACCAGTTGTTGCCGTCGTTGTCGGCATCGATTTTAGTCCAACCCGTAGGCAGGTTGAATGAGATAGTTCCACCTTGGTCGAGTACCACGGTATCGAAAGTCTCGTGTAGTAACACATTCTGTGCCATCGTGGTGGCACTCGCGAGAAGCCCTACTGCAAGGGCGAAAAATAAAACTACTTTTTTCATAAAACTTAAAATATTAAATGATGAATAAATGATTGTATTTTGATATTGAAAATATCCTTCTTGTAAATATTTGTACCGAAACCGCCGAGCGACTGCTTGTATAAGCCTCTCCTCGAGTATTTATAGAATGTTTCATCGTTTGAGCCATCGTGTCGGTTTATAATAAATGTTCGGCTACAAAGATAGTACTTTTTTTATAAAAAACAAAAAAAAATTTTTTAGATATTGGGGGCCGGGTGGGCAGGTCAATTACAAGAGATTATTCCTACATTCTTTCATTTTTAATTCTTAACCTTATTCGTCCCAGCCCCACAATAAATGTTTACTTGTTCAAGAAAGGGTAACGATAGTCGACGGGTGGCGTAAGTGTCTCTTTGATAGTACGAGGCGATATCCAACGGACGAGGTTGAGGTATGAGCCTGCCTTGTCGTTAGTGCCCGAAGCCCTCGCTCCACCGAACGGCTGCTGACCTACAACGGCTCCCGTAGGTTTGTCGTTGATATAGAAGTTGCCGGCGGAGAACCTCAATGCCCTCTCGGCAGCGAGAGTGGCGTAGCGGTCGTTGGAGAATATCGAGCCCGTAAGTGCGTATGGCGAAGTGCGGTCGCACAGGTCGAGAGTCTTCTCGAAGTCTTTGTCGTCGTAGACGTAGACGGTGATGACAGGTCCGAATATCTCCTCTCGCATAGTCTCGTAGTCGGGCTTTTTTGCCTCTATTACGGTAGGTTCTACGAAGTATCCCACACTCTTGTCGCACTTGCCTCCAAAGACGATTTCGGCGTCTTTCGACTTCCGTGCACGCTCGATATATCCTGCTATGTTATCGAAAGCCACTTCGTCGATAACGGCATTAACGAAGTTCGAAAAGTCGCGGACATCGCCCATCTTGATAGTTTTTAGCATAGAGCCGATGTTGTCTTTGACCTTGCTCCACAGCGATTGGGGGATATAAGCACGCGAAGCTGCCGAACACTTCTGCCCCTGATACTCGAACGCCCCTCTTACGATAGCCACAGCCAGCTCTTGCGGGTCGGCACTCTTGTGGGCGAAAATGAAGTCTTTGCCGCCCGTTTCGCCGACGAGTTTGGGATATGTACGGTATTTGCCGATGTTTTCGCCGACGGTCTTCCAGAATGATTGGAAAACGGCGGTAGACCCTGTGAAGTGTATGCCCGCCAAGTCGGGGTGAGCCATCACTACATCACTTATAACGCTGCCCTTGCCCGGCAGGAAGTTGATGACACCGTCGGGTACGCCCGCTTCTTGAAGTATCTTCATAGCGTAGTAGTTCGATAGCAGAGCCGTGGTAGCGGGTTTCCATACTGTTACATTGCCCATAAGTACAGGGCTGATATTGAGGTTGACGGCAATAGCCGTGAAGTTGAACGGAGTGATAGAGTATACGAAGCCTTCGAGCGGGCGGTATTCTACTCTGTTGATACAGTCGGTCGTCGGCGAGAATGGCTGGTCGGCGTATATCTGTGCGGCATAGAAGGGGTTGAACCTCATAAAGTCTATCGCCTCGCAAGCCGAGTCTATCTCTGCCTGAAAAGCATTCTTGCCCTGTCCGAGCATACAGGCGGCATTCATCACGTAACGATACTTATGAGCAAAAAGTTCTGCCGCACGCAAAATGATACTTGCTCGGTCTTCCCAAGGGGTGGCTGCCCACTCCTTACGAGCATCCAGAGCGGCGTCGACGGCGGCTTTGACCTCTTTTGCAGTACACTGGTGGTAGGTAGCAAGCACGTGTCCGTGTTCGGTTGGCATTACTACCTTTCCGAGTTTACCTGTCTTCACCTCTTTGCCTCCTATTACGAGAGGTATCTCTATCGAGGTATTGTACTGTCGTTTCAACTCTTTTTCGAGTTCCTTACGCTCCGTACTGTTCGGAGCATATCCCAATACCGTTTCGTTCTTGGGTTGCTGAAATCTAAAAATAGCGTTGTTCATATTGATTATATTATTAATTATTAGAATAATAGTTTGTAAATATAGGTTTTGTTGGTACAAAGTTAATATAAACTTTTCGAACCGACAACAACTCGATTTATCTTGTATTACTAAAAAATGTATTACATTTGCCATTCAAAAATCAAAAAAATCGATAGACAATATGTTTAAAGAAGTATTAGCAATAGGCGGCAAGCCGGGACTTTTCAAATTGGTATCATACGCCAAAAACTATGTAATAGTAGAATCGCTCATCGACGGCAAACGACAGCCGGCTTATCAGAGCGAGAAAATATCTCTACTGCGAGATATAGTGATGTTTGGCAACGGCGGCGAGAAGAAACTGAACCAACTCTTCAAGGCGACATTCGACCTCGAGGGCGGTGCTAAAGTCGATATCGATACTAAAAATAGCAATGCCCTGCAGGATTTCTTCGCTAAGATATTCCCCGATTTCGACCGAGAACGCATCTATCCGAACGATATAAAGAAGTTCGTAAGTTGGTATAATATACTTATAGACTCGAAGATAACCGATTTCGACGAAGTCGAAGAAGAACAAGACAATAACGAAACGGGCAAAGAGAAGAAGCCTCAGGCAGAAAGAGCCGACAAACCCAAGACGGCTGCCCCAAAGAACACAGCTAAAAAGGTATCGACCAAATCGGCTGCTCCCAAGCAAGCTACTCGCGTATCGATGAAAAAGGGTTCGTAACCCACCCGACGATTCGCTGCGGTAGCAGCGAGCTATGCTGCTCAATCGTTGCCGTAAATAGCTTTTAGTTAGAGAAATAATAGAGCGACAGGACCCGACCGCTTCGTAGCAGTCGAGTCCTGTCCGTTTTTTTGATGCTCACACCTTTCTCGATATTCGAAGTAAAGTAAGCTATCTGTCGTCGAAGAGGTCTAAAAATTGCTCGGCACACCATAATTGCCACTTCTGATTGCCTGTAAGCGACTGCATATTGATATCTCTCCTAAACTCTGCTCTTGTTGGTCCTTTCCAATCTCCAAAAATGACATCAACAGGGCGTGGCATCGGTATCTTTTCGGGTACTTCGAAATACGGATACTTCTTAGAATATAGTTCTCTAATAAGATATTTGGACTCTCCCCCCCTAATTCTATGCAAATCAATTTTATCTGCCATTTCGAATACGGCATATAGGTCGGAATATGGCATACCAGCAGCGACAAAAGCATTATGGTAAGAGCTTAAACTTTCGTAAAGGCATTCGTGTGTAATTATCCCATATCATCTGCAAGCCTATATTTCTCGAAAAAGTCCGAGATATCCACAGGATTGTTTAAGACAAAAGTCGGATTTAGATATGTATAACGTTCTACAAAATCGCCATACCGCCAATCTTTCGATAATAACTTATCTACTCCTCCAAATATATAATCTGCCCCGTCGCCTTCGATTATCAGTTCGTCGCCCTGTTTCCTTGCCTCTATAGCTGCTTTATATAGTTGGGGTTCTATCGAATGCACAGGGGCAGATTTTGATTTCATCACTATGGGAGTATATTTTTTATAGTCGTCAAAATCAATATCGATATAGATATGATTCAATCCAAGCATTCGACAGTATTTTTCGGAGCGTTCGATATCGGCATCAAAAGTATTCGACAGATTAGTTCTAAAGGTATATGCATTACTGCCCGGCTTAAGATATGTGGCAAGAACCGCACTGTCCATTCCTCCCGAAAGCAGTATGCCTATTTTCGTGTGTTTCCGATACAAATCGTCTATTTGCTTCTTTATGAAAAAATCTATTTCATTGGCAGTACGTACTTTTACACGTTCTTCTTTAGGAACTCCCTTAAAAGTTTGGTGTTGCATTCTACCAAAAAAGTCATAATTGTCCTTATAAATGTATCTGAAAGCCATATAAGAACTTAGGCAGAAATCTTTGTCTATTATTCTATTCATTTTATTTTAAATCCATTAAATCTGCTCCACGTACCTTTCTGAGAGCCTCTCTTATTTTTGTCGACGAAACACTCTTAGTATAAGGGAAATATACTATTTTTATACCTTCCTTGGCGAATTCTTCTTCGTACTTATTCCACTTTTCAGTACCATACCAATCGTCGCCAACAAAAAGAATGGAGGCTCCAAGTTTTTTGCACATTGCCAATTTATCCATATCGTACTGTGGTATTGCTGAGTCTACATATCTGCAAGCCCTAACGATTTCTACTCGTTCGTCGAAAGGAATCATCGCTTGCTTACCTTTGTAGGCAACCAACTCATCGACGGTAACTCCTACAATAAGTTTATCACACATTCCCTTCGCGTTTTTCAATAAATTCAAATGTCCCATGTGGAAGAGGTCATATACCCCTGTAGTGTAGCCAATAGTCATATTTGACGGTCTCCTGTTATTTCGTTGATTTTATTTTTATAATCGAATAAAAAATACTTCTTTTCCTCTATCTTTATTTATCTTCACCAATAACTTGTATTATTTTGTCTGCCACGAGTTTACCTGCACGCCCAGTCTCTTTTAGTCCTACTCTCTTCTCGAATGCGGCATATTGGTCGCGAAACCCACAGTAGCTATTTTCCGTAATTATACGGATAATATCACTGTGGCTATATGCTATATCGAAAGGCAACTCATCGAAACCGAAATAATAATCTCTCTCCTCGGCATAGTCCTTATAATCGGCAATATACAAAACGACAGGTTTCCCTACTATCATAGCGTCGAACATTACCGACGAGTAGTCGGTAATCAATAAGTCGCACGACATTATTAGCTCCTGCATATCGGGGTAGTTGTTGGCATTCTCCGTGGAGTCGAGGTTTTTTATTAGCTCTTCGGGGTTCTTTATGTTTGGGTGCAGCCGCACCAAGACTTTCCACTTCTGTCCGGTCGAAGCCTCGAGCTGCTCTTTTATCTCTCTCGGATTCAGGTCGTAGGGATTGTTCCGATAGCTCTTTCGGAATGTCGGCGCATAGAGACATATTTTCTCTTCGCTGCTTATATTACCGAAATAATCGAGTACCTTTTGTCGTATCTTCGGGTCGGGGCAGAAAAGGATATCGTTTCGAGGCGAACCGACCTCCATAACCTCTCCGTCGAACCGAAACGCCCTACGACAAATCGTCGTAAAGTGCTCGCTGTTAGAAATCATCAAATCGGTCATACGAGTATCGTTTTTCATACATTTCTTGTAATATTCCACCATCTTATCGATAGCGTCGTACTCGATTTTCTTCAATTGCAGGTCGCCGTGCCAAGTCTGAATATAATACTGTCTCTTTCTTTTCTTTACGTACTGGTCGAACCTCATATTGTTGACCCAAATTTTTGCGGTCGCAAGGTGATAAAAGTATGCTATACTACCGATTTTCACCTGTCGTATTTCGTGTGGGATATTGGCATATCTCTTCGTAACCAACCAACATACATCCACTTTGGCGGCGGGTAGGTGTTGGTATATATATTTTGCATTGTCGCCGAATCCCTGCCCCGAATAGTTCGAAAAAATGATTTTGTTTCGCTTTATACCGCAAAGTCTGAATATCAATAGCGGAAGGCTCAATAGATTGACGAGATTCAGTCTTATGATGATCTTTTTTATTGGAGCAACGACGTGTAGACGCATAATTTTTATCTTGATTTTATTAAGAGTGCCGAAAACAACCGTTTTTCGAAAACATAGCCATTTTCCCGACTGCAAAGATACAAATTTTTGAAAACAAGGCTATCGAGTGGTGTTGCTGTCATAAATAAAAAGGGGCTTTGGTAGCCCCTTTTTTAAACTAATACTAAACAAGTTTTTATTTCTTCACTACAAATAGCCCATCCAAACCCGCACGAATTGTGGTGGTATCGCATAGATATTGGGGTTCGTTGTCTTTCCAAAGTACCATTTTACTTTCAGAGTTATAATCGCCTGCTACATATACTTTATTGTCTGCTACAAATACGGCATTGGCTCTATAGTTTTCTGAATTACATTTCAGTTTCTGCGGTTCGCCGTTTTTCCAAAGTATTGCAGACAGAGAGTGCCAACTATCCCCTTTATATCCCACAACATATACATCATTATCTGACACAAAAACCGACCTGGCTTGGCTCTTCTTAGATCCATCAGATAGCTTCTGGGCTACTCCATTTTTCCAAAGTACTGCCGCATCTTTTTCATATCCTGCCACATAAATATCGCTCCCCGATACAAATACCGATTTAGCCACAGCATAACTATTATCTTCCGTGAGCTTCTGAGGGATTCCGTTTTTCCAAAGTACTGCCACATCTTTTTCATATCCTGCCACATAAATATCGCTCCCCGATACAAATACCGATTT
>ERZ773063.1774-NODE-1774-length-12315-cov-2.738499_pt1 | contig 12315 bp, 7 predicted proteins | sample MGYA00580625_ERZ773063 | MGnify/ENA primary metagenome ERZ773063 (study PRJEB29015, sample SAMEA2738022) | human oral metagenome | biome: human oral; feature: human-associated habitat; material: dental | place: China | collected 2042 ...
ATTTTATTTTTAAGCTCTTCAATCTGCGCACACCTCGCTGCGTTTGGGACGCAGTATAAACTGAAAATGATATTGACGGAACATATTGCAAAAATTCCGCTTGGCTTCCACCTTAATATTGGAAGCGGGCGATTTCGCCAAGTATTAAATCAGGATATTGAAAAAATGGAAAACTTCCTGGCTCACACATATCCTGACATGGTGGCCGCCTTTGTTGCACCGGTAGTTTTGCTTGCGATTTTATTTGTATTTGACTGGCGCTTCGGTCTTGCTTCTTTCATAGCGATTATAATAGCTTTCGGCATTCAAATGATAGCTATGGGTTCTTCAAACTCAGAGCTCATGTCGAAGTTACAAAAAAACACCGCCGATATGACGGAAGCTACTGTTGAATATGTAAGAGGGATGCCGGTTCTCAAGGCTTTTGGGCAAACCGCACATTCCTTTAAGCAATTGAAAGGTGCAATCACGGCATACACAAAATTTATGTTGAAGTATACGATGAAGTGGAAAAATTCAACAGCATCCTTTATGACGCTCATTAATAATATCTATCTTTTCCTCATTCCTGTGGGGATTTTAATCGGGAAAGCGACAAGTGATTATAATGATTTTTTGCTGAATTTTATCTTTTACCTTATACTTGCGCCCGCTATAGCTTCCGTACTTCATAAATTCCTATATGTATCCTCTTCCAGCATGAGGGTTTCAGGTGGAGTCGAAAGTTTTGATGAAATGATGGCATTACCGGAATTAGCTGAAACAAGGCGAGGTAAAGAGCCAAGTGATGGAACGGTTTCGTTTCAAGATGTGTCGTTTTCGTATAGCGGAGACGATACTCTCGCTTTGTCAGAGGTAAGCTTTACCGCACGGGAAGGGGAAGTTACCGCCATTGTCGGCACCTCCGGAGGAGGTAAAAGTACAATAGCCCACTTAATACCCAGGTTTTGGGATGTATCAAAAGGCAGGATATGTATAGGGGATGTGGACATACGTGAAATGACGGAACGTGATTTAATGCGTCAGGTTAGCTTGGTCTTTCAAGACGTGTATCTCTTCAACCAAAGTATTCGGGATAATATTAAAATAGGTATTCCTGAAGCATCGGATGAAGAAGTTGTCAGGGCGGCGAAAGCGGCCTGCTGCAATGAATTTATCGAGAGCCTTCCTAATGGTTATGATACGGTGCTCGGAGAAGGAGGGGTTCATTTGTCAGGGGGCGAGGCTCAACGCATATCTATTGCTCGTGCGATTATTCGAAATACCCCTATTTTGGTTTTGGATGAGGCTACAGCTTTTGCAGATCCTGAAAACGAGAGGCTCATACAGACTGCTTTGCGTAAGCTCATGAAGGGAAGAACGGTTATTATAATAGCCCATAGACTCGGAACCATAAAAGATGCCGATAATATTTTGGTGATGGATAAAGGAAAGCTCGTTGAAAGCGGAACGCATTCAGACCTTTTACAGGCAAAGGGTGTGTATTCGGACATGTGGATGAGATACACGCAATCCTTAGAATGGGGGATAGGAAAGGAGGAGGTTGCCTTATGAAGATGTTTAGAAATTCATTGTTATTGGATAAAGATGCAGAAAAAGGGCTGAGAGCTGCAGCGGTATCCTGCTTTTTTACAAGCCTTTCGTTGATGATTCCTTTCATAATTACTATAAGGCTATGCATAGAGGTTTTAAACCCTCTAACAGGAGAAGATGTTTCCTGGAATAAAATATGGATACTGTTTGGAGCCGGCATAGTAGCCTTTATTATAGTCTTTTTGCTTTCAAAGCATGACTATTTGAAAACATATGTATTTTCTTATAATCAGTCAGAGGCAACCAGACTTCGTGTAGCGGAGAAAATGCTGAAGCTCCCTATGAGCTTTTTTAACGCAAGAGATTTGAGCGAGTTATCTTCCAATATTATGACGGACTGTACGAATATTGAAACGGCTACCTCAAGTATCGTGCCGCAGCTTCTTGCGAACATAGCATCCTCAGTGTTTGTCTTAATATGTCTTGCGTTTTTTGATTGGAGGATGGCGTTATCCATATTTGCTATGCTTCCGATTGCGGCGCTCGTTTTTTGGATGAGTCGTAAGCTTCAAAACCGCTTGTTTGTAAAACATATTTCCGCAAAGCTTGCATCGGAAAAACAATCCCAAGAGTATCTGGACGGTATTAAAGTGATACGTTTCTGCAACCTAGGCGGAGAGAAATACAAAAAGCTTGATGAGGCTTTCACAGAATTGCGAAAAGTGGCTATTCGCATAGAGCTCGCTTCAGGTTCTGTCATGGCATTGTCATCAATGTTGCTTAGATCGGGCATCGGTATCACTGTTTTCGTAGGTGTGCATCTGCTAACCGCAGGGCGGATCGATTTTCTGGTCTTGCTTATGTTTTTGATAATTGTAAGTAGAATTTACGGTCCTATCCTTACAGTGCTGACCTTGTTGCCTGATATACTTTATTTGAAAGCTTCTTCTAAGCGCATTCGTGCTTTGATGGAAAGCCAAGCAATGACGGGAGAAGTCGGTATTCCGATTGAAAATATGGATATATCTTTTGATAATGTGAGTTTTGCATACGGTGAGGAAAACGTGATCAATGAAGTGAGCTTCACAGCAAAAACCGGGCAAATTACAGCGCTTGTAGGACCTTCAGGCAGCGGTAAAAGTACTATTTCGAAGCTCGCAGCGAGATTTTGGGATGCAGATGATGGAAGGGTTAATGTAGGAGGTGTGAATGTAAAGGATCTCGATCCTGAATATTTAATGAAGCATTTTTCCTTCGTATTCCAGGATGTTATTCTTTTCAATGATACTATAGAAAATAATATTCGTATTGGAAACCTCAATGCAGGTGAGGAAGAAATAAAAGCAGCAGCCAAGGCGGCTTGTTGCGACGAGTTTATAGAAAAACTTCCGGACGGGTATAAAACCATGCTCGGTGAAAACGGAGCAACACTTTCAGGGGGAGAAAGACAGCGTATTTCAATAGCAAGGGCTTTGCTCAAAGATGCACCCGTTGTAATACTTGACGAAGCAACCGCATCGCTTGATCCTGAAAACGAGGTGTTCGTTCAAAAAGCGATTAACAGGCTTGTAGCCCAAAAGACCGTTTTAGTAATAGCGCACAGGCTACGTACCATTCTCCATGCAGATCATATTGTGGTGCTTGAGAACGGGAAGGTTATAGAAGAAGGGAAAGGCGAAGAACTGCTTGCAAATAACGGGTTGTTTTCGAAAATGTACAACACCCAGCAAAATAATTGTGAGTGGGTCTTTTAATATATCTTTCATACTACGGGTATGCTAAAAATGTTTTTTGGATATAAAAAATAATGGTGAGACTATTCTCGCCATTATTGACTTTTTATGCCCAAATTCGGCATAATGATTATAGAGTGGAAAGTGCTTGAAAGCGTTGTAAGATGCAACGTGTAGGCGTTGTTTTTTCAACATAATATGTTAAGACTTAAAGTTTTAGATTCCAGGCATAACTGTGGCGGTTTTTCGTTACGTAACATAATATGTTAAGACTTAAAGCCGGAAAGAACCGGTAAAGCTGTAATCACTTCTAAAAATGCGGCGGAAATGTCAAAGCTTATAGAGGATGTTGTAAGGGATCCTGTAAAGAGGTGAACAAACCCGAGTGTAAGGATATGGTTTAGAGTATAAAATAAGTGAATTTTGAGGTCGCAAATTGAGACCTCAAGTTATAAATTAGCTTGTTTTACAATGAAAAAACAAAGGTGTTAAAACAAGTCCAAATATAGCCCGCAGGTGTAGCAAAAATGTGGTATACTTATTAGGATATATAAGTAGTTTCGGAGGAAGAGAATGATAGTTGTACTGGCGGCGGATCATGGAGGAGCAAACCTTAAAAATGAGTTGGCTACGGTTCTTAGAGATAAGGGCTACAAGATTCTTGATCTCGGCACGAATGATGCTGAAGTCTCCGTTGACTATCCTGTATATGCGAAGGAAGCGGCGTTACTTGTAGCAGAAGGCAAAGCTGATAGAGGCATAGTGTGCTGCGGGTCGGGTATTGGCGTGAGCATCGCATCCAACAGAGTGCGAGGTGTGAGGTGTGCGCTTTGCATGGATGAAAACATGGCAGAGTTGTCAAGGAGGCATAACGATGCAAACATGCTGGCACTTGGAGGGCGATTGTTAGATGTCGAAAAAGCCAAAAGAATCATGGAAAGCTGGCTTGAAACGGAATTCGAAGGCGGCAGGCATAAGAGGCGAATAGATATGATAGATGGTATTTAAGGTAAACTTAAGTACCATTATTATATATGGAGAAAATTTATAGGTAGAATGCATTAAATGCAACAGAAAGGGAAGGTGCAAAATGGGTAAATTACACGTTATGGAACATCCGCTTATAAAACATAAGATAAGCATGTTGAGGGACGAATCTACAAATACTAATGCCTTTAGGATTTTGGCAAAGGAGATAGCAATATTAATGGGATATGAAGCGACTAAGAAACTTAAGCTTAAATCCATAAACATCACCACGCCGATCTGCGATACGGTAGGTAGCGTACTTGACGGAGAGGATATTGCGGTGGTGCCCATATTAAGAGCAGGGCTTGGAATGGTGGATAGTATGTTGACACTTGTACCTACGGCTAAAGTTGGACACATAGGACTGTATAGAGATCCGGATACGCACGAGCCTGTAGAGTATTATTGCAAACTACCTAAAAAGATTGAAGATAGAGAAATATTTGTAGTGGATCCTATGCTCGCTACCGGAGGAAGCGCTATAGCCGCAATAGATTTTGTAAAAAAACACGGCGGCAAAAAAATAACGGCAATGTTTTTAATTGCTGCGCCCGAAGGTATAGATGCGCTTCAAAATGCACACCCTGATGTGGACATCTATGTTGCGGCAAAGGATGAAAAGTTAAATGAAAATGCATACATCGTACCGGGTCTTGGAGATGCAGGCGATAGAATTTACGGTACTAAATAATAGTAGGGATACGGATAGAGAAGTTAGCAAAGGAGAAAAATGTTTATTATACCTGATGAAGTGAGCAAACACGAAAATGTATTTGATGTACTTAAAGAAAGAGGCTTTATAGAGCAAACGACTCACGAAGACGAAATTAGAGAATTACTTGCAAATCAGAAAATCAAATTTTACATCGGCTTCGATCCGACGGCGGATAGCCTGCATGTAGGGCATTTCATGCAAATAATAATCATGATGTATATGCAAAAATTCGGGCATACACCTATAGTATTGGTAGGTGGAGGTACCGGCATGGTAGGCGATCCGTCAGGACGTACGGACATGCGTAAAATGATGACGGTAGAGACGGTGAGAGAGCACTGCAGAAAGTTTGAGAAGCTCTTTGAAAGATTTATAGATTTTTCAGATAACAAGGCTATAGCCATAAACAATGCGGACTGGCTTATGAACTTAAACTACATAGATTTCTTAAGAGAGATAGGCAGTCAATTCTCGGTGAACAGAATGCTGTCGGCGGAGTGCTTTAAGCAGCGTCTTGAAAAGGGCTTGAGTTTCCTTGAGTTTAACTATATGCTGATGCAGGCGTACGATTTTCTGGTATTGTACAGGAATCTGGATTGCAAGATGCAATTCGGCGGAGATGATCAATGGTCGAACATACTTGCAGGAGTTGATCTTGTGAGGCGTAAAGAGCAGGGACAGGTATTCGGCATGACATTTTCATTGCTTACAAACAGTCAGGGGAAAAAGATGGGCAAAACGGCAAGCGGAGCGCTTTGGCTCGATGCAAATAAAACCAGCGCATACGAGTTTTACCAATACTGGAGAAATGTGGAAGATGAAGATGTTAAGAAGTGCTTGAAGATGCTTACATTCTTACCGATAGAGGAAATTGAAGCCATGACCTGTGAAAAAGGCGAAAATATAAATAAGGCCAAGGAAGTACTTGCGTATGAAGTGACTAAGCTCGTGCATGGAGAAGAGGTTGCAAAAAATACGGAAACAGCGGTTAAGGCGGCATTTAGCGGGGAAGGCGATCTTGTAAATTTACCTACGACTGTCATCACAGAGGACGAGGCGAAAAGAGGCATTGGGCTCATTGATTTAATGAAGAGAGCGGACTTGATCTCAAGTAACAGCGAAGGTTTTAGACTGGTAAAGCAAGGTGGAGTAAGCATAGGAGATGTAAAGGTCGAGGACGGCAAGCGAATCATAACGGAAGGTGACTTTTCCGATAACAGCTTGGTTATAAAAAAGGGGAAAAAGGTTTACCATAGGATCGTCATAGAGTAATCTAACCGGCTAAGATGTAGAGCTCTTGAGAGTTCTTTAGTTTTATAGTATAATTGGAAAACAATTGTATCGTTGAAATGGAGAGTTGTATGTTTTGCACACAATGCGGTAGTGAATTACCGGAAAACAGTAAATTTTGTAATAAATGCGGAGCTGCGCAAAAGCCAAGCGTAGACGGAAACTTTATAAAAAATGAAGAAAATAAAGACTTCAGACAAATAATGGATAAGATTTATGATGAGAGGGAAGGCACCGCTTCTGCGGCTGATGCGAAGGCTCCTGAAGGTAAGGAAGAGCATTATTTCAATACGGAACCTGCACCTGATACGGAAGGCGACGGATATGATCTGTCCGTTTTTTCAGACAAAGAAAAAATGTCGGGAGCACCCGATAGCGCTTCCGAAAAAGAGCTTGCATTCGGTATTGACGATGTGGATGCAGGTGATAAACCGGATAGTCTTACGGACACTTTGATATTTGCACCGGATCAGCAAACTGAAAAGGAAAGAAACCGTCAGCAACTCACTCAGATGATACAGAGCGAAAAGTTTGATAATCAGATAGACGAGATGATGACAGCCAGGAAATTATTTTTCGATGACAGGCAAAACCAAAACACGGAAGATGATTTCTTCGACGGACAGGAAGATATGGGATATGATATGGAAGCAGGAGATATGGCGGACGATTATTACGATGATGAGCTGGAACCGAGGGAAAGACCTAAGCGCAAAAAGAAAAAGGGCAAAGGCGTTGTGGTTTTCAGGATAATAATTATATTGTTGATCATTGCGTTGGCAATGCAATGCACGCTCATAGGAGCTAAGATGTTTGCTCCGAAATCCAAGTTAGGTGGTTATGCGGATGCGTATTTCACAAAAGTAGTCGGAATGGTACAGAAGCTCACCGGTTCAACCAAGGAAAGTGATCAGGTGAAAGACCAAAATGAAAATACTCAGAACAACCAGAATAATAAGGACAACCAAAATAATCAGAACACTCAAAACGACAAAACAAACGGTACTGATAATTCAAAGCCGACAAAAGAAAACACGCAGCAACCACAACAGCCTAATAATACAAATCAATAATATAATGCACGCATGATGCGAAAAGAGCAGATCATATCTATAGATAATGGAATCCAAGGGTAGTTAGGAGCGGCAGGCGGAATCCCGAGTTAAGATACAGGAGAAAAAGTGAAGAGGCTATTTAGATCCAAAAAGGCAACGATCATTGAGCTGGTAGTTATAGCGATACTGTTAATTCTATTGCTTTTGCCACGGTTTATTACAGATTATTATTGGTTCGATAGCCTGGGATATAACAACGTCTTTTGGAAGGAATGGGTTACCAAGGCAATTTTAGGGGTGCCTATATTTTTGCTGGTATTTTTGGTTTCGAACGTTTGCCTGCGTGCATTGAAGTTCCAATTTATAGATAGCGGTAAAATAATAGATGATGTGAGAAAAAGGCTTGTAAAACGTGCGGAGCTTTTTATTACATTTGTATACTCCATCGGGATAACGGTGTTTGCAATAGGGCAGCTTTGGTTTAAATTTCTTAAGTTTTCACATGCAAAATCATTTTCAATCAAAGATCCGTTTTTCGGACTGGATATTTCATTTTTTGCGTTTAAACTTGATTTTTTAAAATCACTTGCAAGCATAATCTTGGTAGCGATGTTGTTTATTGCAGTGCTCATAGTGCTACATTATGTAATACTGATTGCAGTGGAAGCGGGGTCTTCGACTCGCTCCGATTATATTCACAGTGCATCCGAAATATTTGGCAACATGGGTCACAAGTTCAAGGAGCGTGTTAATATCCAAAGCTTGGATGATGATTATCAATCCCACAGCAGTGATGACCCTAAGATAAAGGAGCTTATACATTTTTCGAAGGGACCTCTCATAATAGTTGGAGCTTTGTTCTTTGTGATGCTTTCGCTCGATTTTTTCTTAAGACAATTTGAGCTGCTATATTCAAGCAGAGGTGTTGTTTATGGGGCAGGATATACGGATGTTCACGTGACCCTTTGGATGTATAGGATATTATCTCTGCTATCTCTTGTTGCAGCATTCACCTTCGGGTTCGGGCTTAAAAGAGGCAGCTTTAAAAAGGCGATTAAATTGCCGGTAGCTTTGATCGTGATCTTTATCGTAGGAAACATTTCAGCGGCTTTGGTTCAGGCATTGGTGGTAGCTCCGGGAGAAATTTCTAAGGAGAGTAAGTATTTAAAACGAAATATACAATATACACAGAAGGCGTACGCTTTAGACAAGGTACAAACCAAGCAGTTTAGCGCATCTTCTAAATTGACTTCCGATGATATTAAAAACAATCAGTCCACCATAAAAAACATTCGAATAAATGATTTTGAAACGGCACAGACGTTTTACAACCAAACTCAGGCAATAAGACAGTACTATACCTTCCCGGATGTGAATGTGGATAGATATAACATAGGCGGCAAGTATACTCAGACGTTCATAGCGTCGAGGGAAATAGATGAATCCAAGATTACGGATACATGGGTGAATAAAAACCTTAAGTACACACATGGATATGGAGCTACATTATCCAGGGTAGACAAGGTAACGGATAACGGGCAGCCCGATTTGCTCCTTAAAAACATTCCACCTGAAACGGACGAGAAGGAAATCAAAATAAAGAGACCGGAAATATATTTTGGCAAAAAAACGAACGAATATTCACTTGTAAATACTCTTGAAGAGGAGTTCGACTATCCGGATGGCGATAAAAACAAGTATTGCAAATACAAAGGGAAGGCGGGAATCAAATTAAATCCGTTTAAGAGAGCCCTGTTTGCATTGAGGCAGAAATCGGTAAAACTCATGGTTTCAGGAAGCGTTACATCTAAGTCTAAAATAATCATAAACAAGAACATAGAAAAGCGGGTAAAGGAGATAATGCCATTTTTAGAGTATGATAAATCTCCATACATAGTTATATCTGAAGGGAGACTATTCTGGATAATAGATGCTTATACTACGAATAACAGGTATCCATATTCAGAACCGTACGATGCAAAGAGCGGTAATAATTACATACGTAATTCCGTGAAGGTGGTAGTGGATGCATATAATGGCGATACCACTTACTATGCTATGGATAAGGATGACCCGGTGCTTGAGACGTATAGAGGCATATATCCGACGTTGTTTAAAGATGGAGATAAGATGCCCGGTGCTCTCAAAAAGCATATAAGATATCCGAATAAATTGTTTAAAATCCAGGCGGATATATATAGAAGATATCATATGAACAGCCCAAGCGTGTTTTATCAGAATGAAGATGTATGGGATATAGCTGAGCAAATTTTCGGAACCCGAGAGACAAAGATGAAGCCGACGTATTATATACTCAGACTGCCGGGTGAAAAAAAAGAAGAGTTTGTGAACACATTACCGTATACTCCTAAACACAAGAAAAACATGACGGGCCTTTTGGTAGCCAGGAATGATAACGGTAATTACGGAAAGCTAGTGCTTTACAAGCTCCCTAAAAATAAGTTGATATATGGACCTGCACAAATAGAGGCGCAGATAGATCAAAATACCGAGATCTCTAAAGAATTTTCGCTTTGGAATTCGTCAGGTTCTACATATACAAGGGGTGATATGTTTGTAATACCTATAGAAGATTCGCTAATGTATGTGGAGCCCGTATATCTTGAATCGACGAACTCGGCAATTCCTGAGGTGAAGAGAGTCATAGCCGTATATGATAATAAGATAGCCTATAAGAAGACTTTATCTGAAGCAATGAGTACATTGTTCGGGTCATCACTTGAAAAACAGGAAGCTGCAAGCACAAAGTCAGGTGCTAAGGGTAAGGAAGGCGATAAAGATTCCAAAAAGCTTGGAGAGGAAGCTAATGAGATCTTTAAAAAGGCGATAAGCGCTCAAAAAGACGGCGACTGGGCGGAATATGGGAAGTTACAAAAGAAACTACAAAAGATATTAGCGAAATTAGCTCGTTAATGCATATCGGGTAAGTGAGGTAATTATGATAGATGTGAATTGGAAGAAAATGTTATTCGTATTGCCTGCCAGAGAGCATACACCCAGGCAGATAAAGGCTATTTTAGATTCGCATCCTGAAGTTAAATTCGTTTCTTTTGCGGGGAGCGATATAGTAGGTAATGACACCGATGAAAAGATTCCTATTCAGCTTTTTCAAAAAAATATGGAAGATATCTTAAAAAACGGCATACAAACAGATGGTTCCAGCGTGTATCTTCCTGCGATAGCAGAGCTTAACGATGCGAAGGTCGATATAATAGCTGATATGGATGTAAACTGGTATGTTGACTATAATTTTGCTCATATAGACGGTGATACGAAGCTTCCCATAGGTACATTGAGAATACCTTCGTTTCTCTATCATAATAAAGACAGGAGAGTAGGATCCAGAGCTGTGCTTGCAGATGCGGAGGCGAGTTTTAAGCGGCGTATCAAAAAAGCTATAGAAGAGCATCCTGAGCTGCTGGAATCCGTTTATTCTGCAGATAAAAACATAATGGCAAGCGATATAGAGGACGTTGAGATTACGGTTGCAACGGAACTTGAATTTTGGGTTAAGACGCCCGAAGATACGGCGGACAGAGACCAGCTGTCCACGGCGCAAATACTTAAAGAGCAGTATTGGAAACGGACCACGGGACCTGTAAGGGCAGCACTTGAGGCGTGCATGATTTTATTGGATCACTACGGCATAGAGATGGAGATGGGTCACAAGGAAGTGGGCGGCGTTAAGGCGAAGCTTGGAAATACGGGCTCGTATGATCACGTAATGGAGCAACTTGAGATAGATTGGAAATACTCAAGCCCGATGCAGGCATCAGATAATGAGGCCATGATAAAGTATATAGTCAAAGATGTCTTTTTAGAGCACGGTCTGGAAGTTACATTTATGGCAAAACCCATCCCTACCGTATCGGGAAGCGGAGAGCATACGCATTTTGGAATGGCATTAAAACTAAAAGACGGTTCAAAGGTGAACCTGTTTTCACATAAGAAACCGGACAAGCATTTTATGAGTGCGCCTGGGTATGGAGCTTTGATGGGAATACTCAAAAACTATGATGTGATAAACCCATTCGTGAGTACCACAAATGATGCGTTTAACAGGTTGGAGGTAGGATTTGAAGCTCCCGTTTGTACGGCAACATCTCTGGGAAACAGTCCGGATAATTTATCGAGAAACAGGTCGGTGCTGATTTGTCTCATAAGAAGTTTTGAAAATCCACTTGCTACAAGGTTCGAGCTCCGCTCTCCAAATCCAAACAGCAACACCTACATGGTGGTAGCCGCTACGCTCATGGCTATGATGGACGGCATTGAAGCCGTGGCCGATTCAGGAAAGGTGGTCAGCGAACTTGAGGCTTCCATTTCCAAGAAAAAGGGCGAAGATGACTTCTACCTTATGAAGGAATATGAATATAGGTGCGAGGATAACGTATTTGATAATTACAGTCAAAATGAAAGAGATGAGCTGTTCGGTATGGCGCCTAAGAGCGTATGGGAAAATATCAATAATTTAGCCTCGAGCGATAATTTAAAAATACTTAAGGTGGATGACGTCATGACTGATCAAACGCTGGAATCGCATAGACAGGCGGTGCTCAGCACCTGGGCTACGGAGTTAACCAACAGGCTGGTTCCGGATATAATGGACTTCTTGGCAAAGTGTTCAAAACAACACGGTGAAGGTTCGACTGATTATGATTTAGCAAACTGGAATGCGGTAGTGAAGCTCAAAAATGAAATAGGCAAGACAACTCTCACATATAGATGCATGCTCGGAAGGATTACGGATGCCGTGAGGGCAGGTGATTATCAACTTGCATCGGACATTCATATAGAGATGAAACAAAAGCTTAGAAAGTTGGAGCAAATCTATAATAAGTATATGAGGAATCTTTTTTAAATTTAGAGAAAGAGGCAAGGATGAATAATTTCTTAACAACTTATAGGTCCCTGACTTGTCACCTATAGAATCTATACA
>ERZ773063.1785-NODE-1785-length-12276-cov-3.715572_pt1 | contig 12276 bp, 12 predicted proteins | sample MGYA00580625_ERZ773063 | MGnify/ENA primary metagenome ERZ773063 (study PRJEB29015, sample SAMEA2738022) | human oral metagenome | biome: human oral; feature: human-associated habitat; material: dental | place: China | collected 2042 ...
TAATAAGCCTAGGTAGTATGTGCTTATATTTAACCTTTGTAAAGAGTTTCGAAAGTTTTTTATACCGGAAAAATGATAAAAAACTTGTGCTTACTGCATTTACAAGGCAGGTACTTGAGGAGCTTTTGTAAGTACTTGAATTTGAGGAAGTTCGTATAAAAAAGAGTTGGCAATTCCTATACAGGTCTGTAGATGAGGAAACCAAAAGAAAAGTAAGTAAATTATACAAACGATCATTTTTAAGAATACCTGACTTCGACCATGCCTCAGCCTTGATTAAGAAATGTTTGGTTTATTAAACACCGGAAAAAATCTATATAAGTTTGGAAATATATAGTATATGTTACGGAAATCTTCTTATGGTTCGGTATTTAATAAAGATAATTAATTTATTATGGAGTATAGCTTGAAAAAACAAAATAATTATATAGAACAAATACTTAAGCTTAGATTAAGCGGAGTAGAGATATATGTTGACGGTTGTGAATGTAGTATATATGAAATCAAAGAGATTCTCAGTGTCTGCGAAAGGGGCACTTGTTACATGCCGGATTATATAGAAGATAAGAGTACCGGCAGAATAAAAGAAATAAGATTTGATAAAATAAATTTAATTGAATAACGTATAAGTCTAAAAAGAGACTGCCTGTCTAAAATATACGGATAAGCGGTCTCTTTTAAATATATAAAATATGCTGACATCAAGTTTATAGTAACTTCATACTTTTTTATGATAAGCTGTGGTATAATATCATGACATTTGGCAATGGCTTTGAAAGAATCCAATATTGCAAAACCGATTAGGAGGATGTTTTTTAATGAGAAACGGCAAGAGTGTGTATTTGTTTGTTATTTTGCTGACTCTTATAAGTGCGGCAGTTTATATATATGTAACTATGTTTATGCCTTCAAGTAAGAGGGTGGATCAGAGTACATATTATGGTGTAAAAGACAAGCAGGTAGCTATAATCTATAATGACGGTCTACAAAAGGCAAGTGCTATAGAAAAGGACCAAGAGGTGTATTTGCCGTATGATTGGGCAGCGGCGATATTAAATGACAAGTTTTTTTGGGACAGTGAGGAAAACTTACTGCTGTATACACTGCCTGAAGAAATCATATACATGGATGAGAATTACATATCGGAAGGGAAAAAGGCATTTATAAAATCAGGAAATACACCCTATGTGTCTGTAAGTCTGATAAAAAAATACACTAATGTAAATTTAAGAAGTTTTGTAGACACAGATATTAAAAAAATATACATATATGATAATAGTGTCAGTCTTATAGCTGCGAGGCTTAGAAAAAAATCAAAACTAAGGAGCGGTGAAAGCATAAAGGCGGATATAGTTGCAGATCTGGAAACAGAAGAAAATGTGTATATACTTGGAAGTTCTGTAACCGGTGATGATTTGACGGGAAAAAATAAAAAATGGATCAAGGCATATACCGATAAGGGAGATTGGGGGTATGTACAATTTAAGAATTTGGAAAGTGTGGACTATGTTGTAAATATAAGTGAATTTACAAAGCCTGAGTACAGCAATATAAGTTTGGGTGAGCCGGTAGTTCTCGGATGGCATCAGGTCAGCAATCCGGATGCCAATAAAAATATGGAAAGCCTGGTGGCAGGAACTTCGGGAATGAATGTTATATCACCGACCTGGTTCTCATTAAGTGATAACGAGGGCAATTACACATCCTATGCAAGTAAGGACTATGTAATAAAGGCACATGAGATGGGCTTGCAGGTATGGGGGCTTGTAGATAACTTAAATAAAAAGGTCAGCACGGTAAAACTGCTTAAAAAAAGCAGTGTCAGAAAATTATTAATAGAAAAACTTGTAAATGATGCAATTACTTACGAGCTTGACGGAATTAATCTTGATTTTGAAGGAATCAATGCGGAGGGAGCAAAGTATTATATACAATTTATAAGGGAACTTTCAGTGTATACAAGAAAAAACAAGCTGATTCTTTCCATAGATAACCCTTCCTATGCGGCATATAATAAGTTTTATGCCAGAGCAAAGCAGGCGGAAGTGGCAGACTATATTATAAATATGGGCTATGATGAGCATTATTCGGGCTCCGATAAGGGCAGTGTAGCCTCTATTAATTTTGTAAAGTCCGCTATAGAAGACAGCCTAAAAGAAGTACCGAGGGAAAAACTTATCAATGCAGTGCCCCTGTATACAAGACTGTGGAAGGAAGAAGGAGGTAAGCTTAGCAGCCAGGCACTTGGAATAGAAGCCTCTCTTAAATGGGTTTTAGAAAAGAACCTGAGTCCCAAGTGGAACGAGGAGCTGGGACAAAATTATGTTGAGCTTATATCCTCAAGCGAAAGCTACTATATGTGGTTGGAAGATGAAGAATCACTGGAACTTAAGATGAAACTTATAAAAGAAAACTCTCTTGCAGGTGTAGCGGTTTGGAGACTTGGACTTGAGCCGAGCTCTGTCTGGTCAATAATCAAGTATTAACACTCAAACCGTGTTAATCGAGTATTAATGCCTAAACCGCATTAATCGGGTATTAATACTTAGACCGTATTAATCAAGTATTAATGCCTAAACCGCATTAATCAAGTATTAAAAAAGTTAAATTAATAGAATAGTTTTTAGCGTGGGGATGTTGCAAAATAGAGACTATGCATAAGCTATAGTGGCATTTGAGTAGAGTTTTGCTACACAGCTTGTGTGAAAATCTTAAAATGCAACAGCCCTTAATTATTTATAGATATATTGCTTGGTATATGACATTAAATTCACTATATTTCAAAAATAGTTTAACCGGAGCATAAAAACATAGAAAATCACGGCATATACTATGCAATATAAATACAATATAAATACTTGCCTGATATGTGAGTTTTCTTTATAATAATGTATGGGAAATTAATATTTTCCTATAAAACTTCAACCTGTTTTTGAGGAGACAAATAGGAAGAAGTTTTATTCCAAAGTTGATGTACAATTAAGAAGGAGAAGTGTTATTTATGAAAAAGAAATCTTTATGGCTTCTTTTGGCTTTGACCGCAGCTTTGCTTGGAGCTTGCCAAAGTACAAAAGAAACAACAGTTGCCGAAAGTCAGACACAGGAAGCTTCACAAGAAAGTACACAAGAAAGTGAAGCGGCAAAGACAGTAAATTCTGATGAAATCATCATAGGTCAGACCTGGGTAATTTCCAATACCGACCCTACAGACAGCTCAGTGCCATGGTCCTTGACCAGTGACGGAGTGAGTGAGACAGTCTTTATGGTAGATAAGGACGGAAAGCTTTACTCAAGATTTATTGATTCTTTTGAAAAAGTTGATGATCTGACATGGAAGGCTGTTACTAAAAATGAGGCTAAGTTTTCCAACGGAGATTTAGCGGATGCCAAAGCTATTGCAGACTGTATGAACCTGATTCAGACTAAGAACCAGTTGTCAAATGCTACCGCAGGCGTTGTAAGTTTTACTGCAACGGATGACAAGACACTTGAGATCAAAACTGAAAGACCTTTACAAAGACTTGATTCACTTTTAACCGAGTGGTCAAATATAGTGTTTAAGAAACTTGATGATGGAAGTTTCGTATATACAGGTCCGTATGTTATAAAAGAGCTTAAAGAGAATATTGAAACAAGCTTAACACCTAATCCCGAGTATCCCGATGCGGATAAGAGACCTAATATTAAGATAATGAAGTTTAATGATGCTTCAGCTTTGAAACTTGCATTTGAGTCAGGAGAGATCGACATGGCATTTACCATAACTCCTGAAGTTGCAAAGATGTTTGAGAGCTCAGGTAAGATTGTTAAGACCATTGAAGCAGGCTATCAATACTTCGGAATGTTTAACCTAAATAGTGAGATATATAAGGATTACGCCGTAAGAGAGGCTGTAAATCTTGGAATTAACAGAGAGGATTATTTAAAGGCTCTTTCAGGCGGAAAGATTGCAAACGGTTTTTTTGCACACTATTATGATTTTGCAGGAGATGTGGTACTTAAAACAGATGTGGAGAAGGCGAAGAGCTTGCTTGATGAGGCAGGCTGGGTATTAAAGGACGGAGTGAGAGAAAAGGACGGTAAGAAACTTACAATTAAGATAGTAACCTATCCTTCAAGACCTGACTTATCCGTAATTATGCAGGTAATGACTTCACAGCTTAAGGAACTCGGTTTTGAGGTCAGTACCGAAGTTGTTGACGGTATAGACAAGGCGGCAAAGGCAGGAGAGTTTGACTTGATACTTTATGCACAGCATACCGCACCTACAGCAGATCCGAGCTTTGCACTTAATCAGTTCTTTAGAACCGAAGGAGCAAAGAACTTTACCGGATATTCATCAGAGGAGATGGATAAGCTTCTTGACGAGCTTGGAAGCGAGTCTGATTATGCTAAGAGGGTAGAGCTTTCAAAGAAGGCACAGGAACTTGTAGCAAAGGATCTGCCTGTACTTTACCTTATAGATCCGCAGTGGCATATAGCGGTTTCAGAAAAACTTGCAAACTATCAGCCGTATAACGGAGACTACTACATAGTAAATGATCAATTAATGAAATAAGTAACTTGAATTTGCGGTCTATAGGCTTTGATTAGCCTAGAGACCGCTTTTAAATAGGGGGAATTGTGTCATATATTAAAATTATAATTAAATATATAGCCTTATTATTTATTATGTCCGTTGCTTTATTTATACTTACAAGGTTTTTGCCTGTAGGTCCGATAGACCTTCTTTTACAGCAGTTGGAACTTGCGCCTACGGTAGAGAATAAAAGAGTGATTGCAGCACAGCTTGGACTTGATAAGCCTTTATATATACAGTATATCAAGTGGATTGGAGCCTTTATAAAAGGAGACTGGGGTCGTTCTCTGATTACAAAGCAGGATATAAGAGCGGAGATTTTTAAAGCTATGCCATACTCACTTACCTTGGGGCTTGGAGGTATAACGCTTGCGGCAGTACTCGGATTTTTCGGAGGCTATCTTGCTTCACTTAAAAAAGGAGGATTTTTTGATAAGTTTACTGCGGCAATATCCTTATTTTCACAGAGCATACCTACCTTTATACTCTCGGTAATTATTATATATTATATAGGCGTAAAATATAAATTGGCTAAAATATTTACCGGAGATATAAGGGTAAAAATAACTTTAGCTATACTGATGGTAATGTTAGGCTCGGTAGGAAGTATTGCAAGAATTATGAGAAAGCATTTTTTGGATATTAAAAAACAGGCTTATATAAGAGCCGAGGTTGCAAGGGGATTTTTGTATAGGCAGGTTTTGCTAAGCAGCGGATTAAGACCTGCACTTATAGGACTTTGTTCGGCAATGATAAGTAAATTCTCATGGGTAATAGGAGGTACGGCAGTGGTCGAATTTGTATTTGCAGTACCCGGAGTAAGTTTCTTTTTGGTAAACAGCATTGCACAAAGAGATTATAATGTAATTCAGTCCTATATGTTTTTTATAGTACTGTGGATGCTTATGGTACATTTGGTATTTTTGGTATTAATAAGAGTATTGGGGGCAAGAAAATAATGAACAGTAAGAAAGTTAAATTAATAATTATTATACTGCTGATAATAGCCTCGGCATTTATTTTTAATATATTAAAACAAGGTTATCAGGATGCGACTACAACAGATCTTACGGATACATTTGCCGCTATGTCCTCTAAACATTACTTCGGAACCGATCATCTGGGAAGAGATATATACTCTCTGATGATAGACGGAGCGGTAAGAACCTTGCTTACAATATTGATAGCCTGTGTGATTTCTCTCAGTATAGGAGTACTCATGGGTACTCTTGGAGGGTATTACGGTAAAAGTGTAGAGCTTGTAATTCAATTTGTAACGGATCTTATGATGATAGTGCCTACATTTATCTTAGCACTTATTTTTTCGGCAATATTCGGGCTTAACCCTGTAAGTGCCGGCATAGCCCTTGGAATATCCGGTATAGGAGACTATGCCAATCAAGCCATGATACTTACCAAAGAAGTAAAAATGAGAGGTTTTATCCTGTCTGAAAAAGCTATGGGAATAAATTCCATGAGGATCATCACAAAGCATATTATACCCAATATTATGCCGCCCATCTATACCGCCCTTGGAAATAAGGCAAGCTCCATAGCACTCCAATATGCCGCACTTTCTTTTATAGGGCTGGGAGCGGATATTACAAAGCCGGACTGGGGAGCTTTACTCTTCCAGTACAGAATATATATTATAGAAAGACCGCTGCTTTTGCTTTGGCCAACGCTTGGTATATTTGTTATTGCATTTTCAAGTTGTATTCTGATGGATGCAAAAGGAGAGTAGATGATGGAGAATAAAGAGTTATTAAAGGTAAATGACTTGGAAGTGTCTATAGGAGAAAATATAATTAAGGGAATAAGTTTTTCCTTATCGGCTAAAGAAAAGCTTGGGATTTTCGGTGAGAGCGGCTCCGGAAAAAGTGTAACTATGTATACGATAATGGACTTGCTTAGCGAGAGTGCAGATATAAAGGGGCAGATAATACTTGACGGAGTTGATATAAGAAGCCTTCCCGAAAATAAAAGAAGACATTATATAGGCTCTAAAATAGCAATGATTTTTCAAGACTCCATCAATGCACTTAATCCTTATGAAAAAATTTACACTCAGATGTATAGAACCGCAAAAAAATACCATAAGCTTTCCAAGTCGGAGCTTGAAAAAATGCTGATAAACAGCCTTGAAGAACTTGATCTTGATGCCAAAAGGGTCTTAAACTCTTTCCCGCATCAATTAAGCGGCGGTATGCGACAAAGGGTATTTATAGCCTTAACACTTCTAACCGAGCCGAAACTTATTATAGCGGATGAACCTACGACCAGTTTAGATGTAATATCACAAATCAAATTTATAGAATTTATTAAGGATTTATCTGAAAAAAAGGGTTTGCCGCTTATATTTATAAGTCATAATCTGGGGCTGATTTCAAGACTTTGCGACAAAGCTTTGGTTATGAGTGAGGGCAGGATAATAGAAAGCGGAAAGATAAAGGAAATAATTAACAGCCCGAGTGAGGAAGTAACGAAGGATATAGTTGCCGAAACTAAAAAACTTTATCATGCATGGGATAGAGAAAAAGATAAAGAAGCAGCTTTTGATAATGTAAAAAAAGAAGTGTTGTTTTCTATAAAAAATTTGTGTAAAGAGTACAGTGATAATATAGGAAATAAGAAAAATAAGGCAATTGATGATATAAGTATTGACATACTTGAGGGAGAAAGTACAGCCATAGTCGGAGAAAGCGGTTCAGGTAAGTCCACTCTTGCGATGATTTTATCAGGGCTTGATAAGGAAAGTTTTGGGAGTATATATTATAAGGGCAGCTTAATTGACGGAAAAGACAGGGAGTATAAAAGGCAGGTACAGATAGTATTTCAAAATCCCTTCGATGCCTTTGATCCGAGGCTTAATATACTTACTTCTTTGTTAGAGCCTATAAGATATTACAATATAGTACCGAGAAAAGAAGAAAAAGAATTTATACTTAATATGTTAGGTGCCTGTCAAATAGGTGAAGAAGTACTTGTTAAAAAACCTACACAATTAAGCGGCGGGCAGTTACAAAGAATTGCACTCGCAAGGATCTTATCACTTAAACCCAAAGTTTTGATTGCGGATGAGATAGTAACTGCACTTGATGTATCCGTACAGGCAAAGGTTTTAGAGCTTTTAAAGAACATACAAAAAAAAGAGAAGTTCAGCCTTATATTTATTTCACATGATTTGGCAGTGGTAAGAAATATAGCTGAAAGAATTATAGTTATGAAAGACGGCAAGATAGTGGAAGAGGGAAGGACTGAGGACATATATCTTAGACCCGGCAGTGAATATACAAAAGAGCTTCTAAAAGCTATACCGATACCGCAAAGTTAGCAGTTAAGCTCTCTGATTAATCTTAGTCAAAAGAGTATTTTTAATGATAAAACAGATGGATTATAAGTGTCGGCATCGGATATATCTACTTACCCGAACTGCTATCCTAAGAGCTGAAGAAACAAAAACTTTAAATATTATGGCTTGAAGTTGCTTATATAATTATGCTAGAATGTAAGCTTAAGCAAGTTAAGAGGAGGTTAGGTTATGGCACTTTTAATTCCGGAAAACTATGATCCGGTTCTTGATATAAGGCAGACACAGGAAGCGATCAAGTACATCAGAGACACATTTCAAAAAGAGTTCGGTAAGGAAATGAATCTGGAGAGGGTATCTGCACCCTTGTTTGTACCAAAATCAAGCGGCTTAAATGATAATTTAAGCGGTGTGGAAAGACCGGTAAGTTTTGATATAAAGTCAATAAAGTCTGAGGATGTTGAAGTAGTACAGTCTCTTGCAAAGTGGAAAAGGCTTGCTCTTTGGGAGTACGGATTTAAGCCGGGTGAGGGACTTTATACCAATATGAATGCTATAAGAAGAGATGAGGATCTTGATAATCTTCATTCTTGCTATGTTGACCAGTGGGACTGGGAAAAAGTTATAGAAAAGTCTGAAAGAAACAACCAAATGCTTGAAGATACTGTAAGGACCATATTCAAGGTTATAAAGCATATGGAACATCAGGTTTGGTATAAGTATCCGGATGCCGTAAAACATTTACCTGATGATATCTACTTTATAGATTCCGAGGAGCTTTTAAGACTGTATCCGGATAAAAGTCCTAAGGAAAGAGAAAACTTAATAACCAAGGAAAAAGGCTGTGTGTTTATCAAAAGAATAGGTCAAAAATTAAGCAATGGAGAGCCGCATGACAAAAGAGCTCCGGATTATGATGACTGGGAGCTTAACGGAGATATACTGTTTTGGTTTGACTGGCTTGACTGTGCCTTGGAAATATCAAGCATGGGAATAAGAGTGGATGAAGAGTCTTTGGCAAAACAGCTTAAACTCTCAAACTGTGAAGACAGAGCATCACTTCCTTACCACAGTATGTTATTAAAAGGAGAACTTCCTTATACCATAGGAGGAGGCATAGGACAGTCAAGACTTTGTATGCTCTTACTTAACAGAGCCCATGTAGGAGAAGTTCAGTCAAGTATCTGGCCTAAAGAGATGATAGAGACCTGTGCAAAGTCAAAGATCAGATTGTTATAAAAATGGATACTAAGGTAATAAATATAGATCGCAAAGATATAGATAAGGAAGCATTAAAGGAAGCCGCCAAAATCATAAGAGGCGGCGGACTTGTGGCTTTTCCTACCGAAACGGTATACGGTCTCGGGGCGGACGCATTTAATAAGGATGCCGCAAAAAAAATCTATGGAGCAAAAAAAAGACCCTCAGACAATCCTTTGATAGTTCATATAGCTGATTTTTGCGAACTTGATAAAATCGTCGGTGAAGTTTCCGAGGATGCAAGAAGGCTTATGGACAGATTTTGGCCCGGTCCCATGACTTTGATTTTTAAGAAAAAAGAAGGCATACCTTTGGAGACAACAGCAGGGCTTGATACGGTGGCTGTGCGTATGCCTGAAGATGAGCTTGCAAGAGAGTTTATACGGCTTTGCAAAACTCCTATAGCCGCTCCGAGTGCCAATCTTTCCGGCAGCCCCAGCCCTACCAGTGCGGAGCATGTATATAAAGATATGAAGGGGCGTATAGATATGCTTATAGCCTCCGATGATTCCAAAGTGGGTTTGGAGTCAACTATAGTTGATGTCAGTGTAAGCATACCGCTAGTATTAAGACCGGGGGCAATTACACTGAATATGCTTAGAGAGGTAAATGAGAATATAAGCATTGACCCTGCTATATTAAAAAAACCGGAGAAGGACTTGCTTCCAAAAGCCCCGGGGATGAAGTACAGGCACTATGCACCGAAGGCTAAACTTGTTATAGTGGAAGGAGACTTTGATAAGTTCAAATCCTTTGTGGAAAAAGAAAAAGACTTGGCAACAGGTAAAAAGATAGGGCTTATTTTAACTGAGGAAAACAAAGGAAAGATAGAGGCTGATGAGGTTGAGTATGTAGGCTCCAGACTTTCCTATGAAGACATAGCCCATAATTTATTTGCAGTGCTTAGAAGATTTGATGAAAAAAATATTGACATTATATATAGTGAAAGCTTTGATGAGTCGGAACTTGGAATGGCTATTATGAACAGACTCGTAAAGGCGGCAGGATATAATATAATAAAGTTGTAGGTAAATAGGCTTAACGGGTTCGATTCCCGTCAGCAGCCAGTAGAATATATAGTAAGGTTCCAGGAGGGTGTTATGAAGGTTAGCATGAAATCAAAACCGGCTTCTTTTTATTTTGAAATATCTGACAAGCAGGTAGGAATTAATATTTTAATTGTCTGTGTAAGTGTATTAGTGGCAAAAGTTGTAGAAAGGTATTTAAAAAGTAGAGGTATTTAGTGCGGAATTTCTTAAATAATCAACTGTAAACTGTTTACTTCGCAGGATCTTTATGATTGATTTATTATAACAAATATTGCACATTAATAAGTAGATAGCTTTGTTTTCCGGAAAAATTTGTTATAAAGGCTTGATTTATCTTGTACCTGTAATATTATATAAAGAATTTAGTTGATTATTTTATAAATGATATACGATGTATCAGTGTAGTGTATTATTAATATCAGCAATAGTAGAGCAGTTTTCAAACGTCTTTAATATGTTTATGTTACAATCTATTGATAAAGCAGTAATAAAGCCGGATATCAAAGATACATTACACTGGTGTAAAATATTTTTACTGCTATTTGTGTCGAATTTAAGTTCACAGAATGGAGATTAATATGTCTGAAAAAAGGATGGACTATATAACTTGGGACGAGTACTTTATGGGAGTGGCTAAACTTTCGGCATTAAGATCAAAAGACCCTAATACCCAAGTAGGTGCCTGTATAGTCAGTGAGGATAATAAAATTTTATCTATGGGATATAACGGTTTTCCTACAGGTTGCAATGATGATGAATTTCCCTGGTCTAAAGAGCTTGAGACAACAGATCCTTATAATGCAAAATATCTTTACAGTACACATGGAGAGCTTAATGCAATACTTAACTATAGAGGTCCAAGCCTTGAAGGCTCTAAACTCTATGTAACCTTATTTCCTTGTAATGAATGTGCAAAGGCTATCATACAATCCGGTATAAAAACCGTTATATATGAGGATGATAAATATAAGGACAGTGCTGTAGTAAGAGCCAGTAAGCGTATGCTTAATGCTGCGAAGGTAAGGTATTATGAGTATCAGCCGGGAAACAGAGTATTAAAAATAAATGTATAAATTATGAGGGAAAGTAAAAAAGCAAAAGAAGCAAGAATAGCACGAATAATAGAAAAACTGCATGAGGAATACGGAAGCGAGCCGAGGATTTTTTTGAATTTTGAAAAGCCTTGGCAGCTTTTAGTGGCAGTGATATTAAGTGCTCAATGTACAGATGAAAGAGTTAATATAGTAACTAAGGATTTATTTAGAAAGTATACTACGGTGGAAAGTCTTGCAAAAGCGGATTTAGGGGAACTTGAAAGGGATATTAATTCTATAGGGCTTTACAAGGCAAAATCAAAGAATTTAATAGCCTGTGCAAAGGCTTTAATTGAAAACTTCGACTCAAAAGTGCCTTCGGACATGGATGAACTTACCTCCCTTGCCGGAGTAGGCAGAAAAACTGCCAATGTTATACGGGGAAATATTTATAATATTCCAAGTATAGTAGTTGATACTCATGTAAAAAGAGTAAGTAAAAGGCTTGGTCTGGTAAAAAGTGATGAGCCCGAAAAGGTCGAGTACGAGCTTATGAAGGTATTGCCAAAGGAGGAATGGATACTTTGGAATATTAATATTATAAGTTTGGGCAGAGCCATATGTAAGGCGAGAAATCCACTGTGTAAAAGCTGTTTTCTGAGTTCCGACTGCCCTAGTGCAAAAAAGCTTGAACAGGGTGCTTAAAATGGGAGGTTTATGTAACTCATATATAGCACTGGATGTTGAAACGACCGGACTTAGGGTAAAAGAAGACCGAATTATAGAAATAGCTGCCGTCAAGGTAATAGAAGGCAGGGAAGTAGCTTGTTTTAATACCTTAATTAATCCGCATATGAGACTTAGCGAGTATACAAGGGATATTACCGGTATAGAAGAAGAGCAGCTTTTAGATAAGCCCGGCATAGAAGATGTTATGCCGGAGTTTTTTGAATTTATAGAAGAGCTTCCGCTGCTTGGGCATAGGATTTTATTTGACTACAGTTTTATAAAAAAGGCGGCAGTTAATCTAGGTATTGAATTTAA
>ERZ773063.1786-NODE-1786-length-12268-cov-11.176288_pt1 | contig 12268 bp, 13 predicted proteins | sample MGYA00580625_ERZ773063 | MGnify/ENA primary metagenome ERZ773063 (study PRJEB29015, sample SAMEA2738022) | human oral metagenome | biome: human oral; feature: human-associated habitat; material: dental | place: China | collected 2042 ...
TCAAATACTCTGCCGAGAGTTTCTTCTTTTGAGCGTAATCCTCTTCATTTCCAAGATATTCCAACGCACAATACGCTTCAAAATCCGGATTGCTCAACCGTTTCCGACCAAAATACGCATAGGTGCACATCCATCCATGATTTTTCCCGAGGTAGTACGGATACGAGCAAATTTCCTTGGTGAGATGTGTTACCGTGCTGTCCCCAAAAGAAATCATCAACAAGCGTTTCATATAACAGCCCTCTCGAAGTGATCCATCGCTAAGATCTTTACGTCATAAAACGGTATTATCAAAGCCTTATCTCTGCTCATCAATTATTCCGCACTTATCCCACAAATCAACATATTCAAGGATTCTTCCATACTGTAGCGACCAAGCACAGATGCCCTGCCATGCGCGGCAATCTTTTCACGTTCGTCTTCGTGCGAAAGGTAGTAAGCTATCTTATCAAGGAGTTCTTCCGTCGTGCGGAAGATCACCATATCCTCCCCCGGCATAAGCCCCGCATAGTCCATCCGCTCATCGATCAGTTGAAAACTTCCCGTTGCCATGATTTCAAATGTGCGTGGATTCACACTCTTATGTTCAGGCAGGTGGATATTCACACAGATTTTTGAGCTTGCGTAAAATTTTGCAGCATCCTCCGGCAATATGATCCCATTTGTGAGGAATCGTGTAATATTGGGATACTTTCTGTGAAATAAATGCTTCTTCCAAAAATAGCGTTCTTCGTAAAACGGTCCGTAAATGCCCATATGCCATTGATTCCGTATCGCATGGTCGGCCACTTCCTCTAATATATGTAGGCGATTTTTGAACGGTGCCCCCATAAACACGATATCCATATCCTTATTGCGTTGCGTTTCCACACTCGCATACGCGGCATTATATCCGACTGGACAGTATTCTGCGTGAATATTATAATGCTCATTCAGGTAGACGATATCCTGTTTTTCAAAAACATAAATACAGTCATAATATGGATAGAATGCTTCCTCCCCTCTTCGCCCAATAACACTGTCAACGAACCAGCATATAATTGGTACACCAATCGTTTTTTTAATATGTATCATATCCTCTGCACTGAGTATATCTCTTGGACCATTGATGAACAAAACAACATCAGGATGAAACACTTCTGCTGTTTTATATAGATTTTCCAACCACGCACAAAGATACCGATCGCGCCTTTGATGAAATCCGAGTTTATCCAGTTTCTTCTCAGGATATGAGCACACCTCACGATAGGACTCAGTCGGGAAAAACTTTACGCTATGCCCCATCCTCTGAAATGTTTCTGTAACATGTAAAAACACATCAAATTTTGATAGCGTGCCACATATAATATTCATTCCCTCTGCACTCCCATTCTGATTACTCAAATGGCACACGATTTTTTAGGACACGGAGGTTTTTCCAACGACATCATACATCAACTCTTCCCACTGTCCCCAAATGATCTCGGGTGCATAGGCGCGCATGGATGCACGCGCTGCCCTCCCCATCCTCATGCGGAAATCGCGGTCACGCATGAGGAGTGCCATCTTTTCCGCAAGCCCATCGGCACCATCATCCGCGAGGAGCCCGTTCTCTCCGTCGCGGATGAGTTCGTTGACGGCGGGGCAGCTTCGGTATCCGACGGCGGGAAGCCCCATACTCATGCCCTCGGCAAGAGAGAGTCCAAAGCCCTCATAGGCGCTTGGCATAACGTATAGGTCGGCATCTGCAAGAACCGCCGGCACATTCGAGGTCGTCCCGCAAAATGAAATACGGTTTTCCGGCCCTGCCGCCGCAATCATCCCTTGTAGCTCCTTTTGATAGCGTCTGCTATCCTCCGCGCCCCAGAGTTCGAGCGTCCAGTCGGGGAACTCCGCAGCGAGCTTGATGAACGCCTTGATCAGCAGGTGGGGACGCTTGTGATTGCGCACCATACGCCCGACAAAGACGATCTTATAGACTTCCTTCTTGCGCGATAAATCCGCCTGCTCCTTGTACTGAGGAACGACGTTGCCGATGACCTCGACGCGCACATCGGGCAAATGCGTGCTCAGATGCCGCGCAAAGCCCGGCAGAAGCACCTGACAGACGGCGCTGCGCGAGAGTGCCGGCAGTTCGGCAGTCGGGTAGGTGTGAAAATAGTCCTCGGGATCGCCGTGCGACATGGTAATGACAGGGATTTTTGTCTCCAGATCACACAGGAGACTTTTTGCGGATGCAGGCTGGAAGGAGATGATAATATCTGGCTTTGTTTCCGTCAGAATCGTCTTCACATGGGGCAATAGATAATGCTCTGTAAAATCATTATTGACGGCACGTCCATATTTCTGACCGAACGCGCGCAGAATCTCCCGCCATATTTTATACGACAGCGGAAAAAGATGTGTCTCGCCGCGAAAGTGACGCAAATTATACACCGTCACGCGTTCATCGAGCGGATAAAAGAAGGCGCCTTCACGGTCATCGCTGTAGATCGTGGTCACTGTATGTCCGCGCTGTGCCATCTCATTGGCGAACGCAACATTCACCTTGGCAAGTCCGCCGCTGTCCCCGATCATCTTTGCAAAGTTCGCAAGCAATATGCGCATCGTAATGCTCCCATCCGGATTTCTACAATTCCAGGGGGTATCTGTGGGAGCATCGAATGCGCCCATTTACCTCCTCCAACTTTTTACACGAGGAATCAACCGCAACCAACTTGAGCAGGTGCATAATATTGTCGATTGGTTGACGACAATACCCTGCCAGTTTTTTGCACAGCCTTCTTTGCCGCTCATCCAGATTGTTCGGAACACGCAATCTGGACGGGCTGACAATGTAGGCATCCAGTCGGTTCAGACCATCGAGAAGGGTTTTATATACTGAATGCTCTTGAATTGCCTGCGGGGTTATCTCCAACTGTAAGAAGGCATCGTCAATCTTCCCTTTCTTCAATTCAAACAGGTGCACACATTTTTCTGACCGGACTTCACACAGAAAATCGCATTTCTTCGAGCCCGATCCTTTTATAATCCCATCGTCAACTTTGATAACAGTCAGGTCATGGACTGCCCTGATGTACAGCTTTGTACCACAGTCCTCCATTGTATGATAACTGCCCTGTGGAACAGCGTCGATGTACGATGGCATGAGCGCTTGAGGATCTTTCATTGTTTTACTTTTGCTTTTCATGCTCCCCCTCATAATAGTAGAGCTTTGTGTAAAGCCGGTCAATCTCCTCCGACACCTCGTCAATAAGGGATGAGCGTAGCTCCTCATAGTCCTCATCGACAAGAGATTCCATCGTTCCACCCATGTTTAGCTTCCATGCGGTAAATTGATCCGGATATATATATTTCGACGGGTTCAGGATCTTTTTCAGTGCCTCACCACTATTTTCACGCTGAGATAAACGTCCGCCATAATAAAGCACATTCGCCGAGGTCAGCATATAGGGACTATGCGTTGTAACAAGGACAGAGCTGTTGTTAAGATTTGCAAACTCTGTGATAAATTCAAAAACCTTATATTGTAAGCTCGGATATAGATGTGCCTCCGGCTCCTCGATGATGACAAAGGCGGGTTCTTCCCGAAGCATGAGCACATAGAGTTGGTTGAACAACCACAGAAGTTCCTGCTGTCCGGAGGAGGCGTAGTTGATTGGAACTTTATGAGCTTCATCAATAACAAGATATTCTCCTGAGGACGTTGTACGATAATCCCCTTTAAGCCCTTGAATCAATCTCTTTGAAATAAGTGAGACATCGAATTTACGCTCTGAAACAGGATAATATTTATGAAGGCTCTCTATACCGTATTCAAACTGCATTTGAATGCCATCATTGAACTGCATGAATTTCCGATTGACCAAGTCAATATTCGGATAATCAATCTTAGTTTTCTGTCCTGAGAGAAGCACCAGCAGCTGTCGTCCTGCAGGAATATAGTATGTGGAAGAAAAATCCTCAAAAATAGCATTGACGCGATTTTTTATTTCTCTATGAATGCGAACACGTTCTGCCGCAGCAAAAGAGAAATCCATCGGATTCTGATGCTTCATCGTAGCATCAAGGTCATTTTCCAATTTCTGCACTGCGTTTATTAACTTTTGACTGTATTGGATACTAATATATTTTTTTTCATGCTGCCCCAGGGACAGACGTATATATATATCCTTTCCATAATCATAGCGCATATCCAAGCTGTGATCTAAATTCCAACTGAATCCAAACAGTTGGATAAACATATCCTTGATTCGTCTACTTAGTGCACGCGGGAACCAACTTTTCGGATCCACACCGCCAATTGCAATACTATACAGATACTCTACAATCTCATCCTTGATCGTCCGAAAAAAGTACACGCACTTACAGATCGTACTCTTTCCCGTCGCCTGTTCCCCGATGAGCAGGTTCATCTTCAACAGCTCAGATTCAAATTCTTTTATCGGTCCAAGATTTTTGATTGAAATCTTTTGCATATATATATCGTCCTTTAGGTTGATGCGCCGCTCACAGTTGGAATAAAAACGCACATTATCACGAATTCCTACGTGTTATTTTAACAAATTCACCGTGCAATCGCAATTCCCTGTAGAGAATCCTTTTAGAGTCAGGTGAATTCTCCTATTTGCAATTCGTGAGTTTTTCGCGTATACTCTTGCAAGTAATTGTTTTCATTTTATGTTTTACGGGAAAGGAAGATGTCATTATGGATCAGGAACAGAACACACCGCAGAGACCGCAGGCAATTATCGTAAAGTCGACAAAGAATGTCGGGCTTGCCGCAGGTCTTGCCCTGTTTTTCGGACCGCTCGGCATGTGCTATTCGACGCTCAAGGGCGCACTCGTCATGTTTCTTGTCAATGTCGTTGTCGGCTTTTTGACGCTCGGGATCGGCTGTCTGGTCACACTGCCGGTCTGCGCGATCTGGGCGTACATGGCGGCAAAAAAGTACAATGAGGAGCTGTACGCGGAACTCGGCTAATGCACGTTTCATTGACCTTCTACGGGATTATGCTATAATGGACTCAGTTTTTGGAGTTCTGCTGATCGAGAACGGAGGATTTTTATGAAACGCTTTTCATTCGGCTCGCTTATGGGCGCTGCTGTACTCGTACTTGCGCTTGTCCTGCCGACGGGCACGGCATCCGCAGAGGAGGCTTTGCCGACGCTGACGATGAACGGGGTCGGCGTGGCACGAATCGCGCCCGATACGGCAGAGATCACGCTCGGCGTCATCACGGAGGCGAAGGACGCGACAAAGGCACACGCGGACAATGCGGCAAAGGCAGCGCGCGTGCAGAACGCAGTGAAGGCGCTCGGTATTGCGGAGCGCGACATCCAAACGGCGCGCTACGATTTCTCGCCGATCTATGATGTGAAGGACAACGGGCGCAGTGTTACAACGGGCTACACTGTGACGAATTCTGTCGTGGTCAAGGTGCGTAATCTCGACAATGTGGGTAAGGTGATTGACGCCGCACTCGCAAACGGCGCAAATCGCGTAGACTCGCTCGAGTTCTCCGCGAGTGATCCGAGTGCCGCGAAGAACGCCGCACTTGCTGATGCTGCGCGTGACGCACGCAGCAAGGCGGATGCGGTAGCAAAGGCACTTGGCGTACACATTGTCCGTATTCTGAATGTGTATGCAGATGCACAGTCCGACAGCACGCCGCGGAACTTCATGCCGATGATGATGGCAAAGGAGGCGTACGATGCCTCGACGCCGATCGCAGCAGGCGAACTCTCCTACGAAGCCTCGGTAAACATCACCTATGTCATCGAGTAAGCGGGCACGGATTTCCGCCGTTGAGGCGATGCGCGGCATCTCGATGATGGGCGTGATCGGCATTCACATCGGCGCGGAATATCTCACGAATCCATCGCCCAACATTCATCTTGTGGCGCTCTTTGACATCGGCACGCGCTTCAGCGTGCCGATTTTTTTCTTTATCTCAGCGTTCGGGCTGTTCTATGGGCAGTCACCGACCGCGCCGTTCTCCTATCGGGATTTCCTCGTGCGGCGCGGTCGTACGGTCATGATTCCCTACCTTGTATGGTCGCTCTTCTACCTGATTCATGACGCATATGCGTACGGTGTCGGCTTCCCGCCGCTCACAGCGCTGCCGGGAATTCTCTTCTTCGGAAATGCGAAGTACCAGCTCTACTTCATGGTCATCCTGATCTGGTTCTATCTGCTGATGCCCCTCTGGCGTGTCCTGCTCGCACGTATGACGCTGCCGCTGCTCGCAGGAATCCTCATCGTGCAGATTGCGTTCGACTACTGGTCGAGCTTCGACACAGCGTTCAATCTCTACGTCTACGGGCTGCCCGAAGGAACACTCCTGCGTGCACTCCTCTTCTATCGGTTGAATTATTGGGTCGTGCACTACGTCTTTATCTTCCTGCTTGGCGGCTACATCGCCCTCCATTTCGATGTGTTCCGCGCGTGGATGGAGCGGAACACGAGCCGGCTCTATGCACTGGGCATCATTAGCCTCGGTGCACTCCTCGCATGGTATTACAAGCTGCTCCTCATAGACAGTTACACGCCGCTTGAGGGCATCTTCACGGCGCATCAGCTTTCACCGCTCGGCATCTTCTACACGATCGGCGCGACGCTCGCACTCTTCGCATTCTTCACGCGGCTGGGCACAGAAAATCTCCTTGGGCGCACGTTTCAGCTCCTCGGAAAGCATTCGTACTTCATCTACCTTGCACATCCGATTGCGATCACCTATCTGCTGATGGTGATTCACGAAAGCGGACGTGTGCTCACAGCCCCCGTCGCGCTCGGCATGTATGCTACAACGCTCCTGTTGACTCTGTTCGGTGCAATCGTTGTGAGAAAGGTCGGGATATCTGTACCGATTGTGAATGAACTGACAATTGGACTGAAGCCCAAAAAGTAAAAATGTGGCGATGCAAAATTTACTTGCACCGCCACATTTTTATTGAATCTGCCGGAGTGCTTCCTCTGCCATCCGTACAAGGTAGCGTGCCGCCATTGGAATCGCCGCGGGATCCACCGTGAACTTCGGATGATGGTTCTCTGGCGCCGGTCCCGTGCCAATGAACGCAAAGCAACTCTCCATCAACTCCTGATAGTAGGCAAAGTCCTCCCCCGCCATCCACGGCACGGCATCGACTACCGCAAAGCCTTCCTGCGCCGCAGTTTTACGGGCAAGATCATTCCACCGCTCCGTATTGGCGACGGCAGGAGGTCCCGTCGTCCACGCGACCTCTGCGTATCCGTCGAATCCTGTGGCAATCCCCTCGGCAAGAGCCTCGACACGCGCCTTGACAAGCGCACGGTCATTCGCGTCAAAGAGACGGATCGTTCCCTCCATCCACGCACGCCCGGGCAGGACATTCCACGTCGTCCCCGCATCAATGTGCGTCACACTGACGACGCCGGGACGCAGCGGGCTAACGTTGCGCGCGACAATGCTCTGCACCGCCGTCACAAACTGCGCTGCCATGACGATCGGGTCACAGCCGCGGTCGGGCTGCGCCGCATGTGTCCCCGTTCCGTAAAATGTGATCTCAAATTTATCCACGGATGCCATCATGCCGCCCGTACAGAGCCCAAATGTGCCCACAGGATAAATGGGACGCGCGTGAATGCCAAAGATCGCCGTGACGCCCTCAAGTGCACCCGTATCGAGTATGGTACGCGCCCCGCCCGGCGCTTCCTCGGCGGGCTGACAGACGATGTAAACCGTTCCCCGAAGCCTTGTCTCCCGCTCTTTCAGCATAAGTGCCGCCGCAAGTATTGATGCCATATGGAAATCGTGCCCACACGCGTGCATCTTCCCATCGTATTGTGAGGCATACGGAAGTCCCGTCTCCTCATGCACGGGCAGGGCGTCGATATCCGTACGCAGGGCGATGACGGGTGCCTCCCCCGTGCCAATCATGGCGATAAGACCTGTTGCAAGCGGTAGATCGAGGATGCGGATGCCTGCACGCTCAAATACCGCGCGCAAACGCGCTGTTGTCTCGAACTCCTCATAGGAAAGTTCCGGATGCGCGTGCAGCCATTCAAATTCACGGCGCGCAGTATCCATGATTTCCTGTTCGGTCATTGTTCACCTCCGATGTATGAAATAAGGCTGTCGCCGAAGACGAACTTCGTGCGACAGCCCTATTGTTGTATTTCTGTACGGCTTACAATCCCGCTTCCTTCTTCAACAGCTCCGCCTTGTCCGTCTTCTCCCACGGCAAATCGACATCCGTGCGACCGAAGTGTCCGTACGCTGCCGTCTGACGATAGATGGGACGGCGCAGATCGAGCATCTTGATGATACCCGCCGGACGCAGGTCAAACGTCTTCTGTACGAGCGCAACAATCTTCTCCTCGTCGATCTTGCCCGTGCCGAACGTATCAACCATGATGGAAACAGGATGCGCGACACCGATTGCGTACGCAAGCTGGATCTCGACGCGGTCCGCAAGTCCTGCCGCAACAATGTTCTTTGCGACATAGCGCGCCGCATATGCCGCACTGCGGTCCACCTTCGTGGGATCCTTGCCCGAGAATGCGCCGCCGCCGTGACGTGCCCAGCCACCGTAAGTATCGACGATGATCTTACGTCCCGTAAGACCCGAGTCGCCGTGCGGACCGCCAATGACGAACTTACCCGTCGGGTTGACGAAATACTTCGTCTCCGCGCGCAGCAGCTCTGCCGGAACGATCTCCTTGATGACCTTTTCAATCATATCCTTACGGATGGTCGCGAGATCGACGGCCTCATCGTGTTGCGTCGAGATAACAACGGTATCAACATAAACCGGCTTGCCGTCCTCATAGGCGACCGTGACCTGCGTCTTGCCATCAGGGCGCAGATATTTGAGCGTACCGTTCTTGCGCACATCCGTGAGACGACGCGCGAGCTTATGTGCGAGCACGGTCGTGAGCGGCATATACTCGGGCGTCTCGTTCGTCGCATAGCCGAACATCATCCCCTGATCGCCCGCGCCGATTGCCTCTGCCGCATCCATGTCGCCCTCGCGGGATTCGATTGCCTGATTGACCCCCTGGGCAATGTCCGGTGACTGCTCGTCCAGCGAGACGAGGATGCCGCAGGTATCGGCATCAAAGCCGTAGCTGGCGTTCGTGTAGCCGATTTCGCGTACGGTCTGACGAATGATTTTCGGAATGTCGGCGTAGCAGGTGGTCGAGATCTCACCCACGACATGTGCCTGCCCCGTCGTGACAAGCGTCTCGCACGCAACGCGTCCCTGTGGATCCTCCGCAAGAATCGCGTCCAGAATGCTGTCCGAGATCTGGTCGGCAAGTTTGTCCGGATGACCCTCGGTCACGGATTCGGATGTAAAGAGCATCTTCTTCATTTGGAACCTCCCTTAGTTCGTAAAAAGATTTTTGAGTAAGAAAACCTCGTCCCGATAAGAAAAGCCTCCCTGCAAGATAAGGGAGGCTGTGACTGCCGCTCTCATCTCATAGGCCTAGCCTAAAGGAATTGGCACCGTTGGCGCAGTCGCCATGGTTGCCGCAGCTTCATCGGGCCATTCCCTCCACTGCTCTGGATGAGGTATATTCTCTTCTATGAATCGCATTGTAACGAATACGAGGCATGTTGTCAAGGACTATTTTCATAGATTCTTAAGAGATTTCGTCACACGAGTTTCATGATTCGCCCCTTTCACCATGCTGCGCATGGTGCCCCTTCCCCGCAAGCGGGGCAGGCTTTGGGAAACTCTTCAACACGTCCTCAAGCCGATCGAGGATGACACCCGCAAGCTCCGATTTCGCCATGAGAGGGTGATCCTCAGCGCGTCCGTCCGCGTAGAAAATCTGCACATGGTTCGTCGGCACACCAAAGCCCGCATCCTTCTCCGCAACGTTGTTCGCGACGATGAAATCGAGGTTCTTTTTCGCGAGTTTCCCGCGTGCATACTCCGCGACATTCTGCGTCTCCGCCGCAAAGCCGACGAGGATCTGATGCTGCTTCTTCTGTCCAAGCTCGTAGAGGATATCGGGGTTGCGTGTGAGCGTGATCGTCAGCTCTCCATCCGACTTCTTGATCTTGTGCGCGGCAATCTCTGCGGGACGATAGTCCGCGACCGCCGCTGCCTTGATGACCGCATCCACAGCGTCATACTCTGCAAGTACCGCCGCGTGCATATCGCGTGCACTCCGCACGTCCACGCGCCGCACGCCCGCAGGCGTTGTGAGAGGTGTCGGCCCCGCGACGAGAATCACCTCCGCGCCGCGCCGTACCGCCTCGGCGGCGACCGCGAAACCCATGCGGCCCGTCGAGCGGTTGCCGAGGTAACGCACGGGGTCAAGTGCCTCCTCCGTACCCGCCGCCGTCACGAGGATACGCCGTCCCACAAGGCTCTGTGTACGCGAAAAATACGCCTCCACCACACGCACGATCTCCACGGGTTCGGGCAGCCGCCCCGCGCCCGTCGTGCCGCACGCAAGCTGCCCTGCGGCGGGCGGGATAACAGTCACGCCGCGTGCCGTAAGGCGCGCAACATTCTCCTGTGTAACGGGATTCTCCCACATGCCCGTATTCATCGCGGGCGCAATCAAAAGAGATGCGCGCGTTGCGAGCACACTCGTCGTCAACATATCGTCGGCGATGCCCGCCGCAGCCTTTGCAATGAAGTTCGCCGTTGCTGGCGCGACAAGCACGAGCTCCGCGAACTCTGCGAGCGCAATGTGCTCGACGTGATGGTGCGGCTCGCCCCACATCGTCTCTGCAACGGGCTGTCCCGTGATCTCACGAAAAGTCAGCGGCGTGACAAAGGATGCCGCCGCGCGCGTCATAATGACACGCACATCTGCCCCCGCCTTCTTGAGGCGGCGTGCGATCTCAACCGCCTTATACGCGGCGATTCCGCCCGTCACTCCGAGGACAATGCGCCGCCCCGCGAGTACACCCATGTCAGACGCTCTCATTGCAGAGGTCATAGCTGATCTTTCCCTCCGCGATCTCCTCAAGTGCGTTCGTGACGTTCTTCGTCGAACGCGCACGCTCGGACTTCACGGGATCGCCCTCAAGCAGCTGGCGCGCACGTTTTGCCGCAAGCACGACCACGCCGTAGCGACTGTCCACCTTCGTCAGCAGCTCATCCGTCGAGGGATTCACCATGCCGATTTCCACATTCGTCTTCATTGCCATACCTCTCTACCTTCTATATACTGTAGGATACGGTGCAATGCTCCTAAGCGAACCCTAGTGGAGCAAGTGAGGAAAGCGTGCGTTTCGCTCCCTGCGGATTTTATTCGTTCAAGCGAAGCGCGTTTGGAATCCGCAGGTATTTAAGCGAATAAGCACGCGATCACTTGCGCAACTAAGCGTTCGCGTGGAGCGTGCATCGTAAGGCTTCAAATTTCAAACTGCGCAGGATCCATATCCGCACGCATGCGTTCCGCCGCGAGGATCGTCTGAATACGCTCCGTCGCCGCCTCCACCGCATCGTTGAGCACGGCGTAGCGGTAACGCTTGCCGAGGAGGATCTCATCACGCGCAGCCGCGAGCCGCCGCGCAAGACTCTCCTCCGACTCCGTGCCGCGCCCCATAATGCGGCGATGCAGCTCCTCAAGAGACGGCGGCAGAAGGAAGATAAACGTCCCGTCGGGACAGCGCTCCATCACGTTCAGCGCGCCCTGCGTGTCGATCTCCAAGAGGATGTCCTCACCCGCCGCGCGACGCTTTTCAATCGGCGCGAGCGGCGTGCCGTAGTAGTTGCCGTACACATCCGCATACTCGAGAAACGCACCGTCGGCAATCATTTGTTCAAACTCTTCGCGCGTGCGAAAATAGTATTCGCGTCCCTCCTCTTCCCCCACACGCGGCGCGCGCGAAGTCGCGGAAACCGAGTAGGCAATGCCGCTCTCACGCGCAAGCAGTTCCTTGCAGACCGTCCCCTTTCCCGTGCCCGATGCCCCCGAGATCACGATGAGAAGTCCCTTTTTCACTCCGCCGCCTCCTTCGTCATGCGTCCCGCGATTGTCTCCGGCTGAAGCGCCGAGAGGACGATGTGACCGCTGTCCAGAACGATGACGGCACGCGTGCGCCGCTTATACGTCGCATCGATGAGCCGTCCCGCCTCGCGCGCGTCCTGCACCATACGCTTCACGGACATGGATGTCGGCGCGACAATGGCGACCATGCGTCCCGCAAGGACGATGTCGCCAAATCCGATATTGACCGTCTCCATGCTCACTCCAAATTCTGTACCTGCTCGCGCAGCTTCTCGACCTCGTTCTTCATCGCGACGACAATCTGCTGTGCGGCGGCATTGTTCGCCTTCG
>ERZ773063.1790-NODE-1790-length-12254-cov-10.938847_pt1 | contig 12254 bp, 9 predicted proteins | sample MGYA00580625_ERZ773063 | MGnify/ENA primary metagenome ERZ773063 (study PRJEB29015, sample SAMEA2738022) | human oral metagenome | biome: human oral; feature: human-associated habitat; material: dental | place: China | collected 2042 ...
GACGGCCGGCCATCCTGCGGGATGACCGGCCGTCCGGCGTCGTGCCGGCACGATGAGCGGATCGCTCACCCGGCCCGCAGGCTGCGCCGCGAGAACACCAGGAGGGACAGCGCCAGCAGCGCCGCGGCCGCCGCGCACTGCCCGGTGATCACCCGCGGATCCGGGTCGTCCACGGGCAGGCTGCCCACCATGTGCGCCGGCGAGAGGTCACGGGCCCACTCGGGCAGGCGCAGGGCCTCCGCCAGGAAGCCGACGACCGCCGTCCACGCCACCGGCACCCATCCGAGCGCGCACCAGCGGGGGCCGAGGGACACCAGCAGCGCCTGCAGGGCGCCGATGAGCACCACGGGCGGCAGGTAGGCCCAGCCGACCTCCAGGACCGAGGCGACCGGCACGGACCGGTCGGCCACGCCCCAGATGCTCACCCCCAGCACCGATGCGGACAGGCAGAGGACGCAGGCCGCGGACAGCAGCGTCGCGGCCCACCAGCCCAGCCAGAACCGGGACCGTCCGAGCCGGGTGGACAGCACCAGCCCCAGGCGGCCCGAGGACTCCTCGGCGGCCAGGTGCGCGGCGCCCTGCACCGCCGCACTGGTACTGCCGACGATCATGATGATGGCGGCCAGCTGCACCACCAGGTCAGACGCGTGCTCGAGTCCCATGCCGGCCAGCATCGAGGGGTTGGCGGCGATGATCTCGGTCATCTCCTGACTGAACAGTCCGATGAGCAGCGCCCACAGGCACACGAGCGTGAGACAGGTTCCCGTGACCGTGCGCTCCAGTCGCAGCGCCAGCACCCAGGGGGCGGCCGCGCGCGCCGAGCCGCGTGCCGGTCCGGGCCGCGGGGCGATGACGCCCGCGCCGGCGTCGCGGCGCGCGGCCACCACCGCGGCCACGGCCAGCAGCACCGCGGAGGCGAGGCAGTAGGCCACCAGGGGCCACGCCCGCGGCGAGTCGAAGGCGCGCACCTCCGGCAGCCACCCCAGCGGGCTCGCCCACGCGGCGTCCCACCCCATGGCGTCGATGACGAAGCGGGTGAGGTAGACCACGCTGACCGCGCCCAGGCCGAGTTGCTGGGCGGTGCGCGCCTGCTGGCACAGCTCGCCCAGGAGCAGGCCGACGGCGGCGAAGAACAGGACGCACGCGCCCACGCCGGCCGCGTACCAGGCCGAGCCGACCACGGGCAGGCCGGTCGCCGCCATGGAGGCCGTCAGCCCCGCCGCCGTGACGGCGCAGGTCAGGACCAGCAGCAGGGCGGCGGCGGCCAGCGGGGCCGGCCGTCCCACGCGCGATGCGGTGAGCAGCTCGGTGCGTCCGGCCTCCTCCTGACGCCTGGTCAGTCCGATGGCCGTCACCACGCCCAGGATCGGGAAGAGGATCTGCCCCATGAATCCGACCTCGACGCCGGTGATCCCCCCGAGGGTGTCCAGCGCGTAGCCGCGGCCGTTGAAGGCGTTGGAGATGCCCGAGGCGCCCGCGGTCGCGGCGTACTCGACGCGCTGGGCCCGGGTGGGGTAGAGCCCCTCGACGCCGACGGCGATGGCCACCACCAGGGCGATGCAGATGACCGCGACCAGCGCCGGGCCGCGCCATGAGGTGCGCAGCCCCAGGACCGTCATCCTCCCCAGGCCCGCCAGCGGGCGGCTGCGACGGTGAGCGGACCGCGTCATCGCGGCTCACCGCCGTCGTCGGCCTCCTGCCCGGTGTACTGGTCCAGGAAGAGCTGCTCGAGGCTCGGGGGGCGCACGGCGACCTGCAGCGGTCGGGCCGCTGCGATCGCGCTGAGGACCGCGGGCAGCGCGGCGGCCTCGGCCAGCAGCGTGGTGCGGCGGCCCCGCGGCTCGGCCCGGCAGTGCAGGCGACTGACGCCGTCCATGCGCTCCAGCCCGGGCACGGCGGCGGGGGTGACGACGTCGACGGCGGTGGCGGCGCTGGAGCGCAGCTGCGCCAACGACCCGGTGAAGACGGCCCGCCCGGCGCGCACCACCGTGAGCCGGTCGCACAGGGTCTCGACCTCGGCCAGGATGTGGCTGGAGAGCAGGACGGAGGTTCCGGCGGCTGCGCGCTCGGTGACGACGGCCTGGAAGACCGCCTCCATGAGGGGGTCGAGCCCGGAGGTGGGCTCGTCCAGGACGAGCAGCTCGACGTCGCAGGCCAGGGCCGCCACGAGTGCGACCTTCTGGCGGTTGCCCTTGGAGTAGGTGCGGAAGCGCCGGGTGGGGTCGAGCTCGAAGCGCTCGACGAGCTCGTCGCGGCGGGCCCGGTTCATGGTGCCGTGGAAGCCGCCGAGCAGGTCGATGCACTGGCCGCCGGTGAGGTTGGGCCACAGCATGGTGTCTCCGGGCACGTAGGCCAGGCGGGCGTGGATGTCGATGGCGCGGCGCCAGGCGTCCTGGCCGAAGACCGCGACCGTGCCCGAGTTGAGCCGGAGCTGGCCGAGCAGTGCGCGGATCGTGGTCGACTTGCCGGCGCCGTTGGGGCCCAGGAAGCCGTGGATCTCACCGGTGCGGACGGACAGGTCCAGTCCGTCCAGGGCGGTGACGGCGCCGAAGCGCTTGACGAGTGACCGCGCCTCAACGACACAATTTGACAGTGACTTGCTCATGAGAGTGACTCTACTTGTTAGGGTGGGGCTGTCAAGAGCCGACGACGCCCCAGGAGAGCCCCGTGTCCGTCCCCTCCAGGCGCTCCGGTGCCGACGCCCCGGAGCGTGACGCCGCCGACAGCGCCGCGAACGCCGCCCGCGCGCCGCGGCCGGGCCTGCGCGAGCGCAAGAAGGCGGCGACGATGCACCGCATCCAGGCCGCCGCCCTCGACCTGTTCGAGCGGCACGGCTTCGACGCGGTGAGCATCGAGCAGGTCGCCGACGCCGCCGAGGTCTCGCCGTCCACGGTCTACCGCTACTTCGGGACCAAGGAGGGACTGGTCGTCCACGACGAGTACGACGACCGCGTCCTTGAGCTGCTCGTCTACTACCTCCAGCGCGACGGCGACCTGGCGCACGTGCTGACCCGGGTGCTGGACGAGCTGTGGGCGGACCACTTCGTCAAGGACGCCGGACCCTCCTGGGTGCGCACCCGCTGGTGCTTCGAGCACCCCTCGATCCAGGGCGCCATGTGGGTCCTGGTCAACGAGCAGGTGGAGGTCATCGCCCGGGCCGTGAGCGACTCGCGACGGATGCCGCTGCTGCGGGCCAGGATCCTGGCCTCGGCGACCGTGTGGGGGATCGTGGCGGTCCTGCGCACCTGGTACGAGCAGGACGGGGCGAGCGACCTGCGTGCGGACATCGGCCAGATCATCGACATGCTGGCGCGCCTGGAGCAGACGTCGCCCGGGTCCTGAGCCGTGGGGCCGACGGGGGCGCCGGGCCGGTGGGGGCCGGCCACCGTGCTGCCCCGGCACCGCGACGAGCAGTCCGGGGACGCCGGGCCGGCAGGGGCCGGCCGAGCGCGGCGAACGGGGGCGATGCCTCCGATGAATCGGTTCGTAGACTGCGCGTGTGAACGATCGACTCAGCCCCGAGGGCCTGCGCTACGCCCAGGCGGTCGCCCGCACCGGCTCCTTCAGCGCGGCCGCCCGGGAGTACGACGTCACCCAGCCGGCGCTGTCCAACGCCATCCGCCGCCTGGAGAAGATCCTCGGAGCCCGGCTGTTCGAGCGCAATACGCGCGGCGCCCGCCCCACCGTCTTCGGCGCGACCATCCTGCCCCGGATCGACGCCGCCCTGGCCGCGCTCGACGCCATCACCGCGGAGGCCCGGCACTGGCGGGCGGGCGAACCGCGACCCGTGCGCATCGGCGTCTCCCCGCTCATCAGCGCCGACGTCGTCGCCCGCGCCCACAGCGCCGTCGCGGGCCTCCCCGGTCGCGGGCGGGGCTCCCTCGTCCTGCGCGAGGCCGATCTGTCCGAGTTGCGCACGGCCCTCGACGACGACGAGCTCGACCTCATCGTCGTCCCCGCGGTTCTCCCGCTCACCCGTTATCGTCATCGCGTCATCGGCAGCGAGCCGGTCGTGCTCGTCGAGCCGGGGGCGGGCGATGCGGCGGGCCCCGCGAACTCTGCGAGCCCGACGGACCTTGCGGATCCGGCGAGCCCTGCGGCCCCGGCGAACTCGGCGGATCCTGTGGACCCGATGTGCGCGGCAGCCCCGGCAACCCCGATGCGCACGGCGAACCCGGCGAGCCCTGCGGACCCGGCAGGCCCGGCGGATCCAATGCGCACGGCAGCCCCGGCGAGTCCGGCCGAGGCTCGCGCGGCCGCCGCCCGCATTGACGATGTCGCGTGCCGCACCCTTCTCCTGGTCCCCGATACCTGCGGGCTGACGACCTTCACCCGCGACCTGCTCGCCGATCGCGGACTGCCGCTTCGGGCCTACTCGGGGGAGGCCGCCAGCTACCGGGTGCTCGAGGACTGGGCGGGGATGGGGCTGGGCAGTGCGCTCCTGCCCCGCTCGAAGGTGACCCGTGTCGATTCGAGCGTGCGGCCCGTGGTCGACGCCCGCGGCGCGGCCATCACGATCGCCTACGAGGCGGCCTGGGACGGCGCGTCGCCGATCGCGGGTGAACTCGAAGTCCTGGCGGAACTCCTCGCCTCCTGAGCTCCGCCTCGTCCTTCGTCGCCACGATTCCATTTTCCACTACCCACCACCGCGCCCCTCCGCCTCCGCTACGCTCCTTTTCCACGACTACGCTCCTTCTCCCTTTGCTACGCTCCTTTTTCTCGTACAGTGAAGGGTGAAGGGGCGTAGCAGAGGGAAAGGGGCGTAGTAGACGTCGCCACGCCGCGAGGTTGACTTCAACGACGACTGGGATCAAGTGGGCTGTCAGTGAGATCGGCTCGAATAACCGCCGGAACCGGCCCGGTGACCCGTGCCCGCATCACCGTCCTATGAATATTGATAATCACCCGGAGCGGCTCGCTGGCCAAAGTATAACTTTGAGTGATGCCGACATTAGGGAGAATCCTCTACCGAATCAGCCCCCTCGACCCTACGGTGTGGCCAGTGGCGCACCGTCGCAGGGCGCCACCCGACAGCTAAGGAGCCATCATGACCGCATACCTTCAGGTCACCATGACCATCGACCCGGCCGACCGCGCCGCCGGCGCCAAGGTCTACTCCGACTACCTGCAGGAGTTCCTCGACACGGTTCCCGGTGCGAAGACCAAGGAGCTGCTCGTCCGCGACGAGGACGTCCAGGTCCTCCACGGCTTCGAGACCGCCGAGCAGGCCAGCGCGTACCTGAGCAGCGAGCTCTTCACCACCAAGGTCGTCCCCGGCCTGACCCCGCTGTTCAAGGCAGACCCGGACATCCGCGTCTACACCGTCGCCTGATCGGCGCGACCGGCGCGGTCCGCCCGACCGGGCACAGCAACTGCTGCCGGTTTTGGCGTTCTGGGAGGATCGTTCGGGCCGGCACCCCGGATGTGCTCGGCAGTTTCCGCGTAATTCCGCGGTTCTGGCGGCGGTGCGGTGGGGTGCGGGGCGGAACGATCCTCCCAGAACGCCATGTCCCGCCCCGGACGGGTTCCGCGGGGGAGGGCTCTGGCGGGTCGGTGGTGGGTCCGTGCAGGTATTGCCCGCCCCGGACGGGTCCCACGGGACGAGGACCCGAGTTTTATTGAGTCTACTGAGGCTCGCGGGACGCGCGGGGCCTGCGGGATCGGGGTGGAGCATCCGGGCGGGGCCGGGGCCAGTGCGGCTGGGGCCGGGTGTGCGGAGCGGGGACTGGTTGAAGCGGAGTTGCACATTCGACCGGAACCCGTCATCGGAGGATCCGCGGAATCATGCGGAAACGCCCCAGCGTTCAACGCTGGTGAAATCCTCCCATGTGCAGAGCGACCCTCTTTGCACATGGGAGAGCACCATCAGGAAGCCGACGATTCGCAAGAACCCCGGAATCATGCGGAAAACCCGGAATTGCTCCACGAGGGCGCCCCCGCCCAATGTGCAACTTCACCCGAACGACCCGAGGAGACCCGCACAACCGGAGAACGGTCCACACCAGGGGACCCGTCCCAGCGACAGTCCGGCCCTGCGACCGCGGGAGCGGCCCGCACCGCCCGGGAGCCCGGGACGACCGGAGGAGCAGCCTGCCCGCACCACCCGAACCCGGCCACTGTCAGTCCGGCTGCTCGACGCCCAGCCACTCGTACCAGCCGCGGTGCAGCACCAGCCAGGCCAGCAGCCCGTAGCCGGCCTGCCCCGGATGGTCCCGCCCCGCGGCGGTGACGTCGTTCATCCACTGCTCGTGATTGCGCAGCGGCTCGAAGGTGTCCACGAAGGGGATCCCGCGCCGCGCGCACACCTCGCCCACCGCGCGCGATAGCGCCGCCGTCGCGTCCGGGTTCACGCTCGGCAGCGGGGGAGGGCCCACCACGAAGCAGGAGCGGTGCTCGTCGGCGGCCTTGTCGAGGATGTTCGCCACCGACAGGCGACTGCGCGCCGGCGAGATCCTGGCGGCGACGTCGGCCGTCCCGATCCCGACGACGAGACGGTTGATGCCGCCGGGAAGCGAGCGCCGTGCCACCTCGGACTGCCAGCGCTCGGCCAGTTGCGCCGTCGTCTCCCGCGGGACGGTGAGCATGAAGGTGATGGCGTCCACGCCCCGGGTGCGGGCCATGACCCGGCCCGTCCAGCCCAGGGCGCGACCATCGCCGTAGCCGGCGATCAGCTCGTCACCGATGAAGTGGATCCGCGTGTCCTCCACGTCGCCCTCCTGCGCCCGGAACCTGTGCGGGCACGACTTTCGACCGAGAAGGCGTTCCCGGGCGACGTGCCCTGCGCCCGGAACCTGTGCGGGCACGACGCTACCGCGTCCGGCCGCCCGCGGAGTGACGAAGCCCCGAACCCGCGCCCCGCCCGCGGGGAGGTGCGGCGGTGCGCCCCGCCCGGGGCGACGGGGATGGGGCCGGGCCGGCCCGCGTCCCGCTCGCGGGGCGCGTCCATACTGTCCCCATGCGGGTTGCGAAGATCGCCGAACTGACCGGGACCACGGTTCGCACCGTGCGCTACTACCACTCCCTGGGCCTGCTGCCCGTGCCCGCCGAGCGCGGGGGATGGCGCGACTACGAGCTCGCCCACGTGGCCAGGCTGTCGCGGATCCGCTGGCTGGTGCGGGCGGGCGTCTCCCTGGAGGCGGTCGGGCGCATTCTGGGCGAGTCCGACGGCGCCGCCAGCCTCGACCCGGAGGGCGGGCGGGGCGGAGCGGGCGCGCTCGCCCCGCAATCCCCGCAGACCTCGCAGTCGCGGACCGAGGAGGCCCCGGAGACCGGGGAGGGCGCGACGAGGGCGAATCCGGTCGTGGAGGACCTGGCCGGCGCGTTGGAGGCCGTCGAAGAGCACCTGGACGAGGTGACCCGCCAGCGGGATATGCTCGCCGGCCTGCTGGAGCGGGCCCGCGGCGGGGCGACGGTATCGCCGATGACCCCTCGCATGGCGGCATTCTTCGATCGCATGGAAAGGGCCGCCCCCGACGGGGCCACCCGGGCCACCGTGCGCAATGATCGCGACCTGGTCGACCTGGCCTGCTATCGGGGCCAGATGCCGCCGGAGGCCGAGGTCTTCTTCAACGACCCCCACCCGCGGTTCGACGCCGAGTCGCTGGCCCTCTACGCTCAGGATCCCGCCGAATTGTCTGACGAGGAGGTGGAGCGGCGCGCGCGGACCACGGTCGGGAACCTGGAGGCCCAGCTGGATCCCGAGCGCCTCAGGGACCTGGCGCGCAGCGTCGACGTCGACGCCGTGCGGTCCATATTCCGGTTGACGGCCGCCCTGGAGTACTTCGACATCCGACTCGCCCGGGCCCTGGAGCGGGAGTTCCTGGCCACGATCGAGCGGTGGCGCGAGGGCTGAGCCCGCCGCGTCCTCGCCCCCGGGAGAAGCCCCACGGTCCGGCGCTCCAGGACCGGGCCGCGCCCTCGCCCCCCGGCACCACGGTCCGGCGCCCCAGGGCCGGGGCGCGACTCACTGCGGGGCGAAGGCCCGGGCGATGAGCCGGGCCTGGTCGGCCCGGTGCATTCCGACGCTGCCGACGGCGGGGGCGGCGGCCTCCGGCCGGGAGACCAGGCGCACCGGGCCCGACGCCGTCATCGACTCCGGCAGGTGCAGGCCGAGGTAGGGCCACACTCCCTGGTTCGCCGCCTCGTCCTGCACCCAGCGCACCTCGGCCCCGGCGAAGGGGGCCAGGGCCCCGGCCAGCTCGTCGAGGGGCAGCGGGTAGAGCTGCTCCAGGCGCACAATGGCCGTCGCGAAGTCCTCCCGCGCCGCCCGCTCGGCCAGCAGGTCGTAGTAGACGCGCCCGGAGCACACCAGCACCCGGCTCACGCCCGCGCCGGAGGCGACGGCCGGGTCGGTCTCGCCGATGACCGGCCGGAAGACCCCGGAGGTGAAGTCCTCCACCGCGCTCGTGGCGGCCCTGAGGCGCAGCAGCTGCTTGGGCGTGAAGACGACGAGCGGGCGGCGCGGACGCGAGTAGGCCTGCTCGCGCAGCAGGTGGAAGTGGTTGGCGGGCGTGGAGGGCTGGGCCACCCGCATATTGTCCTGCGCGCACATGAGCAGGTAGCGCTCGATGCGCGCCGAGGAGTGGTCGGGCCCCTGGCCCTCCTGGCCGTGGGGCAGGAGCATGACCAGCCCGGAGCGCTGCCCCCACTTCTGGGTGGCGGAGGTGACGTACTCGTCGATGACGCACTGGGCGCCGTTGGCGAAGTCGCCGAACTGGGCCTCCCACATGGTCAGAGCCTCGGGGCGCTCGACGGCGTAGCCGTACTCGAAGGCCAGGGCCGCGTACTCGCTGAGCAGGGAGTCGTAGACGCTCAGCGGCGCCTGGTCCGGGGTGAGGAAGTCCAGCGGCGTCCACTCGGCACCCGAGTCGTGATCGTGCAGGACGGCGTGGCGCTGGGCGAAGGTGGCGCGGCGGGCGTCCTCGCCGACCAGGCGCACCGGCACACCCTCCATGAGCAGGGAGCCGATCGCGATGAGCTCGCCCAGACCCCAGTCGATGCCGCCCTCCCGGGTGGCGCGCCGGCGCCCGGCGAGCATGGCCTCCAGCTTGGGGTGGACGGTGAAGCCCCGCGGGTGGGCGACCTGCGCGTCCCCGATGCGCTCGACGACGCGGCGCGAGACCGCGCTGGTCCAGCCGATCATCATGCCCTGGCCGGCGCGCTGGGAGGCGGGCACCTCCAGTCCGGTGGTCTGCAGACCGACCTTGGTGGGGTCGGTGGCGTCGATCGTGTCGTTGGAGGGCGGCGGGCCGACGTGGGCGCGGGCGGCCCGCGCGTGGGCGGCCCGGGTCTCGGCGAAGATCCGCTCCAGCTCGTTGCGGGAGTCGCGCTCGATCCGCCGGGCGTCCTCGGCGGTGATATCCCCGCGCCCCACCAGGTCGGCGGTGTAGACCGCGCGGGTCGAGGGCAGGGAGTCGATGAGGCGGTACATGACCGGCTGGGTCATCGACGGGTCGTCGCCCTCGTTGTGACCGCGGCGCCGGTAGCAGATGAGGTCGATGATGACGTCCTTGTGGAAGGCCGCCCGGTACTCGTAGGCGAGGCGGGCGGTGCGGGCCACCGTCTCGGGGTCGTCGGCGTTGACGTGGAAGATGGGCACCTGCAGCCCCTTGGCCAGGTCGGTGGCGTAGGTGGTCGAGCGGGCGGAGGCCGACCCGGTGGTGAAGCCGATCTGGTTGTTGACGATGATGTGCACGGTGCCGCCGGTGCGGTAGGCGGGCAGCTGGCTCATATTGAGGGTCTCGTAGACCACGCCCTGCCCGGCGAAGGCGGCGTCGCCGTGCACGAGCACCGGCATGATCGTATAGCCCCTCTCGCCCAGGCCGATGCGGTCCTGCTTGGCGCGCACGATCCCCTCGACGACGCCGTCGACCGTCTCCAGGTGGGAGGGGTTGGCGGCCAGGGACACGCGGGTGGACACGCCGTCGGTGCCGGTGAAGACGCCGTCGGTGCCCAGGTGGTACTTGACGTCGCCGGTGCCGGCGCCCTCGATGACGCCGGCGCCGTCGAACTCGTCGAAGACCTGCCCGTAGGACTTGCCGGCGATATTGGTCAGCACGTTGAGGCGGCCGCGGTGGGTCATGCCGATGACGACCTCGTCCAGGCCGTCGTGGGCGGCGGCGTCCAGCAGCCGGTCCAGGGCCACGATGAGGGACTCCCCGCCCTCCAGGCTGAAGCGCTTCTGGCCCACGTACTTGGTCTGCAGGAAGGTCTCGAAGGCCTCGGCCTGCTCCAGCTTGGTGAGGATCCGACGGCGCTCGGCGGGGGTGATCGCCGGGCGCTCGCCCTCCAGGCGCTCCTGCCACCAGGCGCGCTGGGCGGGGTCCTGGATGTGCATGTACTCGATGCCGGCGGTGCGGCAGTAGGCGTCGCGCAGGCGGTTGAGGATCTCGCGCAGGGAGGCGCGCTCGGTGCCGCCCAGGCCGCCGGTGGGGAAGGCGCGGTCCAGGTCCCACAGGCTCAGCCCGTAGGAGGTGATGTCCAGGTCCGGGTGGCGGCGCAGGCGGTAGGCGAGCGGGTCGGTGTCGGCGGCCAGGTGCCCGCGCTGGCGGAAGGCGTGGATGAGTTCGGCCACGCGCGCGGGCTTGCCGGTCTCCAGGTCGGCGTCGTAGACGGCGTCGCGGGCCCAGACGACCGGCTCGTGCGGGATGCGCAGGGACTCGAAGGCCCGCTCCCAGAACCCGTCGAGCCCCAGCAGCTTGCGCTCCACCAGCCGCAGGAACTCGCCGGAGGCCGCCCCCTGGATGACGCGGTGGTCGTAGGTGGAGGTCAGGGTGAGGGTCTTGCCGATGCCGTGGCGGGCGAGGGTCTTCTCGCCGGCGCCGGCGAAGGCGGCCGGGTAATCCATGGCCCCCACGCCGACGATGAGGCCCTGGCCGGGCATGAGGCGGGGCACCGAGTGGAGGGTGCCGAACATGCCGGGGTTGGTCAGGGTCACGGTGGTGCCGCGGAAGTCGTCGACGCCGAGCCCGCCCTCGCGCGCCCGGCGCACGAGGTCCTCGCAGGCGGCCACGAAGCCCGCCAGGTCCATGAGGTCGGCCCTCTTGACGGAGGGCACGAGCAGACGGCGCTCGCCGTCGGGGCCGGGGACGTCGACGGCCAGGCCGAATGCGATGTGCGCGGGCTCGCGGAGCACGGGCCCGCCGGCGTCGTCGACGGCGTAGGAGACGTTCATGGAGGGCATCTCCGACAGGGACTCCACCACCGCCCAGCCGATGAGGTGGGTGAAGGAGACCCTGCCGCCGCGGGTGTGGGCCAGGTGGCCGTTGATAATGGCGCGGTTCTCGATGAGGACCTTGGCGGGGACGGCGCGGGCGGACGTCGCCGTGGGGACGGACAGCGAGGCCTCCATGTTCTTGGCGGTGCGCGCGGCGGCGCCCCTGAGGCGGACGGAGGCGTCCTCGCCGGCGCCGCCGTTGCGGCGGTGCTGGCGGGCCAGGCGCTGGGCGTAGGGGGAGGTGGGCGGGGCGGTGCCCGACGGCGGGGCCGGCGGCAGGTCCGAGCGGGTGACGTCCTGGATGGAGAGGACCTGGCGGTGGGGCGCCGCGCCCGGGCCCGCCGGGTCCTGCGTCGGCCGGGGCCGGGGCGCGGTGTTCGACGGCGGCTGCGCGTCGGCCAGCGGGTGCGCGGTGCCCGACGGCGGGGTGTGGGCCGGGTCCTCGGGGTTCGGGCTTTCGACGGGCCCGGCGGCCACTGACTGGGAGGCCGCGGGCCCGGCGGCTGTGCTCCCGGCGTCCGAACTTTCGGCGGCCGCGATCACGGCCGGGGCCGTCGCCTCGGCTTCAAAGAGACTGCGCCACCGGGGGCCGACCGAGGCGGGGTCGGAGCGCCAGGCGTCGCGCATCTCCTCCACCATCCACTCGTTGGCCCCGAAGCCCGCGACACCGCTGTCCCTCGACACTGCCGGTCCCCTCTCGTGGTGCTGCGTCGGCGTGCGGACGAACGTCCCGTGGGGGCGTCCGGTTGGCGCGCCGCGTTCCGCGCCATCTTACGGGCACGGGCCCCCGCCGGGCACCGAAACGCGGGACCAAAGACTCACTTGCTTCGAGCGCGTGACGACGGTGTGTGGGGAGGGCCGGCCGACCAAGGCGGCCGGGGAGACCGTCCGGTCAGGAAGTGGCGCGCGAGCCGTACTGCAGGAAGTCGAGGTCCTCGAGTTCGTCGAAGAGTTCGATTTCGCGCTCCAGAAGAGCGTCCTCTTGCATTCGTTCCTGGAACTCGGGGGTCTGGATGATCTTCTTGATCTCGGCGCGACG
>ERZ773063.1791-NODE-1791-length-12249-cov-9.758160_pt1 | contig 12249 bp, 13 predicted proteins | sample MGYA00580625_ERZ773063 | MGnify/ENA primary metagenome ERZ773063 (study PRJEB29015, sample SAMEA2738022) | human oral metagenome | biome: human oral; feature: human-associated habitat; material: dental | place: China | collected 2042 ...
GTCGGGGCGCGGGCGACCCGCCGAACAGAGCTTTGCTCTGATTACTCAGATTTGCGACTTTGTGCTAAAATAGGTTCTAGCGTGGGCGTAAAATCTCACCAAATCGCGCCTAATTTCCGAGTTTTATCCCGATTTGACAGACTTTTACAACCAAGCTAGAACTCATTTCCAGTAAAATATGCAGCTCAGCCCTAGCGCCTGCGAGCGCATAGCGTCCGCTCGCCCCACCAGAGAACCCTTTGGTTTATTTTTTGATATTTTCCCCGCCAAATTATTTTTGTAGTTGCAAAGGGTTGTTTCTGGCGGTGGCGACTGTTGCGGTCGCTCGGTAATATTACTTGTTTGTGTAAATATCACGTTTCTCAAGAATCAAAGACGTATGTAGTATTTATTGTAAGTATGATACAATAAACTATGTAAAATTATAGGGAGAGCATATAGTTGCTTCAATCAAGCATTGCAGGTGCAATTCTAAAGAATCCTGAGATAAAAAGACCATCTATTGTACATGGAATCGGATTTGAGCACGGTACGACAGGTCGTATTGAGGAGCTTGAATATCATTTCGGCTTGGACGCCGAGAGTATTGCATTAACCGCACTAAAATTGCTATATGACAAGAAGTAACCCTAATGTCATTCTTCTCGCAGGCGCAAATCCGCGTAATCGCCAATGGCTATGCAAACTTTCTGAGTGTCTCAAAAACCATAGTATCGACTCAGAAACCTTTCCGTATCTTCATTGGGATAGTAAATCTGAAATAGATATAAAAAAGGAGGTGTGTCGGCTTGGAGAATACATTAAGTCGCATGAGTCAACGATAGTGATCGCAAAATCAGCAGGTGCAATTATAGGAATGAACGCAGCGCTCAATGGCGCCACTGTTAACAAGATGGTTATGATTGGCTTGCCGATTGCCTATATGGAGGAGAGGCATATTGATGCAAGTCAGCTCATTGAGAGCATTTCAGTTCCGACATTATGCATTCAGGCAAGTGAGGATCCTATGGGTAGCTACCGTGAAGTTAGCAAACTATGTTCAAGCCAACCGCTCCTTGAGATGGTGGAGGTAATAGCTGCCGACCATGCTTATACCGACCTCGCCAGTATCGCACGTCATATTGAAGCCTTTATTCACGACGTATAATTGAATAAGCAATCAACGAAAGTCCCCCGCTAGATTAAAACCGAAGCGTACCATCAATCATGCCGGCAAGCTGGCGTACGTCATTTAGCTGCTTAACGCCAGGATTAAGCGTACCAAGCGGATCAAATAGCTTGCGGATCGCACGGTACATGTCAACGCGCCGCGCACCAATGCATTCGTATGCAAATCGGCTTAGCAACCGTCCTTCGCTGTGCTGACCAACGATTGCGCCGCCGTACTGATGAACGAGCCGCGCTGTTTCGTCAAACAAACGCATGAGTTTTTGCCGGTCGCTCGCCTGCGCTATCGGCGCAAGCGGATATGCCGACACGAGTTCAGTCAAACCGTCTACCGCAATTGGCAGCTCCACGCGCAACTTATTAGCAAGCGCCGTCAGCGCTTTTGTGAAATCCTCAAACCGTTCCGGCGGCACGAACCAATCGGACAACAATGGCGGCACGCCAACGCCTGCACGATCTGGCAGTGTAGAATAGCGCGTAATATCAAGGAGCGTCAATAGCGAAGCGCGCGCATCATCGTCCAATACCAGCGAAACGTCAGCTACGCTACCGCATAATTTTTCAAGTTTTTTCTTTCCTTTCGCACGGGCACGCGCGTTAAAATCGTCAAACCCAACAAGAATAACCGCCTGCGGTGCTTTACCGCCAACCTCTTGAAACCATGGCGCCTTATAACCAACCTGTACCGCCCGCCGTACGAGCGTCGCATCAAAGTATTTCACAAACGCCGGCGCGAACCGGCGTAGCTCATCGAGCATGTCGCGCGCTGTGTCTGCCGAAGCAAATACAAGCGCCGCCGTATCCAAATGCTGGCTGCGAAAATCAACACGCAAAATCATCTCGCTGATAATACCAAGCGTGCCCTGGCTACCGATAAAGAGCGGCGTCAGGTCGATGCTACCGTCGCGGTCGCGTACACGCGCAATACTGTTATAGCCAGTTTGATCGCGCTCGTGGATTGTACTGATTTCATCAGAGTAATCTTCCAAAATTGTTTCTACACCGCGGTAAATATCGCCCTCTAAATCCTGCTGGCCTTTCTTGCGGCTGAGCTCGCGTTTACTAATTTTGCCAGTCTGCAGCACGTCGCCGTTCGCTAGCACAACCTCTAACTGGCTCACATTCGCCGCAAGCGAACCATATTTGCCCGCCAGATACCCCGCAGCATTGTCGGCAATCGCGCCGCCAATTGTGCCGCGCGGGTCAAGTCCATCAAGCGCCAGAACTCCCGTGCCCTGCAAGGCAAGCGCCGATTGAAGCGCCTGAATCGTCACGCCAGGCTGCAAACGTGCCAACCGCTGTTTACTATCATATTCAAAAATCGTGTTCATGTGTGCCGCGAGAGAGATTTGTGCGCCGCGACCGACAGCACCGCCATTAATGCCATATCCGGCACCACGCGCTACGAGCGGCAACGCGTGTCCGCGCTCAGACAGCTGCCACGAAAATCGCGCCGTTTTACGAATATCGCTCGTATTTCGCGGCGACACGACCATTTCAGGAGCAATCGCCAAAATCCCCGCGTCCCTGGCGCGCGCCGCACGCAAATCCGTGCGAAAATCTACCTCGCCTGCCAAGTGTCCGCGCAAATAGGTTGCGACTTTGCTCATTATTACCCCTTATCCCTAATCATTTACGTCTGGATTTATTTTAACACAAGCATAAGCAGGCATAAAGCTGTTTTTTCGATTTTGGAACTTTAACAGCTTACACAAAACATACTGCTGATATTAGTAGTATTCTGCTACACTACCAGCAACCGCCACGCCGTCACAAAGAGGACGACAGCGACGTAAGATACAAGCGCGCCCATACAGATGCGGGCCACAATTTTCCACTGTTTACGCGAATTATGCTTAGCTTTCCACCGCGTCAAAACTGCCAAAAATATTAGCACTGCAATAATAACCACTTCGCCACCAAAAGCAAAAAGACTGAACCCCTGCTGTGCGCTGATAGGAATTGTGCACGGGGCATCAAGTTCATACCACATACCGCCGACTAGTCGTCTGCGAACAGGGCTGAGTACCCACCCTCCGACTTCATTGCGGTATGGCTGTGTAGTGTAGACGGTACTTGTGCACATAAACATATAGATCCTCCGTATGGCTGTTATTTCGTACTAAATATAAAGTGTACACTCCTAGCTGAGAATATCAAGCAGATCAATATACCAATAAAAGAGCGTATGCGATTTTGAAAATGTTATAGCAATCGACACCGCATCCTGCTATAATTCTCTGTGGGAATATTTCACAGTATTAATATGCGGATGTGGTGGAATTGGTAGACACGTATGCCTTAGGAGCATATGCCTCACGGCGTGAAGGTTCAAGTCCTTTCATCCGCACCACGGTGCTCTTATACGAACCCGCACCACAGAAGGAACCTTCTGTGGACTCCTCAAACGAATCACGCTCACCCACTCGGGTGGGCGTTGTTCGTGGTGAGGAGGAGAATGCGGAGGTTGCGGAGGCTGAGGGAGCCGAGCAGGACGAGAGGTCTGAGGTCCCAGCGGAGGATGCTGTGCGGCGCTTCGTCCCGGGTTTTGTCCTTCGCTTCGGCTCGTCTGCCTGCTCATCGCCGGACCATCCCTGCGCTGCCTGCCGGGCGACGGTCAGCAGCCGTAGGCCGCTCAGCTCGTTGAATGGGAAGGCCAAGACGACGGCAGCGCTGGTGTGGCTGTGGGAGTCGCGGACCAGGATGGGCGGTGTACTGCCTGTCGGTGCAGCGCTGCTGCTGTCTCCAACTCCGCCTGCTGCTGACGATGGCCTGGCGGTCAGGCCGACTGTGGTGAGGGTCTCATCATTGTCTTTCGCCTGCTCGGATATGCCACTCGCACCATCCCCTGGTAGCACAACCCGTCCATCCTCGTCGATGAGTGGGTTGACCAGGATGTGGTCGAAGAAGACCTGGTTGAGCTGCTTCTTGAGGTGGTCGGGGGCGGCGGTGTAGAGCCGGGAGGCGTCTTCGAGCAGGTCGAGGGCTTGGCTGAGGTGCTGGCGCACGAGGCTGGCATCGGCTTGGTAGCCGGTCAGAGTGCGCTCGATGCCTCGGAGTTCTCGGCTGAGCCGGTCTTGCTCGTCTTTGAGGAGGTCCAGGGGGATGGCACCGGCGTAGTGGGCTTGGAGGAGCTGACGGCGCTGGTCCTCGACGTGGGTGCGGCGCACAGTCAGGGAGCGGATGTCATGGGCACTGCTGGCCTCGATCTGTTCCAGCTCCTGGAGCAGGTACTGCTCGACCAGGGCGCGGTCCTGCGGGGACAGGCAGACCGATCGGTAGACATCGGCCACCCGGGCTTCGACCTGCTCAATGAGCACGGCCCGGAAGGCGCAGTCGTGGCTGCGGTGGCGCCGGGCGCAGACGAAGTAGGGGTAGACAGTGCCGGAGCGGTTCTTGGCGTTCTGGACCAGGAGCCGAGCGCCGCACTGGCCGCAGACCACGGCAGAGCGCAGGAAGTGGGTGTGGATGCGCTCCCGCTCACCATTGCGGTGAGAAACGAGGATGTCCTGCACCGTCTGCCAGGTCTCAGCGCTAACCAGTGCCTCATGCTGTCCGGGGTACTCCACACCCTGGAAGGTGACAATGCCCTTGTAGTAGGGGTGACGCAGCAAGGTGTGCAGCCGATTGGCCGTGATGGGTTTGGCAGGCTTACTCGGCGTGGCAGGGACGGTCAGCCCCAGGCCGCTCAGATGGTCAGCCAGGGTCCGCACCGTCCACTGGCCGGTGGCGTACTCGGTGAAGGCCAAGCGCATCAGGGACGCTCGCTCGGGGTCGAGCTCGACGGTGCGGATCTCCCGACCTTGGGGGTCCCGGCTGCGGGTGTTGCGGTAGCCGAGTGGGGCCTTGCCCAGGGTGCCGCCACTGCGGGCCTTCTCGCTCATCCCCTTGATGACCTCATTGGCCAGGTTGCGGGAGTAGAACTCAGCGATGGAGCTCATGATGCCGTGCAGCAGCATGCCGCCCGGTGTCTGGTCGATATTTTCGCTGGTGGAGATGAGGCGGACACCCGCCTCATCCAGCACCCGGTTGATTTCGACGTCGTCAGCCCGGTTACGAGCCAGGCGGTCCAGCTTGTGCACGATGACGTAGTCGATGGGCTCCAGCGGGCTGGTTGACCTGTTCGCCTCATCGCCAGTACCTGAGGCACGACCAGCCTGCGAGAGAGCGGCGCCCTGCCGTCCGGCCGCGCGACCGGACAGACGAGACGCAGCGCCAGCCGTTGCCCCTACACTATTGTTCTCCTGTAGGTAGGCCAGCATCTGCTGCAGGGCCGGCCGGTTGGCGCTACGGGCCGACTCTCCTCGATCCACGAACTCCTTGACGATGAGCGCACCGACACTGGCGGCCTTGCGCTTGTTGGCGGCCCGCTGCGCTGGGATGGAGAAGCCCTCCTCCGTGCCACCCCGCTCGGCTTGCTCCCGGGTCGACACCCGGATGTACGACACCGCTCGCTTGGGCGTCAGGGCCTGGCTCATCGCGGCGAAGGGATCTGAGGCGCCCGGGGGTTCCATGGACGCCGGACCACCGCCCCCGGCTCTGAGCTCGGTGCCACCACGCGAGCTGACGCCACCGGACCACGCTGCGCCATCCGTACTTGCTGCCTTGCTTCCACTCATGACGACCCCCTCTCATGCCTTATTTGATCTATTCGATCATGTTCTGAATCTATTGACGCTCAGTTGGACGGAAGAGTCAAGTCAGGCGGACGCGTGGTCAAGGAAGGCGCCCAGGGATTTGCGTTGACTCTATGGGGGCGCCCATATCCGCCCTGACCTGCACCGATGTGGAGTCGATCCCTGTAGGGGCACCTACTGCGCTCCAGATTTCAGGGGGTTGGTCGAGATTCGTCGTCTCGCGAGTCCTGTCGCCCCCTCCCGCACCCCTGTCGAGTCTTGGATGGGCGTCGGCCAGCGTCAGCCGCCGACCTCACGCTGCGTGACCGCCCCTCCGCGCATTCCCCGGGCCACGGTTCCGACTCGAGTGCCGTGATGCTGCTTGCTGCCGATCCGCGATTGATAACCATATGCGCAAGACCTGCAAGTTTGCACAACATTTGATTTCGAAGTTGAAGAATATGTCTTTGGCCGAGGTTGGCGTGACGTCACAAATTGGAGGAATCGCACAATGGTTGGCGAGCTGGTCATGGACCTCGTACCAGGCATGCCCTGCGATAATGGGGCAAAGGTCGCTGATGGTGCCAACTGGTGGCTCGGGGGATCATCAAGGAAGACGACCATCCCTTGAGATAGCGCCAGATTGGGCGCCTACCACATGTATGGAGTTGCATGGGTCGTTTGAGAAGTGCTAGTCTATGGCCTGACTCACAACGAAGGTGAGCGCGGCTCGGGGGCCGAGAGCCCCCCAGGCGAGACAAGATCCCAAGATCCCGCAACACCGCAGTGCTTCGACACTGCGCCTAGATCGATCCACTGGCACGAGAGACCGCACCTCATCAGTGCTCACTGACGCTTAGGCACTATAGAGCAAGGCCGACCATTTGAGTCAGGCTAGCTCAGGAAGGAGGAGTCATCATGAACTCCTTCGCCCCCATCACCCTTCCCCTGCTCCCGCCGTGCCGCTTCAAGCGGTGGCTGGCCACCATCACAGCCGTACTCCTCACCACCCTGGGACTCACTGCCATCGCTCCGGCCGCGCAGGCGGCGCCGACGGAGGCGACCGCGACGGTGTTCTCCGTACCGGGCTGGGACTACGCGAATGTGCGGAGTGGGCCCAGTACCGACAAGGCGGTGGTCAAGACCATCCCTGCTGGCTCGACGGTGACGCTGGGCTGCTCCACCCACGGCAGCATCGCCGCTGGCCCGTACGGAGCCTCCAACCTCTGGTACAAGGTGTCTGGGACCGACACCTACATTGCCGACGTCATGGTGTTGACGGGGAGTGACGAGGCGGTTACCGGCGCGTGTACCGAGACAGAGGAGGTACCAGCACCCGCGCCCAAGCCCGCCACCCCGTCGCAGAACTACAACCGTTCGGCAGCCGTCCAGTGGGCGCATGACAATGTGCGTACCGCGCCACGTTTCGAAAGCGACTGCACCTGGTTCGTCTCTCAGGCGCTGTGGGCAGGAGGTTTGCCTAAATCCTCCGATTGGACTTCTAACGTTACCTCGCTCTCCATCAAGAAGCCATATCTCCTACAGCCCAGAGCGGCCACCGGGGCAGACTACCTGAAGAACTACCTCGTCAACGACACTGGCATGGCGACGATCACCGAGCTGAAGTGGAGTGACAACACTGCTGGAGGCGCCCAGCCTGGCGATATCATCGCCTACGACTGGAATAGCGGCGCTGACGGCGTGATCGACCACCTCGCCATCGTCACCGGTTCCACTCCTGAGGGCTACCCGCTCGTCTCTCAGCACACCCCCGCCCAGTACGACCGATACTGGTCTTACTCTGAGTCCGGTCGGGACTGGATCGAGAACGCCGAGAAGGGAGCGCGCGTCTACCTCATTCACATCGCCTACTAGTTGACAAAAGCCAGCCGGTAGCTCACAATATCCTCCAGCATGACCGCATAATTCATGCTGGAGGATATTGTTTATGGTTATATGCCCAGAGCCGGGATACATGAAGCAGCCATACAGTCACGAGATTATTGGTGACTGGGTCTTCACTCCTGTTCTTACGCGACATGTGGGTGGCGACTTCGGTCGCTCGTTAGACGAGCGCTGCGTCATCCCCTTCAATGCCAAGCAAGGCGTAAGTCTCTTCGCCTTCGGCGGTGAACTCGTCATCGTCGTGTCGTTGCTCATTTTTGCCCTGCTGACGCGGCGGCAAGCAAAGCGCACGCCACATACTCTCTGGAAGCGCGCGGCACGTGTGTCGATGTGGGTACTCCTATTCTACATCGTCGCTATATCGGCGGTGACTGCATGGCGGATCTTGAGACCCTAGGAGCGAAAATGTGCATAGCCTGAGAGACTCAGGAACTCGTTGACGTGAGGCTGCCATTGTAGATGCCACCGCTACACACAAGAGGTAAGAGGATTCAAGACTGCACGCCGAGTTCACAGATACTGACGCAGCCAGTCTGGAATATAGGGGTCGTCTAGAGCCCACGATTCGACCAGGCTCTCTTCCCGATCCCATGTTCTCTCGTCGCCATCGAAAAACTTCTGTCGATGACACTTGTACTTGACGACCTGGTCGCCTTCGCGGCGGTACTCATTCCAATAGTAGTTCTGCCTCCCGTAGCCTTTCCATTCATTGGTTCGGTAGATTAGCATGCGAAGCGCCCTCCTTGACATCGTGTAGTATTGATGCGTAGTTCATGCGTATTGGTTGCTCAGATCAAGCCTGCGTCAGACGGTTTGAAACGTAAGGATATCCAATGTCGTAGTGCTCGATTGGGCTCTTTTCCAACTCCTTGAGTTCACCACGTGAGGTGCGAAGCCAGTTGTGGCCAGCGGCATCGCGGAAGGCGAGCTCAACGCCGGGGTACGCATGCATACCACGCCAGCCTTGGGGGAACGGAAACTGCCAGTCTCCGGGTGGGACGCTCCTGAAGGTGTGACGGTAATTCTGATCCTGCTCGACGGGAGCGTGTCGCCCGTCCCCGTCCTTGATGACGAATGTCAGGGCCGCGTCGTAAATCGGCTTGCCTGAGGTGTTGCTGAGGATCTGGAGCTCTTGTGCCTCGTCGACCCATGCAGTGACTCGTTCGGCCTGGCGTCGGCGCCGGTCAGAGCGGTCTTGTTCATAGTTGGCCTGATACTGGTCCGCATTAGCCTTTAACTGCTTGTTAGAGGTCCGCAATGCGAGGACGGCTGTAATAGCAGCAATAGTGGCGCAGGAGGTACTGATTGCCGACAACCAGTCTTGAAGCACTGTTAATCTCCTTCTTGTAATTGTTGGACATTAGTGGTCATGAGTTAACGTAGGCAGAGCTTCGGTAACGATAGCATAATACTAGTGGCGGACATGGACGGTAGGCCGACGGGGGGTGCGCTACCCGTCTTCGATACGAATAGATGGATCGACGAATTCTTTGAGGCTTTACTGGCCGAATTTCCATTTTGGTATGATCTGGTCAGACGACTCCTTGAGTCTCGCGAAACAGTCAGCAAGGAACTCATTGAATGCCGCAACCAGTTCACCGAGGGGAGCGTAAATAAGTTTCGGGTCGGCGTCATCTGCCTTGATCTTGTTGTGCTCGTAGTTGATCGCTGTCGCTCTCGGCTGGTCATTACCTATGAGTGTGGAGTCAGAGTCGGCGAACGAGTGCTTCAGGGCGTTCGACAGTCGATTCAAGAAATCAAGGAAGTCTTTGTGGTCGGTCAAAATTGACGCTGGCTGACATTTCCTGACAGCACCGCCGATCATGTCAATTTTGATTTCAGAGGGATAAGCGCCATCCTCAATGTACTTCTCCAGATACCAGATAGTTGCGACAAGCTCGTCGGCGCACCGTCGCATTCCTGCGACGGCCTCTTCGGTGGCGAATAAATGGAGCTTTAGGGAGGTGCCACCTGTGACTATGTCGGCATCGGTAGGCTGAGGGGTTAGTTGAGTCCTCTTCCACACCCACCAATGAGAGTAGGCCTCGTCAAGCCGCGTGTTGACGTGTCCCAGCCGCATGCCGATCGAGAAGAACTTCGCTGAGAGATTTCCGAATGGCGTGTCGGGAGGCAACCAGAAGTAGTCCTGAGCGAGGAGCGTACTGTCGAACCGATCGCCTGTGCCTGGCTTGAGGATATACGCGAACACACCCCAATAATAGGCGTCGGTCCGCAGCCGCCGATTGAGGTAGCTGGCGTTGTGGAACGGCGCCATAGGTCACGATTCGGCCACGAGCCTCAGAGCGACAGTGTCCCTCCTACCTCCGCTCCCTCACCAGTTCCTCTGCCTCCACTCCGATGGTCTGGGCGATGCGCTCCAGGCTCTGCAGGGTGAGGTTGCGTTCTCCTCGCTCGACACCACCCATGTAGGTGCGGTGCACGCCCAGGACGCCAGCGAAGGCTTCGTGGCTGAGACCTTGAGGCAGCCGCTACCCTCCCAGCCCCCGCAGCAACTCCCCCGGATCACTGTCCAGCCCCTTGGCGATGCGCACGATGTTGTGCAGGCTGAGGTTGCGCTGGCCACGCTCAACCTGGCCGATGTAGGTCCAGTGCAGTTCACAGCGCTCAGCCAGCTTCTCCTGGGACAGCTCCAGCTCCTCGCGGCGCAGGCGCACCCGCCTGCCGAACTCGCCGGTGACGGCGGAGAGCGGCGACTTGGGGCTGAGACTGGGCACCACCACATCCCATAGGTCTCATGACTATCGATCCAGAGACGATGAGTCTCAAGACGATGTATCCTGCTGCTGCCCGATCCAGCCGATCGAGGAGGTGAGCACTATGGGCGGCAGCCTGTGACCCTTGTTCATGCAGCGTGCCCTGAGGAGCGCGCTGTGACGGCGTCCGTCAGACGGCTCTCGTCCGGCGGGCGTTGTCTTGCGGGGATGACGGAGCTCGGTGGTGTGCTGGAAGCTGTTCGGCCGAGCTCGCGGGCGTGGCAGCCCGGGCAGCAGCCTCCTCGCTCGGGAGCGTCCAGACGAAGACCAGGCCGGCTCGCGGGAACAGCCAACCGTCGTAGCGGTAGCGCAAGGCGGAGGCATCTGGCTCATCGGAGATCCTGCCGCCATCACCCCGTGAGGCGAAGTCCATCAGAGAGACCTGCCCCACGACGTCAGGGTCGTACCTCAGCTCAACGTCCAAGTCCTTGGTTGGGCGATCGATGCCCAGGTGAAAGCTCCGCCCCTCACGAGACACGGTGGTCCGAAACCGAAACGCCACGACCACCGGCTTGCTTGCCCGGATGATCTCCTCGCCCAGGTCGACCACGTAGACCTGTGAGGTGCTGTCAGCGTGGCGCTGGAAGGCAACATCGACACCATCGATGGTGAACTGCTCCAGTGTGAAGACCGCTGGGTCGCTGACCTCGAATCCCGGTGTTGGGCGGCGGTACCAGACACTGGTCTCACCGCGCTGGGCGACTAGCTCTTCGTAGCGTTGGCGGTCACTGACCACGGCGAACTTGCGGAAGCGGTGCTTCGGCACCACCGTGTACTCCCAGCGAACCGTTAGGTCGAAGAACGAGTAAGGAGCACTGCTCCTTACTCTTGGTATACCAAGAGTTGCGTCGACGCGGGCGTCATACCACCGTTCCTCCGCTGCGATGGCCTGGTGTTTGATGTCGGCGTAGACCTCCTAACCGAAGGCTGGGTCGCCGAAGCGCAGCCCCAGGCTGGTGCGCGCCAGATCGTCGAGCAGCTCCGGTGTGGCGATGCGGTGCAGGTCCTCTCGATCGATGCGGAAGGCGTCGATGAGCGCGTCGCGTAAGGTCGGTGCCTCATCGTGGATGGTCTGCCGGAAGCGTGCCACCGTCGACTCTTCTTGGTCGCGGCGGAAAGTGTACTCAAACAAGGTAGACAGGACACCAGCACCAAACAAGATGCCACCGAGCTCGCTGAGTAGGAATGAGTGTAGCCAGCTCCAGGTGCCAAGATTGAGGTGGTTGAGCCGGCCGGACAGCATCATGAGGAGGATGCCTGCCAAGGTGAGAGAAACAGCCAGCAAGGCCGCTTTGACGCGGCGGAAGCGATGGAATGGTGATGGTGCGGTGTTGGCTGCCATTCATTGTTTAGTATAGCAAATCGGGGCGATGGCGCCTACGGCGAGAGATGCTATGCGCGGTATGGCTTGACGGTATCAGGTGAATTTGTCATCATAAAAGCACGGGATGGCGTCACCGTGGTTCTGCGGAGACGACATCCCTCTATTATTGCCGACTAACCGTCTGATGCATTGTGTGGACTGCCTGGCTATGGTTAAATATAGGTATGACGAATGAAGAATTATCTCAACAGATACAAGCATTAAGTAAGACGGTCGAGTCGCTTGCCCAGACGATGAACGCTCGCTTTGGAGCCATAGATGAGCGATTCGATACATTGAGGCTTATTCATAGGGTGTAGGTGAATATGAGTCCGAGGACTGCGGTGATGGTTTCCGGGAAGGTTTCCGGTGGTCTTCTGTAGCCGGTGTGCAGGACTCTCCAGGTCTTGATGTTGGCGATGAC
>ERZ773063.1792-NODE-1792-length-12238-cov-3.852746_pt1 | contig 12238 bp, 10 predicted proteins | sample MGYA00580625_ERZ773063 | MGnify/ENA primary metagenome ERZ773063 (study PRJEB29015, sample SAMEA2738022) | human oral metagenome | biome: human oral; feature: human-associated habitat; material: dental | place: China | collected 2042 ...
ACGAGAGTCTGAAAGCACAAAAACAGATGTTAAGTAGGATGCTAAGCGTCTTCTGTGGTATTGAAATCACCCACCTGCAGAAACCCCAAGCCCTTGACGCTGCTGTATCAACGAATACTCGACCAGAGATAAGGCTCTTTGACAATCAATTACGCCTTTCTGAAACACAGGAGAAAGCCTTAGACGCACGATTGAAGCCACATTTAGGACTCTTTGCACAAGGCTTTTATGGTTATCCAGGACTCAATATGTTTGAGGATATGATGCAACATAAATGGAGTCTGAACGGCTTAGTGGGCGTAAAACTATCGTGGAACATCGGTGCACTCTATACTCATAAGAATGATAAAGCAAGACTCAGACTACAACGAGAACAAATAGAGAATGCACGAGAAGTATTCTTGTTTAACAACAGTATAGACGAGATACAACAGAAAGAGAATATCAATAGGTATCGCAAAATGATGCAGAACGACGACGAAATCATCGACCTACGCACCCATATTCGTAAGGCTGCTGAGTCGAAACTGGCTCATGGAATTATTGATGTAAATAGTTTGCTTAGAGAGATAAACAATGAGAACGCTGCCAAGGCACAGCAAGCTATACACGAGATTGATATGCTCAAAGAGATGTATAACTTGAAATATACAAACAACGAATAAAAACAACCAAACAAAGGATATGAAGAAGATCGTTATATTAGCAAGTCTTGCCTTTATCATGGCATCTTGCGGAAAAGATAAGAAGGATTATGATGCTACAGGAACATTCGAAGCAACTGAAGTGACGGTATCAGCGGAGTCTAATGGTCAGCTGATAAGCTTCAACATTACTGAAGGTCAGACGCTTAACAACGGACTAACAGTTGGTCAGATTGACGCTCGACAACTCACATTGAAGCGTGAACAATTGGCTACAAGCAACGAACAACTAACCGCAACACATAGTCAGCTCGAAGCAAACAAGCGTCAGTTGGAAGCGAATAGACAAGCAACGGCAAGCAGACAGTTAGACCTTGAGAAGCAGGTGGCATCTATTCGGCAACAAATTGCTAATCAGCAGCGTGAACGTGAGCGCTTCTCTGAACTCTTAAAAGACGGTGCTGTGCCACGTAAACAGGTTGATGACATTGATTATCAGATACAAGTATTGCAGAAACAACTCGTGGCTACGCAGGAACAGATTGCCAGTCAGAATGCATCTTTAGCCGAACAGAATAAGGGTTTGGCTGCTCAAATGGACGGAATCAGCTCACAGCAGACAGGAGTAAGTGCACAGCAGGCGGGTGTTCGCAATCAACAAGCCCAGATTGACGACCAAATTGCTCACACCTTTGTGAAGAGTCCGCTCACAGGAACAGTCTTAGAGAAGTATGTTGAACGAGGTGAATTTGTCTCTGTAGGCAAACCTTTGTTCAAAATAGCAGACACCAAGCGTATGTATATACGGGCATATATCACCTCTGAACAGCTGAAAAACGTCAAGTTAGGACAGAAAGTAAAGGTGATGGCAGACTATGGTGGGGGTGAAAAAAAGCAATATGATGGTGTCGTTACATGGATATCAAGTCGATCAGAGTTCACGCCAAAGAGTATTGTCACTGATGATGAACGTGCCGACTTGGTCTATGCTATCAAGATACAGTTCCAAAACGATGGTTATGCAAAGATTGGAATGTATGGCGAAGTGAAGTTTTAAAGCGAGAAATAAACGATGACTGCAATAGAAGTAAACAACATATCAAAGTATTACGGAAAGGTACAAGCATTGAAGGATGTTAGCTTCTCGGTGAATAAAGGTGAGATATTCGGACTCATCGGACCTGACGGAGCTGGCAAGACTTCTATGTTTCGCATCCTTTGTTCGCTGCTTTTGCCTAAGACAGGAACCGCTACAGTAGACGGATTTGACGTGGTCAGTCAGATGAAAGAGGTACGTAAGCGAGTCGGTTATATGCCTGGAAGATTCTCACTCTATGAAGATTTGACGATAGAAGAGAACCTTCACTTCTTTGCTACGCTCTTCAATACAACGGTAGAAGAGAACTATGATGCCATCAAAGCTATCTATTCGCAGATTGAACGATTTAAGGATAGAAAGGCAGGAGCACTCTCTGGGGGTATGAAACAGAAGTTAGCACTCTGCTGTGCATTGGTCCATCAGCCAAGTGTTCTCTTCCTTGACGAGCCAACAACAGGTGTTGATCCAGTCAGCCGAAAGGAGTTTTGGGAGATTCTCAGTCAACTGAAGGAGCGCGATATAACCATCGTTGCCTCCACACCTTACCTCGATGAGGTGAGAAGTTGCGAGCGAGTAGCCTTCCTTTCAGAAGGAGTTGTACAAGGAATTGGTACAGCTGACGATATTCTTACTGAGTTTAAAGACATCTTTAACCCACCTTCTATCGAACGAACTACAGACGATAAGGCGATTAACGATACAAACAAAGAAGCTGAAAATGTCATTGAAGTAGAGCATCTTATCAAGGCTTTCGGTTCATTCCATGCTGTAGACGATATCTCCTTTACGGTGAAGAAGGGTGAAATCTTCGGTTTCCTCGGTGCTAACGGAGCCGGAAAGACCACCGCTATGCACATGCTTACGGGCCTCAACCAACCTACCAGTGGCACGGGAAGGGTTGTTGGGTTTGACATACGCACCGAGTATGAGCAGATTAAACGACATATCGGCTATATGAGTCAGAAGTTCTCGCTCTATGATGACCTTACCGTTGCTGAGAACATCAGCCTTTTTGCAGGTATCTACGGTATGAAAGACAACGAAATACGCCGTAAGACGGATGCGTTATTAGAGCGTCTAAACTTCTCAGAACACCGCAATACGTTGGTAGCAAGTCTGCCTTTAGGTTGGAAACAAAAGCTTGCTTTCTCAGTAAGTATCTTCCATAATCCTGGTGTTGTGTTCCTTGATGAACCTACAGGAGGTGTCGACCCTGCCACACGTCGCCAGTTCTGGGAACTTATCTACGATGCTGCAGAGCGGGGAATAACGGTCTTTGTGACCACACACTACATGGATGAAGCCGAGTATTGCGACCGTATTTCCATTATGGTAGACGGAAAGATAAAGGCTTTGGGGACGCCCGACGAACTAAAACAAGAGTTCAATCAACCCGACATGGACCACGTCTTCACCTATCTTGCACGTCAGGCAACTCGCAGTTCGGATTAAGCACACACATTCAATATAAATAAGTAATTATAAATGAAGCAGTTTTTTTCATTTATTCTCAAGGAAACTAAGCATATTATCCGCGACAAACGCACGATGTTGATGCTGTTCGGTATGCCCATCGTAATGATGCTTCTCTTTGGTTTTGCCGTCACCAATGATGTGCGAAACGTACGCATTATTGTCGTAATGAGCAATGCCGACAATGCCACTCAGCAAGTAGCTGACCGCCTCGCAGCCTCCGAATACTTCACAATAACAAAGGTTGTGGCGACTCCTACCGAAGCCGAGAAAGCTATCCGTGACCAAAAAGCCGACATGGCAATCGTCTTTTCACAAGATTTTGCAAGCAGGAAGTCTGGTTATCAGCTTATTGTCGATGCCGCAGACCCAAATATGGCACAACAGTGGACCACTTATGCCAATGCCGTTATCAACAATACTGAGGCAAAGGCTGTGAACACAAAGCTACTATATAACCCTCAGATGAAGTCGACCTACAACTTTGTTCCTGCCATTATGGGTACGTTGTTGATGTTAGTTTGTGCGATGATGACATCAATATCCATTGTTCGAGAAAAAGAAAAGGGGACAATGGAGGTGCTGCTTGTATCACCGACAAAACCCTTAATGATTATCGTTGCGAAGTTAGTACCTTATCTTGTGCTTGCCTTCACCATTCTTTCAATCATCTTACTCATGTCGTCCTTCGTATTAGGCATACCTATAAAGGGTTCCTTGTTCTGGATATATGTGGTTTCAACTATCTACATTTTATTAGCGCTATCGTTAGGAATCCTTGTGTCAACAATAGCCGAGACACAACTCGTTGCCCTCCTCATATCAGCGATGTTATTAATGATGCCTGTCATTATGCTCTCTGGAATGATGTTCCCAATAGAGTCAATGCCGAAGATATTACAATACATCTCAGCCATTATCCCTACTCGTTATTACATCAGTGCGATGCGTAAACTGATGATTATGGGTGTCGGAATTGAAGAAGTTTACTTTGAAGTGTCCATACTTATAAGTATGCTCATAGCCTTGATGTCGCTTGCACTGGCAAAGTTTAACAAACGATTAGAATAGAAAACTATGATACTAAAATATCTTTTAAGAAAGGAATTCACCCAGATACGTCGTAACTCCTTTCTGCCAAGACTTATCATTACCTTCCCAATAATAATTATGTGCGTTATGCCGTGGGTAATGAATATGGAGGTTAAGAACATTGTTGTGGATGTTGTCGACAACGACCGCTCTACCCTCTCACAACAATTGGTACACGAGATAGAAGCAAACAAATACTTCATCTTCCATGGGCAGCAGCCTACCTACGCACAAGCACTCAAGAATATAGAACATTCTGAGGCGGACGTTGTGGTTGTTATCCCCCAAAACTACAGCCGTGACTTAAACTCAGGACCTGTTCCGCAGGTTCTGATTGCGGCTAATGCTGTCAATGGAACAAAGGGAGCGTTGGGTTCGGGATACCTTTCTCAGATTGTTTCTGCAAATGTCTTGCCCTCTACAACAGCCATAAAATCAAAGATTGACACGCTTTATCTCTACAACAAACATCTTAACTTCAAGGTTTTTATGATTCCTGCACTGTTGGCTATGGTGATGATGATGATAACTGGTTACCTACCAACACTTAACATCGTCAGCGAAAAAGAGAAGGGAACAATTGAACAGATAAACGTGACACCAGTGAGCAAATGGGCTTTCATACTTTCGAAGTTGATTCCTTATTGGATGATAGCTTTCTTCATTGTGACGGTTTGTCTGTTGTTGTCTTGGCTTCTCTACGACATCACCCCAGTGGGGAATATAGCCCTCATCTATCTTCTTTCGATGTTGCTTGCACTGTTCTTCTCATCCTTTGGACTGATTATTTCTAATTACTCCGATACCATGCAGCAGGCAATCTTCGTAATGTGGTTCTTCATGGTCATACTCCTGTTACTCTCAGGACTATTCACCCCGACACGTTCGATGCCACCTTTTGCTTATCTTTCCACTTATATCAACCCTGTGAGCTACTTCATTGAGGCGATGCGTACAGTATTCATCCGTGGTGGAAATATCGGTAACATAGCTCATCAGCTGCTTGCCCTCTCGGGAATAGGGCTCTTTATGGGTACTTGGGCGGTAGTGAGTTATAAGAAGAACAAAAGATAGAGTAACGTTTATTTAGTTGACAAGTTAACGAGTTGACAAGTTAACGAGTTGCTTGTAGACAGAGTAAATGAAAGACAAAGTAACAGGAGAACGATTACTTGGTAGACAAGTTAACGAGTTGCTTGTAAGCTGGAGAAAAGAAAGACAGAGTAACAGGAGAACGATTGATTTTCGCATACTTCTGTCTTTTAAGTCCTCTATAGTTCCTGTAAGAATGTGGGTTATTGTAAAGAAAATTCTAATACTGCAAACGAAAAGGGCGTAAATTGGCTTCCAATTAACGCCCTTTTAGCTTGCAAAAGATGCCCTTTTGAAGTCTAAGTAACGCCCTTTTGAACCCTTACTAAGCACCTTTTGAAACACGACTATGCAACTCGCTGATTCCTTGTGACTTACAAAGGTGGGCTTTTAGCTCGTTTTATCGCCTTTTAAAGCCTCAAAACACGCTCGTTATGTAAACAAATTTCAAATCTCAAAAGAGTGTTTTGCAACATTTGCAATCATCAAAAAAAAAACTTTATACTAAACAATTTTATGGTGCTGACGGCGTTTATATCATAAAGGGGCTATAGACTATGATTCCATTTTAGTCAGCCTTTTTAGTATATGCACTTATCGTGATTGTTGATATTGATAAATTCGTGAGGTATGAGATACTACTTACTTCCTATTTTCTTGTTAGTTTTGCTCGCTGCTTGCGGCAGAAACGATGGACCCGTTTACCCCAAAGAGTTTATAGGAAACTGGGTAGGTGTGGAAAAGACATACACTGGTATGCGTCCAACACTCGACGTGACGGATTCTACTGTTGCATATGACCCCGGCGCAGGCGACACTTGCAAGTGGTTTAATAGTTACCACTTTGTGAACGACTCGCTTTTTTTAGTCTATGACGAGAATGATACTAACCGCTGCAAAGTCATGGAGTTACACGATAGCATACTGACTATCAAAGGCTTGTTATGGTACGAGGACAAAGAAGTTAGCTTTGTGCGACAAAAAAAATAAGTGGCGACTCTAAAATTGTCCTATTCATTTACAATAACTCCTTTATCCAAGTTTATTGTAAGCCTCTTACGCTCCTTCCCAAGTTCTTTCAGAAACCTGAATTTCACCCTATAGTCTTCACGAGTAATCCCTGCAACGCCCTTTTGATAGATGACTCTATAATATGAAAATAAAGCAACATCCGCCATTAAAACACCATCTTTCTTATAACCTAAATATTGCTGAAAGTAGGAATCAAAAGGCAGATTGTCATCTTGATGCCTATGAATATACTTTCTTACAATGGTTTTAGCAAGTTCAAACTCCTTGTCATTCAACTGTTTCGGGACCTCTGTTCTTATCTTACCAAATAACGAGTCTCCATTAGCTGTTACCGCCTTCTCGGAAATAACATTGTATATTTTTTGCCCCGTCTCATCCTTTGCGTAGACATACACAGTATCATATGGAGAATGAACGGTTATTACCTTTCGCTTCTCTGTTGTGCAACAGAGTAGAAGGAGACAAGGAAAGATAAGTAGTATAGCCTTCATACGCTTCATTATTATTCGTTCGTAGTGTTCGAAAACAGGTGCTGTTAGCTACGCCAAAGATAATAAAAGTTTTGCAGATGACAATGTAATTGATTTGATTTTCAGCCATAAAACAAAAATCCTCTTCACCCGAAAGAATGAAGAGGACGCACATTTTATATTGTTTTGACTTACAATGCCGTGAAAGCAGCTACAAAACCAAAGATGATACCCGGTGTGTTAGCTATCGCCAATGGCCAGTCGCGCTTCTCCTTAAACAATCCGTAAGCAACCCATAAGGTACAGTTAACGCCTGCCATAAATGGCTGAATAAATGTACCCTTATGCCCTGCTAAGTTGTTTTCTATCTGTGGGAAGTAGAAAACATACATTAATACCGATGTTACCATACCAATCCATCCCATTGATGTGAAGAACTTTTCTTTTGTCATATTATCCTGATTTTATTTGTTTATGAATACAAGAAAGATTTAGTTTATATCTTTTCCTTAGCTATCCAACATTTCACTCTAATGCTACAAAGATACAAATTATTTCTTGTCGAAACAAATAACAGACAAAACATATCGTTTCATCTATCTCTTTCTTATTTCATATTAGTTGTTTGATATAGCTCAATCCTAATTAAAATACTTACTTATAGACTCCATAAGAGGTGTGAGTTCACGATTAACGACCCTTCCATAGCGTTCAACCTTTTGCAAGGCATAGGCAATGAAAAGGCGACGCTTAGCGCGTGACATAGCTACATAGAACTTACGAGCATCTTCCTCATCTTGCTGTTTCGTCTTGTTATAAGCGTTCGGGTAGCGACCATCGGCTGCATCAAAGATAATGACATTATCAAACTCCAGTCCCTTTGCCTTATGAACAGTCGTCACATAGATACGCTCAAGAATACTCTTACTATTACAGAAGTCGGCTTCTTTCAGCGTATTAATATCCATTATGTACTGCGAGAGCTGTGGTGCAAGGGCATTAGCTACCGCCTCATCCGTCAGCATATCTATGTGGAGATAACGCAGAATATAGTCTAATCGGGGGATGTCATTGATTAAACCATCAGAACGAAAGGCATTATAAGCAGTGGAGAGTTCGCTGACAAGGGCTGGTTCATGGTTGGTTGATAGCTGATAAAGGCGGTTGACAGCCTCTCGATAGCGTTCACCATAATTGCTACGAAGCACGTTAGCAAAGGGTTTCACCTTCGGATGACGAATAAATGCTGCTTGTTGTGCCTGCTTCTCACGTGCTTTATCGGCACAGAGACGTACAAGACTGATGGTTGCTTTCACATCATCAATTGCCTGATGACTATTAATGCCTGTCAACTGGAAGGTTTCAAGCAAACTCTCTAACTTATAAGAATGAAGGCTTGGAGCCAATAGTCTTATCAGTTTGAGCGAGTCAAAGCAACGATTCTCGTGTGCCTGCATCGTGTCATTGCAGTAACGTTGCAGATTGTTGTCCAATATGTTATAATCATAGTTAGCGTTATGACCGAGAATAGGACTTGTACCTACGAATGTTAGGAAACGTTGTAAGGCATCTGCTGGGGTGAGTAGCTCACCAGTAGACATCTTCTTATGATAGATAGTATACATCGGATTCTCCTTATCACCGAGCATTGGCGAAATCGGCTTATCGGTTTCTATGTAGAGATCAAGCGGTTCACCAACCACTTCCCCACCCTTAATTCGTATGGCAGCAATCTCAATAATGTCGTCATTGAACACGTCTAAGCCAGTTGTTTCAGTATCGAAAACAACAATTTCTTCCTCATCATACGCACGAAGAAACTCTGCCGTATAACAACTTTCAGGATAGAGAAGGAAGTCAGATGGCGAGAGTGCCAACTGTTTTAGCTTCCAATTAAATCGGCGAGCAAGGGCATGAGAAGGGAAAGCACGCACCCCTTTCATGATACGTGTCCACGCAATAGAGTTATGTTCGTTGGAAAGAACACTCAAATGTGCCAACAATAGCTTGACATCTGGTGTATCGAAGAGGTCGCGACCAGACACCTTAAAGTGGGTCAGCCCTGCTTCCGTCATAGCTTCACTGATACGATCAGCATCCGAATTAGCACTAACGATGACGGCTGTACGCTCCTCCTTATTCTGCTCGTAAAGGCTGAGTGCCTCAGTCGTAATATCCTTGTGTTCGGCTTCTATCGTACTACTATGTATGATTCTCAAGTCTCCCGACGTAGCCTTAGTGTCATTATCGGAAAGAGGGAGTAGTTCGCGATCTATCTTCAGTTGCTTTTCTGCATAGTCATTGAATACATCGAGTAAGTATTTTGGCGAACGGTGATTACGCTGCAGATGATGTATATTACCCTTACAGCGCATCTTCAAGAGGGTTAGTGTTTCCACTTTTGCCCCCATAAAAGAGAAGATAGCCTGCTGTTCGTCGCCTAAGTACATCACCATCGGGTTGTCTTCTGCTGTCAGTAAGTCGATGATAGCAAGCTGCATACCGTTAAGATCCTGCACTTCATCGACCTGTATCCATGGATAACGCTTGCAGGTAGGGTCAGAACGATAGATATCATAAGTATAGAGCAGTAAGTCTTCAAAGTCAAAGAGGTGATTCTCCTCCTTGTATCGGGCATAACAGCCAGCGTAATACATCTTCCAAAGCAGTACACGAATCCTATCAGCCGTCTTCCCATCAAGTCCAGGCGCATTCGCCTCGTCCATATATTCCTGCGCATGATGGTAGATATTCACCACCGCCTGCTCGTCATATTCAATCTTTTGTGAGGCACAGATATGCTTTACTGCTTCTCGATCATCATCCGTAAAACTCTCTGGATGAAGGTAATACTTCCACGGATGCTGGTGTTCCATCTGATAGATGAAATGCTGAAAGAAGATAATCGTCTGATAACCTTTGTATCGATTGAAGTCTCTTGTCACTCCTTCTTCGTCCTCGTTGCGATAATCCGCAATGATACTCACCGCCTCTTCGTCGTCAATAATGGCAGAATCGGCTGGAATACGTCCCTGTTCAAAGAGGAACTTAGAGCAAAAACGATGCACATTACCCACCATTAGTTCAGAGAAATCACCTCCCACCACCTTTTGAATACGGTTGGTCATCTCTCTTGCAGCACGGTTGGTGAACGTAAGACAGAGCATATCCTCATACTTCACACCCCTTTCTCGTGCGTATTTTATCCTCTCTGCGAGGATATGTGTCTTACCACAACCCGGTGATGCCAGCACAAGATGATGTCCCTGACTTGCCTCAACGACAGGAATCTGATATTTATCTAAACTTGGTGTGTAATTATTTGCCTCCATAGAAAGTATTTTTATAGCAGTAGATGCTTCTTCTGCAAAAGTAAGAAAAAGATTGGAAATAACTCGTTATCAACCTAAAAGAATAGAAATAAAGTTGTAACTTTGTGCTTAACAACTTTATATTACTAACAAACACTAATGTGGAGAGGACTCTGATATGACCAAATTAAAATTAAAGAAGCATCTGTCAGTACTGCCTAAGGAAGACGTAATGAACCTTGTGTTGAGTCTGTATGATGCAAGCGCAGAAGCGAAGATGTATCTGGAAATGTATCTTACACCTGATTATAGCGCTGCATTGGAAAAGTATAAAAAGATTATTCGCAACGAATTCTTCCCTGCTCGGGGCTTTTCTGATAAGCCTTCATTTGCAACTTGCCGCAAGGCAATCTCCGACTTCAAGAAGTTGAAGGCTGATGCCATCAGTCTTGGAGATTTAATGCTTTACTATATAGAGTTGGGATGTGAATACACAATGACCTTCGGTGATATGTGGGAACAGTATTATACCACATTAGAAACGAATTTTGAGAAAGCCTTGAAGCATATTTCCGACCATAACCTTGAGGAACATTTCAGACAGAGAATTGAAAGTATGCTTAATTCAACACAATGTGGTTGGGGTTTTTCCGATACCTTATGGGATATGTACTATGACTATTATGGTTGTCAAGAATGAACAAAAAGACTTTGTCTAAACAAACATAGCGCCTCATCTATAGATTTAAGATGTAGCAAACGACTAACAAATTTATAAAGAAACTATGCAGGATTTTGCAGCGATTGACTTTGAGACAGCTAACTTTGAACAGTGTAGTGTATGTTCGGTAGGTGTCGTGGTAGTAAGGGACGGGGAGATAGTCGATACTTTCTATTCTCTCATACAGCCCGAACCTAATTATTATCAGAACCGTTGTACGCTGGTTCACGGGCTGACTTGTGCGGATACGGATGATGCTCCAGTGTTCAGTGAGGTGTGGAAACAGATAGAACCAATGATTGAAGGTTTGCCGTTGGTGGCTCATAATGCCTCGTTTGATGAGAGATGTCTGAAGGCTGTTTTCAACACTTATCAGATGGATTACCCCGATTATGAGTTCCTTGATACACTAAAGGCTGCACGACGCCACTTCCCTCACCTTCCCAACCATCAGTTACATACAGTTTCATCTGCCTGTGGCTATGAACTGACTGACCACCATCACGCCCTCGCTGATGCGGAAGCTTGTGCGTGGATAGCACGTGAGATTTTGTAGGATATTGGGGGATAAGTGATGGATGTTAGGTGTTGATGATGTGATAGGTGATGAATGATAGATGTTGGGTGATAAGTGATGGATATTGGGTGATGATGATATGTTACGTGAGAAATACTGGTGGTAACCATGATAGGGAGTTTCACAAAGGTTAGTTAGCATTAAATGCGAGGTCAACCCATTACCATGTCTTTCCTTTTTCTACAAACAACTGATTCCATACTCATCCATGTTCGTAAAATATTTTTATGCTATTCAAAACCAACACATGCTCTTTAGACTTTGAAAAGACGCCCAATTAGCTTGCAAAAGATGCCCTTTTGAGGTCTTATTAACGCCCTTTTGAAGTCCAACTAAGCACCTCTTTATGAACGAACTCATAACCAATTGATTTCCTGATGATTGCAAGCCTGCCTTTTTAGACACATTCTTGTCCTTATTTGTAGATGTTTTACACGAATTTATGTCATAATTTTTCAACGTATTGTCTGCCAATTTTCGAAGCGTTAGTATGAAAAGCTTATCTCTGTCAAAGGATGAATAAAAAAAACGCTAAGTCTGTCTTAACTGTGTTTTGTTTAATACATAACCTCGTTTCTTCCGTTAAAGCTATACGAAAAGTGTCCACACTTTTAACGCAAGAACCCATAATTAGGACTTATACAATATCTGAAACTACTCGTTAAGCAGAAGATATAGAAACGAGAATGGGTGTTGATGAATAGCATAAAGCTTCATCAACACCCAT
>ERZ773063.1797-NODE-1797-length-12217-cov-10.707121_pt1 | contig 12217 bp, 10 predicted proteins | sample MGYA00580625_ERZ773063 | MGnify/ENA primary metagenome ERZ773063 (study PRJEB29015, sample SAMEA2738022) | human oral metagenome | biome: human oral; feature: human-associated habitat; material: dental | place: China | collected 2042 ...
TTGTCCCGCTCCGATACCGGTTTTCCGGCAAACAGGTCTGCCGCCACAGACATAAACTGCGGCAGACCTGTTTTCTTTACGGCAAGGAGGTCGAGCATCCCATCATCGATTGCAATATCGCTGCCGATCTGCTTCATCCCGGCCACCACAGGACTGTTGGCGATGACGAACAGGAAAATTTCTTCCTCATAGTGTTCACCATCTGCCGTAATGTGCACTGGAAATGAATGCAGTCGCGGAAGCTCCCCGATCCCCTTCAGGTAATACGCGATTCGGCCGAGTGAATTCTTATAGACCGACTTCACCTCATGGGCGATCCCCGTCAAGACACCGGCACTGAGGACGTTGACAAAATAGCGCCCCTGCCCTTCCAGAACTCCCAGATCGACGCGCCGCGACTCATCCGCCGCGATGCGCTCCACATAGGACTCCCAATCTCCGCCGATCCCAAGGTGCGTAGCAAAATCATTTGACGTGCCGCTTCCTAAGATACCGAGTGGTATGTCGATCTTGGCATCCTGCAGTGCATTCACTACTGCGTGCACTGTTCCATCACCACCTGCCGCCAGTATGCCGGCAGGGGCAATCTCACAGAGAAACTGGCTGAGCTGATCCTGCCCATTCCCACGCGTGCGGTAGGAGGAAAGTATGATATCATGACGCTGAAAAAGTTCGATCAGCGTGTCCAACTTCTCCTTAAAGAGGGCATGCCCCGACACGGGGTTGTAGATCAAGGCCATTTTCTTCATGACTTATACACCCCAATCCGTTGTAAAAATCGGATGCCGACCGTACCGACCATCGGCAGACGGTACAGATCCTCCTCGATCAGTCCGCGCAGCAGGATCATCGCCGCCACATAGACGAAGCAGCCAAAGAACACCGCACCAAAGGTAGAAATCGCTGCGATCCCCCACCATGCCAGTGTCCACACATAGAAAAAATGAACAGCACATGCCATAATCCCGGCAGAACATATCGTCTTGATGAGCTGGAGGAGCTCGATACGATAGCCGATAAAACGGTAGATGAAGTAGAGGTTAATGAGCGCGGCGACCCCCATATCTGCCGCTGTTGCCCATGCCGCCCCCATGATGCCGAGCCAGGGGATCGCCGTCAGATGCCAGTTCAGGAAAATCTTTGCCGCCGCTGCGAGCACCATATTCACCATGGGGATCGTCGGATGTCCCAGTCCCTGCAAAATCCCCGTTGAAACCTGATGCAGACCGAGCAGGATGATGCTCACCGCCGAGATCATGACCGCAGGCCCCGCCCCCGGCGCATTGTAGATCAGCGAAGAAATTGGCGTTGCCAAAACAAACACAATGACAAAGGCAGGAAAACAGACGAAATTCGAAATGCGCACAGACGCCGCCGTCTGATCATAGACGCGTGCCTGATCGCCGAGTACACGCGACTCTGAGATGGCGGGAACGATACTCATTGCCATGGATGCAGTCAGAATCGTCGCCAGATTGACGAGTGGGACAGCCATGCCGTTCAGATAACCGAAAAGCTCCGTCGCCTCACTGATGCTGTAGCCCGCCGCCTCGAGGCGCTGCGGAACGATCATCAGATCCAGATTCGAGACGACGGGCAGCATAATGCTTGCCGCCGAGACCGGAAGTGCCAGCTTAAAAATACGATGAATAATCGAAAGTCGTGTTTCGTAGGGAACATTCGGCAGCGGTCTCAGATCCGTCCCGTAATCACGCACAATGTCTCGCTCCAGTTTGATGTGGAAGTAGACGAGAACAATGAGTCCTGTCACCGCCCCTGCGAAAGCCCCGAGCGACGCGCCGGCGGCTGCGTAGTCCAGCCCCCATGGCATGAGAAGACTCGCGAGGACAATCATGGTCACCACGCGGAAAATCTGCTCTACAATCTGCGACACTGCCGTCGGCGTCATACGCTGCCATCCCTGCAGATACCCGCGGGAACTGGCGAGCAGGGTCACGAAAAAGACCGTCGGAGCAAGCACCACCACAGCCTTGTAGGCACGCGCATCACGAATCAGCTGCCACTCGATCAGCCAGTCTGCCGCCAAATAGGTCAAAATCGAAAAGAGCAGTCCTGTCAGCACCATGAGCATCATAGAGATGCGAAACACACGCTTCGCTCCGTAGATATCCTTGAGTGCGACGCGTTCCGCCGTAATAATCGAAATCGCTACCGGGACACCGGCCTGCGAGACCGTCATGGCAAAAAAATAAATGGGGAACGCCATCTGGTAGAGACCAATACCTTCGCCGCCTAGAATGCGGGAGACGAAGATCCAATTCAGCGACCCGATCACCTTGACCACAAAACCTGCGATGGTCAGAACAAAAGTACCCTTGAGAAAGGATTCTCCTTTGCTCTTCTTCCCTTCCGCAACATTCATCTCACTAATGAGAAACACCGCCTCAAATGCTAATTATGAGAATAATATCGATTGAATTATATCATGAACTGCTTCCACTATCAATGGACTTCACTCACACGGACAGATGTTTCAAATCACAAAAAGACCTCACACGATGCAGTCGCATGAGGTCTTTGATGAAAATTATTTTCGTGCTTTTTTGACTGCGGCAAACGCCTTCTCCGAAGCGGCAATTGTGCGTTCAATGTCTTTGTCCGTATGCGCTCCCGACATGAATACCGTCTCAAACTGGGACGGAGCCAGATACACGCCCTCATCGAGCATCGTCTCAAACCAGATGCGGAAGGCATCCTGATCAGCAGCAGCGGCATCCTCATAGTTATAGACATCACGATCAATAAAGAAGATGCCGAACATCGATCCCGCCTGATGTGCACATATCGGCACGCCTGCCTCCTTTGCTGTGCGCTGCCAGCCAAGCAGGAGATTCTTCGTCTTGATGGTCAGCTCACGACTGTAATCCGCTTTCCCTTCTTCGGGGTCTGCCGTGATGAGCTTCAGCGTCTCAATGCCCGCCGTCATGGCAAGCGGATTGCCTGAGAGAGTGCCCGCCTGATAGACGGGACCCGAGGGGGAAATCTGCTCCATGATCTCACGGCGTCCGCCGTATGCAGCGACAGGAAGACCGCCGCCGATGATCTTGCCGAGACAGGTGAGATCGGGACGAATGCCATAGGCAGCCTGTGCACCGCCCAAGGACGCACGGAAGCCGCACATCACCTCATCAAAGATGAGAAGCGTGCCGTGCTGCTCGGTCAGCTCGCGCAGCAGAGAGAGATACCCCTGACACGGCAGCACCAGTCCCATATTTCCCGCGACCGGCTCAACGATGACGGCGGCGATATGATCGCCCTCGCGCTCCATCACATCGCAGACGGCATCCTCATCGTTGTACGGAACAGCAATCGTGTCCGCCGCTGTCCCCTTCGTCACACCGGGAGAACTCGGGACGCCGAATGTCGCCATGCCTGAGCCTGCGCTGACGAGGAGGCTGTCGTTATGCCCATGGTAGCATCCGATGAACTTGACGATTTTATCCCGTCCGGTATAGCCGCGTGCCAGACGCAGTGCACTCATCGTCGCCTCGGTTCCCGAGTTGACCATGCGAATGCATTCAATGGTCGGATAGACCGACTGAACGAGCTTGGCCAGCTCCGTCTCCATGAGCGTCGGTGCACCATAGCTTGTCCCGCGTACCACAGCCTCCTGCAGAGCCTTCACTACCTGCGGATGCGCGTGTCCGACGATCATCGGTCCCCATGATCCCACGTAGTCGATGTAAGAGTTCCCGTCAATATCGTAGATATACGACCCCTCCGCTCGTGCAATAAAGAGAGGGTTCCCCCCTACATTGGCGAACGAACGGACGGGACTGTTGACCCCGCCGGGCATATACCGTTTTGCCTCATCAAAGGCAGCCTTTGATTTTTCGGTATGGCGCATATAGCTCTCTCCTTATCCGTTCATCCAGTCAGCAGCATCCAAGGCATGATAGGTGATGATGATCTTTGCACCGGCGCGCTTCATGCCCGTCAGCGTCTCCAGAACAATTCGCTGCTCATCAATCCAGCCATTTGCTGCCGCCGCTTTGACCATGGCGTACTCGCCGCTGACATTGTAGACGGCAATGGGGCGATCTGTCACCTCATAGACACGGCGTACCACGTCGAGATAGGCAAGAGCCGGCTTAACCATGATGATGTCAGCGCCCTCTTCCACATCCAGTGCAGTCTCTTTCAGTGCCTCACGGACATTCGACGGGTCCATCTGATACTGCCTGCGGTCACCGAAGGCGGGCGTGCTGTCTGCCGCATCACGAAAAGGGCCATAGTATCCCGAGGCATACTTTACTGCGTAGCTCATGATGGAGGTGTTCTCAAATTTATTTTCGTCAAGTGCCTCGCGAATGGCGGCAATGCGTCCATCCATCATATCGGACGGCGCAACGATGTCTGCCCCCGCCTTCGCCTGACTTACGGCAACCTTCTGCAGGAGTGCGAGCGTCCTGTCATTATCGACATAGTGTCCCGTGAGATGTCCACAGTGTCCATGTGTCGTATACTGGCAAAGGCATACATCACCGACGACCAGCAGGTCAGGAACAGCGTCCTTGATCGCAGCGATCGCGCGCTGGACAGGACTCTCCATATCCCATGCAGAGCTGCCGTCCTCATCCTTATAAGCAGGAAGGCCGAACACCTCGACGGCGCGAATCCCACGCGCTGCGATCTCGTATGCGAGTGCTGCGACCTGATCCACAGAGTAGTGGAAACACCCCGGCATACTCGGGATCTCTTCTTTGATCTTCTCTCCAGGAACGACAAAGATCGGATAGACAAAATCGCGCACCGACAGCTCTGTCTCACGCACAAGATCGCGCATTCCAGACGAGATGCGCAAACGGCGCGGACGAAGTTTTTGATAAATCATTGTGAGTGTCTCCTATTACTGAACGAGATAACTAAGTGGCATCCGCCCATAAAGCTAGACCTTCTCAATCACACCAAATTATTTCAAGGATGCTCTTCTTCCAAAGAAAAGCGTGAGCCACATCGCATACAAAGCCATTCCTTTTCCCACGCTGCATAGTCCAACTCGTACTGTTTTTGGGCAGCGGCATTTTGCTCAGCAATCTCAAGATTGTTCTTCTTTTTTTCTCGATTGCCAATCCTAGCACAATATGCACTGGCAACTACGACAACAAGATATTTCCAATCCTCAGATAAAGAAAATGATGCTGTATATAACGAATACAACACAATTCCTACTGAGCATAATAGAACAAGACTGAAAAAAGTCTCTATCGATCCAGGGTCTTTCTTTAAAGGTGTCGGCGGAACGGGCGGTGCAACTTCTTTAGCCAGATCGGTCAAATGCTCACTTGGTCGTTCTACTTCTCCATAAATGGGAGTACTGCCGACGGCCTTTTTTTCCGTTTTAACAACATTCCCCCACTGATCACGATGTTCTGTTTCCTCGTACTGTGTTTCATGGCCAACGACTTCTGTGCGGACAATCGTTCCCGTGCTATGTCCTTTTTTATATAACAAAGGCACACGTGAAATATTGTCACTCCCACATACCGGACAAACATAAGACATAAAAACACTTCTTTCTCTTGAGAAACTCGCCAAGACTATCGTACCAAAATACAGCCATTACACACAATCATCACAGCTGTTTTTTATTGCCGTGATAAGCCCGTCGATTGTGTACGTCCCAGCAACGATATATGGATCAAGTCCAAATTGTTTTACTGTCTCCGCCGTTACCGGTCCAATGCAGGCAATCTTCGTATGCTGCAGCGGCGTAATATTGCCGAGCATGCGCACGAGATTCTTGACGGTAGAGGAGCTGGTAAATGTAACGTAGTCAAACGCACCGTCCATCATCTGGGCGGCGAGCTCTTCCCCATGTTCTGTCTCGGGTACCGTCTCATAGGCTGCGGCAACGTCCACAGTCGCCCCATGTGCACTCAAGGACTCAGGAAGAACGTCGCGCGCCTCCTGTGCGCGCGGCAGGAGGATATGGGCACGCGGCGGCAGAATCGGACGGAGCGCATCCACGACTGCCTCTGCGCGGAACTCCTGCGGCACAAGATCTGCCTCGATCCCGTAGGTGCGCAGACGATCCCGTGTCGCCGTACCGATGGCAGCAATTTTAGCATAGCCGAGTGCTCGTGCATCATTTCCTGCGTGATGAAGCCGTGCAAAGAAATGCTCCACACCGTTGACACTGGTAAAGATCACCCAGTGATAGTCCTGCAGTTTTCCGATGGCAGAATCCAGTCCTGCATACGAATCGGACGGCGGAACAATGCGAATCACCGGTGCCTCGACGCAGGATGCACCGAGTGCCGTCAGTTTCTCCGTCAATGCCGAGGCCTGAGCACGCGCGCGTGTGACAAGAATGCGCTTCCCAAAAAGAGGGCGGAACTCTCTGCGGTCGAACCAGCGCAGACGGTCTCGCAGGCGCACCACATCCCCCACAATAAAGATCGCAGGAGGACGTATCCCATCACGACGCACCATCTCAGCTGCCTCACCGACCGTCGTCACGTACGTCTCCTGATCGGCACGCGTCCCCCATCGAATAAGTGCTGCCGGGGTATCTGCGGGACGCCCATTCTCGATCAAATTTTTCGTGATCTCAGGAAGATTTGCCACGCCCATCAGAAAGATCAGTGTATCCACACCTGTTGCGAGATGCTGCCAGCGGACATGAGACTCGGGTTTCGTCGGATCCTCATGACCCGTAATCACGGCAAAGGAAACCGCCACACCTCGATGTGTTACAGGAATACCGGCATAGGCCGGCACGCTGATCGCAGAGGTGACACCGGGCAGGATCTCAAAGGGTACTCCACGTTCCAGCAAAACGAGAGCCTCTTCCCCGCCGCGGCCAAAGACGAACGGATCTCCGCCCTTCAGACGAACGACCGTCTTTCCCTCCTCCGCCTTGTCTGCGAGCAGGACATTGATCTCCTCCTGCCGCATTGTATGATGGCAGGACTGCTTGCCGACATAGATCCGCTCTGCTGCCTCAGGCACATAGGAGAGAATACTCTCATCGGCAAGATGGTCATAGACAACAACATCCGCCCGTTTCAGGCACTGCATCGCCCCCACGGTCAAAAGGCGCGGATCTCCGGGACCCGCGCCAACAAGAAACACCATTCCGTTCTTCATGCTGTAATTCCAATCTCTTTCAAAATCTCACGTCCGCCGGCATCGAGGAGCTCCTCGGCAAGAGCAGTTCCAAGAGCCTCAGCCTGCTCGCCTGCTCCGTGTGCATCAGAACGGCAGATACGCTGTCCATCGACCGAAGCAATCATAGCATCAATGGAAATCTGACCATTAGCATCGACCTCAGCATAAACCCCGACAGGGATCTGACAGCCGCCCTCAACACGACGCAGGAAAGCGCGCTCTGCCTGTGCCGCCGTCGTCATACCCGCATCACGCAGAAACTCAATGGCGGAAAGAATTGCGGCATCCCCAGCACGGCATTCAATGGCAAGAGCTCCCTGCCCAACCGCAGGAAGCATCACAGAGCGCGGCAAAATGGTGCGGATACGACGTTCAAAACCAAGTCGCTTTAGTCCTGCCGCCGCAAGCACAATCGCATCGAACTCCCCTGCGTCGAGCTTGGCAAGACGCGTATTGACATTTCCGCGCAGATCACAGATCGTTAAATCGGGACGCACGGCGAGAAGCTGTGCGCGGCGGCGCAGACTCGACGTACCCACGCGTGCCCCGACAGGAAGATCCTCCACTGCAGCGTAGTGTGCACTGACAAAGGCATCACCAGGGTCGAGCCGTGTTGTAATCGCACCGATGACCAGTCCGTCGGGAACCTCCGTCGGCATATCCTTCAGACTATGCACGGCAAGATCGACCGCATCATCCAGCATCGCCTGCTCAAGTTCCTTCGTAAAGAGCCCCTTGCCGCCGATTTTAGCGAGCGGTGCATCCAGGATGCGATCTCCCTTCGTCGTCAGCTCACGCAGCTCCACGCAGCAGGACGGATGCTCCTTTTTAATGGCCTCCGCCACATAGTTCGCCTGCCACAGAGCCAACTTGCTCGCTCGTGTACCGATAGTGATTGTGCCGCTGTTCACTGGTTCCTGTCTCTCCCATCGCATCTAACTTAAAAAGAGAACGCATTGCTTCGATGTAAAATGCCTCATCCTTGGTTCCCGCAGATGACCGCAGCTTCATCATCGGGATGCGCAGTATCTTTCGCACAATCATGCGGCTCATGTGCTCAACCTGACGGCCTTCCTCTTCCGAGAGATCGGGCAGCTTCGCGCTCACACGCTTGATCTCACGCGCGCGAATGCGCTCACATCGTCCTGAGAGCAGTGCCATAAGCGGCTGAAAGGAAAGATACTTGAAGCGTTCCTGAAGGGCGGCAACTTCCTCCTCCACAATTTTCTGTGCCTTGACCGCCTCCGCCTGCCGTTCTCCCAGGTGCTCATCCACCACTGCCTCGAGTGCGTCAATATTATAGAGCTCAATTCCCTTGATCCCCGCAACATCGGGGTCAACATCACGCGGAACGGCAATATCGATAAAGAAGATTTTGCGTCCCTGACGACGCGTCATGAGGCGGCGCGCCTCCCACGCCTTGATTACATAATGCGGTGCCCCAGTCGATGTAACGACAACATCAACATTTGTCGCATAGTCCATGGCACGATCAAACGGAATGGCCTCTCCGCCGATCCGCTCGGCAAGCCCCCGCGCGCGCTCAATATGACGGTTGGCAACATAGATCGTCTCAATCCCATGCGCACGCAGATGTTCTGCCGTCAATTCCGCCATCTTCCCTGCACCGAAGATCAATGCTCCGCAGCCGCCAAGCCCTCCCAGAGACGCAGCAGCAAGCTCGACAGCAGCATAGCTTACTGACACAGAACGGTAAGCGATGCGCGTTTCCGTCCGTACGCGTTTTCCCGTAGCAATAGCACGGTGAAAGAGCAAATTGAGGATCGTCCCGGTCACGCCTGCCTCTCGTGCCAACGCATACGCCCCCTTCACCTGTGAGAGAATCTGCCCCTCACCGAGTACAAGCGAGTCGAGACTCGACGCCACGCGGAAGAGATGCTCAATCGCCGCATCGTCAGTGTACGTATAGAGATATGCATCCAGATCATCGCCGCCCTGCGCCAGATCGCACAGGAACTGCCGCACGGAGCGCTCCCCCTCCGCGAGATCCTCCACAGCAGCGTAAAGCTCCGTTCGGTTGCAGGTAGACAGAACCACAAGCCCGCTCACTCCGTCGTAATCGCCTAGGTTCTGGAGCCCCGTGCGCAGTTCCTCGCGCGAGAACGAAACCCGCTCACGTACATCAATCGGTGCAGTCCGATGATTGAGCCCCAAAGTCAAGAGCCGCATTCCGTAGTTCAACCTCTGCTTTCTCCATCGCACCATGACGAACCATGGTCAAAATATCAGGGCGCAGTGCCGTATGCCAAAAGCGCGTGCGTGCACTGCTCGATGAGACACTCTCCTGTAGTTCCACCCGCAGGGATGATACACGCTCCAGCCACACTCCGAAGGCGGGCGGATACATCTCCTCCAGTTCCATCCGTATCGCACGCGAGAGCGCCGGACTGCCGCCTGCGGTCGAGACGGACAGCATCAGCTCGCCGCGGCGTATCGAGGCAGGTACCTGAAAAGTAGATGCCGCAGGATCATCAATGACATTGACAGGAATCCCTCTGCGTTTTGCCTCCGACGCCACGGCCGCATTGACCTCGCGCAGATTCGTCGCCGCATAGGCGAGAAACGCACCTTCGAGCATTCCGTCCGCATAGCATGTCTGCTTCCAGCACAGCCTGCCTGCCGCGGCATGCTCCTGCAGCACAGAAGTGACTTTTGGTGCGATAACACAGATGGATGCCTCCGTCCCAGCAGAGAGAATGCTGCATGCTTTACGCTCTGCCACCCTGCCGCCACCGACAAGGATAAGAGAACGTCCGCTCAGATCGACATTCAGCGGATACAGCACACAACTCACTCCTCTTCACCGCGCGAATTTTAACTAAAGAAACATGAACCCCATTCATATTCAATATTATACCGCATACAGGAATGAAAAAAAAGAGGAGAAGGCCGAATCTCCTCTCTTTATAGTGATTATCAATGTGGTTATAGCGCATCACCCAGTTGGCGCAGCAGCGGATAGTCCGTCATATCCACGCCCAGTGGAGTCACCGCGATCAGCCCATGCTCCACCGCATAGATATCCGTTCCAATTCCCTTATCCGTATCAGACACCTCGCCTGCTACCTTGTAATGCACACGCCCCTCTTCCATCTCAATGCGCTTAAATGCATTCACGTAATCGCGTCCGCCCTGGCGGCAGAACACAAATTGCGGCTCATCCCCCGCCAGATCCTTCGGGAAGTTGATGTTCAACAAAAATGGCTGATCTGCAGCAGCAAGAACTTGTTCCATGAATGGGACAAAATAATCTGCCGCATCGGCAAATGAAAGACTGCTGCCATCAAGAAGCGAGAGTGCAAACGATGAAATTCCGTGGAAATATCCCTCAAAAGCGGCACCAACCGTTCCCGAGTAGATCACATCCGTACCGAGATTTGACCCGTGATTGATCCCTGAAAGCACAACATCCGGACGTTCCTCTGTGATCGCATCCAGGTAGAGCTTCGCACAATCCGTCGGTGTGCCGTCGATCGCCCACGCCGCGACATGACACTCTGCATCGAAATTCTCATCCTCACGCACCTCAATCGCACGCCCGATCGTCAGCGCGTGAGACATACCACTCTGCTGATGCATAGGAGCTGCAACCGTCACATGATGTGCTCCAGACAGGCGGCGCGCAAGTACATGAATCCCTTCTGCAGCAATCCCGTCGTCATTTGATATCAGGATATTCAAAGGCATCTTCCTCTCATTTGCTTGATACACGAAAGGCAGGTTGGTATGCCAACCTGCCTAAAACCGCATATGCGGGCAACATTCATGGTGACCCACCACGGAATCGAACCGTGAACCTACTGATTAAGAGTCAGTTGCTCTGCCAGTTGAGCTAGTGAGTCGTCTGCACCTTGCGGTGCATAGCTATTATAGAGGAACAATACATGCCTGTCAATCCCTTCCGCGTGTTTTCCATAATCACGCGTACAAAAAAGGATCTCCGAAGAGATCCTTTTTTATTCCTTCACGGAGAGAAGATTACTTCAGTGCATCAGCGAGCTGTGCATTGACAGCACGTGCAGCCTCGACACTCTCCTCGAACTTCGCCTTCTCCTCGCCCTCGAGCTTGACATCGACAACTTTCTCAAAGCCGCCCTTGCCGAGGACAATAGGAACACCGACGCAGAGTTCCTTCTCGCCATACTCGCCTTCGAGGTAGACGCAGCAAGGAATAACCTTCTTCGAATCGAGCGCAATCGCCTCAACCAGCGTTGCGGCAGATGCGCCCGGCGCATACCACGCAGACGTACCAAGAAGCCCCGTCAGCGTTGCGCCGCCGACCTTCGTCTTCTGGACAACATCAGCAAGGACATCCTTCGAGAGGAGCTGCGTGACAGGAATTCCGCGGAGCGTTGCAATGCTGACGAGCGGAACCATCGTCTTGTCATTGTGTCCGCCAATGACCATACCGTCCACATCGGTCGGGGTTGCAGGATGACCTGCCTTGTTGAGTGCCTCGGAGAGATAATAACGGAAACGGCTGCTGTCGAGCATGCCGCCCATGCCGATGATGCGGTTGCGCGGAAGTCCCGTGGACTTGAGTGCAAGATAGGTCATCGCATCCATCGGGTTGGAGATGATGATGAAGATCGCATTCGGGGAATGCTTCAGCGCCTGCTCCACAACACTCTTGACGATCTTTGCATTGACGCCGACAAGCTCCTCACGCGTCATGCCCGGCTTACGCGGAAGACCGGAGGTAACGACGATAACATCGGAATTTGCCGTCGCAGCGTAGTCATTCGTAACACCCTTGACCGTCGTGTCAAAGCCGAGCGCATGCGAGCACTGCATCATGTCCATTGCCTTGCCCTCGGAGACACCCTCTTTGATGTCGATAAGGACAACCTCACTCGCAAACTTCTTGAGCGCAACGACGTTTGCTACGGTAGCACCTACGTTACCTGCACCAACAACAGTTACCTTCATACGTATTTCCTCCTTAGTAAAGCTCTTGTGCTGCTTGTTTCACAATAAACAACACAATTAAAACAAGGTATACCAATAGATCTGAACTATGAAATCATTATAACATCTCCATTCAGAAAAATCAATTACTTTT
>ERZ773063.1798-NODE-1798-length-12211-cov-9.207058_pt1 | contig 12211 bp, 11 predicted proteins | sample MGYA00580625_ERZ773063 | MGnify/ENA primary metagenome ERZ773063 (study PRJEB29015, sample SAMEA2738022) | human oral metagenome | biome: human oral; feature: human-associated habitat; material: dental | place: China | collected 2042 ...
GAGCAGCTCGGCCGGGCTGCGCGAGCCGAAGCGGGCCGGGTCGTGCAGGACGACGCCGCGGACCAGCTCGGGGCGGCGCCCGCCCACGACCATGGCGGTGGCGGCCCCCATGGAGTGGCCGATGACGACGGGCGGGGAGGCCGCGGGCAGCCCCAGGGCGCGCCGGCCGCGGGCCTGGACGTCCAGGTCCTCCAGGACGGCGACGGCGTCGTCGACGAGGACCTCGCCGGCGCGCTCCAGCTCAGCGGGCTCCCAGCGCGGGGACAGGCCGTGGCCGCGGGCGTCGACGGCGACCACCCGGTAGCCCAGGGCCCTCCAGTGGTCGATAGCGTCGGTCTGGGAGACGGCCGAGGCGGTGATCCCGTGCAGGAGCACCAGGGTGGGGGCGTCGTCGGATCCGATGACGATGCGGGCGAGAGAATGGCTCATGCCTCCATCCTCGCGCATCCCGGGGCCATAGGCTGGGTCCATGGCAGAGCACAACGAGCAGACCGGGCAGAACGAGTCCTACACGCGGACCTCGGGGCCGCGCATGAACGTCGAGTCCTTCAACCTCGACCACACGCGGGTGGCCGCGCCCTTCGTGCGGGTCGCCGACCGCAAGCGCCTGCCGGGCGGCGACGAGCTGGTCAAGTACGACGTGCGCTTCACCCAGCCCAACCGCGAGCACCTGGAGATGAAGGCGGTGCACTCCATCGAGCACCTGACCGCCGAGCTCATGCGCAACCACACCGACCGGCTCATCGACTGGGGGCCGATGGGCTGCCAGACCGGCTTCTACGCCCTGACCCTGGGTCTGGAGCCGGCCGAGTTCCTGCCGCTGCTGGAGGCGACCCTCCGCGACATCCTGGAGGCGACCGAGGTGCCCGCCGCCAACGAGGTGCAGTGCGGCTGGGGCGCGAACCACTCCCTGAAGGCAGCGCAGGAGGCAGTGCGCGGCTTCCTCGCGGCGCGCCCGCAGTGGGAGGTCGTCATCCCCGCGGCGGCGGGACCTGCCGCTCCGGCCCCCGCCGGGGCTGCGGATTCGGACGCCCCCGCCAAGCCCGGGACCGCTACCGCGACCCCCGCCGCCTCCGAGCAGAGCGCCGACGCGTGACGCCCCTGGAGTCGGCCACCCACGACGTCATCGTCGTCCCGCAGAGCCCGATCCTGCTGCTGACCGTCCTCCTGCAGCCGGGGATGATGCTGCTGGCCTGGCTCGTGGGTCGCCTGACCCGCAGCGTCCTGCGCCACTGGGGCACCAGCCTGTCGTCCTCAGCGGCCACACTCACGGCCCTGCTGGGCCTGTGGGGCGGGCTGGCGCTGGGGGCCTGGTTCCTCGAGGAGGACTACCTGTGGGCGCCGCGCCTGCTGGTGTGCGCCGTCGCCACCGCCGTCGGGGTCATTGTGCTGACCTCCGCCGTGGCCGCCTGGCTGCAGCACGAGCCCGAGCTCGAGCCGATCGCGGACGTCGCCCGCCGCGGCGAGTCCGAGCGCCTGGAGTTCAAGTCCTCCGCACGCGTCAACCTGCGCACCGGCAAGCGCGACGACGCCATGGAGACCGTCGCCGCCAAGACGGTGGCGGCCTTCCTGAACTCCCGCGGCGGCACGCTGCTGCTCGGCGTCGACGACAGCGGCCGACTCATCGGTCTGGGTCCGGACTACACGACCCTGCGCCACGAGAACGCCGACCGCTATGAGCTCTTCCTGCGCGACCTGTGGCGCACCCGCCTGGGGGCGAACGCCGCGGTTCTGCCGCGTCTGGACTTCGCCCCCGCCGATGGCGGCGATGGCGCCGAGGTCTGCCGGGTCACCGTGCCGCCCTCGCCGGTGCCCGTCTACCTGTCAGGCCCCAAGGGCCGGGGCGGGCGAGAGCTGTGGGTGCGGGCGGGCAACTCCACCCAGCGCCTTGAGGTCGATGACGCCATCACCTACGTGTCGCAGCGCTGGCCGCACACGGTGCGCCCCTCCTGGCGCAGCCGGATCGGCGCCTACCTGCTCTACCACCGCCGCCCGGCCGGGGCGCCAGCCGATGGCGACCAGACTCCCGGCGACCTCGTCGGCTAGGACGTGTCCTGCGGGTCATCGGAGCCAGAGCCGTACAGCAGGCCGAAGACCGGTCCCGTCGAGATCGGTGAAGGGGCGGGCGGCGCACTGTGCTGACCGGCGCGTCCCGTCAGGCGGCGCGCCCTGCCGAGCGCTTGACCGGACCCCGCACGCACCCGGCAGTCCCATCGAGCGCCTTTGCGCTCAAAAAGGTGGCTCCTACGCACTTTTACGGTGCACGGCACCGTCGCGGGTTGCGAAGTTTGGCGTAATTCCGCGGTTCTGCAGCAGGCGGAGATGAGACACGAACGTTAAAAGTGCGTAGGAGCCACCTTTTTCGACACGGAAACACAGCCGGAAGCGCCCGAACGCACCTGTGCAGAGTCTGTGACGCCTCGGACCCCTCAGACGGGCAACTGCGGGCCCCGCAGACGGGTGCGGAAGCGCACGTGGAGTCGTGGGCGCCTGCCGGCGGCCGGCCACGTTATCCACAGGGTGGTGCAAATCTTGTCACCGGCGGCCCCGCCGGTCGATGCTCGTTTCATGCGGTACACCGAACGGCGGGACGCCATGCTGCGAGCGCTGGCAGCCGCGCACGGGGCGGCCAAACAACGATTCCTGGCCACCTCAGAACACTGCCGTCGCGCCCTGGGCCGCATGGTGGCCGACGGAATCGTTGTCCGCCACCCGCAGCACGTCATCGCCCTGCCGGGAACGGACCGGCCCACCATCATCGCCCGGCGCCTGGGCGGTCTTATCGCCTGCGCGCACGCAATGGAGCACTACGGCATCGCCCTTCAGAAGAGCCCCGGAAGCCGGCTCCACATTATCGCCCCCTACGACCAGCACCCCGTAGACGGCATCGGACGCGTCACCATCCACAGGAACGCCGACACTCCCATCGACCCGCTGGGCTCGCCGTTCGCCGACCAGGAGACCGCCATCCTCACCCTCATGCGCTGCGCATCGGAGCTGGACGCGCTCATCGCCCTGGACTGCGCCCTGCGCGGCGGCCTGGTCACCCGCACCCAGCTTCTCGCCAGACTGCGCGGACCGAGGAACGGCCCTATGCGCGCGCTGCTCGCCCGCGCCAACCCGAAGGCGCGCTCCATCCTGGAGACCATCGCCCGATACGAGCTGGAGGAGGCCGGCGCCCCGCCGGAGGTCGCCGTTGAGACGTCCATCGGCGAGCTCGACCTCGTTCTGGGACAACGTCTTGCGATTGAGACCGACGGTCACGCCTTCCACTCGTCCCTGGTCGACTGGACGCAGGACCGCCGCCGCGACCAGTGGCTCCTGCAGCACGGCATGACACCGCTTCGCCTGACCGCCCAGCAGGTCCTGGCGCACCGGACGGTGGAGATCGTCCGCCCCATCGCCGAGCGTCTCGGCTGCTGGCCCGGGAGCGCGACATGAGACCCACGCGCGCTTTCTCCTCGTCGAGATCGGTAGATCTCCGCACCGAGATCGGTTCACTTCCGGCTCGAGATCGGTTCAAGGCGCCCGCCCGGCCCGCGCTCCCGGAAGCAACCATCCGCATCCCGAGGGCCTGCGGAAAGTGGCCATTCGCCCTTACTTCTTGCGGCGGAGCCTCTCGCGCAGGGACTCGACGCGGTCCTCCCACTTCTGCTTGCGCTCCTGACGGCGCTCCTCGTGAAGCACCCGGGCGGCCTCCCGGTCGGCGGCGATGGCGGCGGCCTCGGCGGCCTCGAGCTCGCCGAGGACCTGGTCGGCCTCGAGCCGCAGGACCTGTCCGCCCAGCGGGGCGACGACGACGTCGAGCACCTCGGTGGCGTACTCCTCGACCTCGGCGAGGATGGCGGTGGTGCCCGCGGGCAGCCGTCTGCTGAGCTCGCCGATGGCGGTCTCGGAGCGATCCACGCGGTCGGCGTCGGCGAAACCGCCGATCAGGGAGCCCGCGCCCCATCCCAGCAGCATGCCCAGCGGGCCGCCCAGAATGCCGACGGCCATTCCGATCAGGCCCCCGCCGACAGTCGCGCCCCCGATCATGGCGTCCTCGCCCTCGGCCAGGCGCAGGCCGCCGTCGGCGCCGCGCTCCCCGATGACGGCCGCGTCGATAGTGATCCGCCCCTCGGCGGCCGCTCCGCGCAGGACGCTCAGTGCCTTGTAGGCATTCGCGGATTCCTCAAAGGTGACGACGACGAAATTGTGTGCAGTCATAAAAGTCCCATCATGTTCCTATTGCGTGCTAACACCATTAGCGTAAGCGTGGCGGCTGACAGAAGACTGAGTATGCAAACAGAAACACCAATGAATACGCTCCGAGGCTTCGGAGCGACCCGCGCCGCATTCGGACGGACCGGCTTTTTCCAACGTGCACGAGAAGTCCCGATCACGTGGCGCCCGCCGGGCCCCTGCCCCTGGCCGCCCCGCTCATCGTCGTCGGGCACTCCATGGGCGGGGTGACCGCCCTGGACGTCGCCGCCCGCAGGCCCGACCTCGTCGACGCCGTCGTCGCCGAGGACCCCGCCTTCGTCACCCCGGTCTGGCGCCGGATCCTGGCCCTGAGGGCCTCCGGCAGGGTCCGGGAGATGAGGGAGGTCGCCGCCGACCCCGAGGCGCGCCTCGCCCAGGTGGCCGCCGACCACCCCACCTGGTCGCGCCGGGAGGTGCGCGCCTGCGTCGAGGCCTCCTGCACGGTGGACCTGCGCTTCATCGCCCTGGGCTGCGTGGGCCCGCCCACCCCCTGGCGGAGGGTCGTGGACTCGCTGGCCGTTCCGGTCCTCATCGTCACCGGCACCGACAACGTGGTCCTGCGCGGCGACCACTACTTCGCCCTCACCCGCCGAGCGAACCCTCACGTGTCGACGGCGGTCATCGAGGGCGCGCCTCACAGCGTGCGGCGGACCGCCCCGGAGCGCTTCCACGCGGTCGTCGACCCGTGGACGACCCTCCGCGCCGCCCGCACAGGCGCCGCCGACGGGCGCCGGCACCTACGAGGTCATCGAGACGGCTCTGCTCGGACTGAGCGAGCCGGTCGCGGCTCCCCCGGCGTAGGCTCGCCGGCATGAGTTCTGCGAGTCCCGCCCGCCGCGTCGCCGCCGTCGTCTCCTGCGCCATGGCCGAGGAGGCCCGGCCCTTCCTGGACGCACTGCCCGAGCGGGCCGACGCCGAGCCCGTCGCGCTGCTCGGGGGCGCCCAGGCCTGGTCCCTGCGGCTGCCGGGCGACGACGGGCGCGAGCTGGTCCTGGTGCGCAGCGGTATCGGGCTGGTCGCGGCGGCCGGCGCGCTCGCCACGGTCCTGGCCCGGGTTGAGCCCGACGCCGTGGTCTCCGCGGGCACCACCGGGGGGCTGGGACGGGCGGTCGAGGTCGGGGACGTGTGCGTCTCGGCCACCCTGGCCTACACCGACGCCGACGCCACCGCCTTCGGCTACGCCTACGGCCAGACGCCCGGCCAGCCCGCCCTCTTCGAGGGGGACGCGGGGCTGCTCGCCCGCGCGGCCGAGGTCGGCCCGGCGGCCCTGGCGGGGGCGACGACGTCGTCGGGCTCGGCGCGCCTGCGCACCGGGCAGATGCTCGCGGGGAGCTCCTTCGTCACGGCCGCCAACGTGGGGCGCACGCGCGAACTCTTCCCCGAGGCCGTGAGCACAGACATGGAGTCGACGGCGCTGGCGCAGGTGGCCGCGGGCGCCGGCATCCCGTTCCTCTCCGTGCGCGGCGTGTCCGACCTGTGCGGACCCGAGGCGGGGCAGGACTTCCACATCGGCGCCGACGAGGCCGCCGCCCGCAGCGCCGCCGTCGTACTGGCGCTCCTGGGCTGAGGCGGGCCGGGTGGCGTGCGCGGTGCCGGTCGAGGCCCGCGCCCCTGGGGAATCGAAGAGCCCCGGAGGGCTGATGGAGGCCTGGCGACGGGCGCCCACGAGTCCTCGTGAACCGGTCTCAGCGCGGACTGCGACCGATCTCGGCGAAGAGAGCGGCGGGGCTGCGGAGGCCACCGGAGTCGGAAGGCGCAGTGCGGGCCGGACCGGGCGGCGCGGCCAACGTCAACGTACCTTCGTCACGTTCCGCTCCGCGCTGCCCCTCGCGCCCAAGGGCGTCGACCGCCTCAAGGCCGCGCGGGATGATCACTCTCCCGGCCAGCAGCACACCCTCGGCTAGGATGGCGCCATGGCTGCTGAGCTCGGACGTCTCGTTGTGGAGGGTTTCAGGTCGATCCGCCGCGTCGAGCTGGACCTGACCACCGACGTCACGGTGCTCATCGGGGCCAACGGGTCGGGCAAGTCGAACCTCGTCAGCGCCCTGGAGCTGGTCTCGCGCATCTGGGACGACTCCTTCCAGGAGTACCTGCGCAGGCGCGGCGGGGTGGACAACCTCCTGTTCGAGGACGACGAGGGGGCCGCCCAGCACGTCCTGGTCGAGTTGATGTCGGAGTTCGACGAGCAGGACCACCGCAACGGCTACCGCGTGAGGCTGAGCTCGGATGACTGGAACGAGTCGGGGCGGGCCGAGCTCCACGAGTGGCTTCTGTTCCAGGCCGGTCGGAACCGGAACAGGCCTTATGACGAGAATCTTGGTTTCGGCTCCCACAGCCGCGTTCCCCGGATCGCACAGGCGGACGAACCGGGAAAGCTCCATAAATTCGCCGCCTACGTGCGCCCCATCCTGGAGGGTTGCCGCGTCTTCCACTTCGACGACGTCTCAAGCAATGCCCCGGTCAAGGGGCGCTCGACCGTGGGCGACGACATCACCCTGCGATCGGACGCGGAGAATATCGCCGCCTACCTGCTGCGCGTCCGCGAGGAGCACCCCGAGCACTATCGGCGCATTGTCTCAGCCATACGTCATGTCACCCCGTTCTTCGACGACTTCGTGCTGGTGCCGGATGCCTCGGGGCGGATCCGGCTGCGCTGGAGGCAGCGCGGGCTGGACCGGACGTTCCTGGCCCACGAAGCCAGCGACGGAACCCTCCGCTTCATCTGCCTGGCCACCCTGCTGCTGGGGCCTGATCTTCCTGCCACTGTGGTCCTGGACGAGCCGGAGCTCGGGCTCCACCCGGCGGCGATCGGCCTGCTCGCGGAAATGGCTCATATCGCCGGGAGGAATGGGCACAAGGTGATTCTGGCGACCCAGTCCGTGCCACTGGTCTCCCACTTCGACCTGAGCGAGATCGTGGTCCTGGACCGGGTGGACGGGGCCACGGTGGCGAGCCGCCCTGACGCGAAGGAACTCGAGGCCTTCCTGGACGACTACTCCACCGGCACCCTGTGGGAGATGAACCTCCTGGGCGGGCGCCCGGCACGCGAGGGAGCAGGCTCATGAGGCAGGTCGCCATGCTCGTCGAGGGGCCGACGGAAGAGGCGATTGTCAGAGACGTACTGGTGCCCGCCGCTTTGAGGCGAGCGATTTGTCTTGTCCCGATCATCGTCATCACCTCCGCGACGCCCGCGGGCGCACGTCGCGGAGGCGGGCACTGGAGGCACTACAACAAGCAGCTCCAGGCACTTCTGCACGGCAGCCACTGGCACCGCGTGGGTCTTCTCATCGATTACTACCAGTACCCCCAGGGCGCACCCGGCCGGGATGCCGAGTGCCGGAACCACGGGGAGCATCAGCGCGCCATCACTGAGGCCCTGCGCGCAGCCCATCCTGATCCGCGCTTTCGTCCGCTCGTGGTTCTTCACGAGATCGAGTCGCTGGTCCTCGCGGCGGTCGACGCCGGGCAGGGAGACGGAGTCATCCCAGTCCACGCCCTGGCGGATCTGCGGCGCGCCATCACCCGGGCGGGAGGCCCCGAGAAGGTCAACAACGGGCCGAGCACCAGCCCGTCCAAACGCCTCGCACGGGCAAGTCGTCACTACGACAAGGTGATGACGGGGCCCGGCCTCATCGCCGACGCCGGTCTCTCCGCGATCCTCGAGCGCTGTCCCGTCTTCGCGGCCTGGTGGAAGGACCTCCTGGCCTGAGGTCCCGACTCCGCACCGCAAGTCCGTCGGCTGAGCGCTCAGTCGGCTCTCATCGACGCGAGCCGGCTGATTCCGGTCCGACGCCAGCGGGCGGCACGAGCAGCACCCCGAACGTCAGCAACGGTTGACGACGTGAATGGAGCTTCGTCACGTGAAGGTGCGTTCACGTTCCGCCCCGCCCGGGCGCCGCGGCCCGTGCAGGAGCTCGCGCACGATCAGCGTCGCCCACGGTCCGTCGAGCAGCCGGAATCGGGCCACCCCGCACTGGCGGTCGACCTGGTGCACGGACTCCCTCGTTCCGATCTACGACAGCGCCGACGGCGTGCTCGTCCACCTGTCTATGGGGACGCCCGAGGCTGCGCTCACCCAGGCGCGGGCCGCCGTCGAGGCGATCACCCAGGCCCGACCCGGTCGCGTGGTGGCCTCCACCAGCGGGCAGGTCGTCGACCAGTCGGACGCGCCCCCGCCGAGCCCTCGGCGCGCAGGCTGGATGCGTCATCGACCAGGGCGCTAGCGCCCAGCGGCTCCTGGGGCTCAGTCCGCGCCCGGTCGAACGATGGCTCGCAGCCCTGTCAGCACGAGGAAGAGCATGCAGTCGTGCGAGACGACGGCGATGCCCGCGCAGGCGGCTACGGCACTCCTGCCGCATAGTTGCCGACGACGACTGGGGCCGGGCGCGCCCGGCCCCAGCGGCTCGTTGTCGCCGCTCTAGACATACGTGAGATCCGTCGTATATTTGTACGTGAGAGTTCACGTACGTCTGGAGGTCATCGTGGAGCCCATTGTCCCGCAGCCCGGCAACGATCGGGATCCGAGGCACTTCGTCGGTCGCGCGGTCACCACCGACCGGGCCCGCACGCGGCTTGCGGCCGGAGCGAACCTGCTGCTCACCGACCCCAGGCGCATGGGCAAGACCTTCTGGATGCACACTTTCGCGGCCAGGGAAAAGGGTTTCCAGTGCTATTTCATCGACTACGAGGGCGTAGGAACGGTCGAGGATTTCCTCACCCGCACAGCGCAGGCCCTGTCCGAGAGCCCTTCCCTCCCCAAGCAAGCACGCAGAGTCCTGGCGATGATCTTCGACAATGTGGAATCCGCCGGAGTGCCGGGCCTCATCGCCGTCAAGACCTATCACCGTCAGACCTCGGCACATCGCCTACTCACCGACACACTCAAGTCTCTCGATCAGGGTGAGAGCTCGATCCCGCTCGTCATGATGGACGAGGTTCCCATGGCGATCGACAACATTGCACAGCGCGAAGGCTCGGAAGATGCCTCGGAACTTCTCCAAACCCTTCGGGGTCTGCGCCAGGGAACGGTGAACGTGAGGTGGATCGTCAGCGGTTCCGTCGGTTTCCACCACGTGCTGCGCTCCGCACACACTACGAGCGGCAGTCTTGACGATCTCGAACCGCTTCCCCTCGGACCCCTTCCCGACGACGAGGCGCGCGAACTCGCGAGCCGTCTTCTCCTCGGCATTAGGCAAATGCCCACAGAAAATGTTGTGTCGGCTCTAGTCGAAGTCAGCGGGGGAGTTCCCTTCATTCTTCATAAGGTTGCGAGCACGCTCGAGCAGCGCCAGCACCGTGTAACAACTTCAGAGGACGTACATGACTGTTTCGAGAACTTCATCGATGACCCTGACGAGTTCGGCTGGTTTGAACACTTCCTCACCAGAATGGAACCCTACTACGGGAAACGCAGTCGCCTCGCCAATGACGTTCTCGACGCCGCCGTCTCGACGGCGCGCAACTGGGTACCCATGAATGACCTTCCTCAGAAGCCCGGTGCAGATAAAGTTGTTGAATACCTCATTAAGGACCACTACCTTGAGCGCCGCGGGCGCACCGTCCGCTGGCGTTATCCCGCACTCCAGTACATCTGGGCCCGTCGCCGTGGAATCTGGAACCGCCCATGAGTCCCATAGCCCGCTTCACGCCCTCAATCATGCCCGCCGAACAACTCGAACGCCTTTTCGTCGTCCGGCACGCGACTCTCGAGCGGCTCATGACATACGTCGACGATTTGGGAACGACACCAAGTCCCCATCACACGCTGCTCATCGGCCCGCGCGGCTCCGGCAAGACCCATCTAATCTCTCTGGTCTTCCACCGCTCACGCCGACTCATCGAGCAGGGTGCGAACTTCCAGATCGCCTGGCTGCCAGAGGACCCTTGGACGATCGTCTCCTACAGGCACCTGCTGAGTGCAGTACTTCAGGCTCTTGATGCTGAATCGGAGCCGCACAGCCTCGACGAGGCGGAGAGCGAGGTGCGGTTACGTGTTAGCACTCGAGAAAATAATCCGGTCCTTATTCTGGCGGAAAATATTGATCACATCCTCAACAACCTGGGAGATATGGGCCAGCAGAAACTTCGTCATCTCCTCCAAACCGAACCAAACCTGCTTCTCATCGGCAGCAGCACACGGCTGGACCGTAATCTCTCCAGTAATTCTCGCCCATTCTTCGGTTTTTTCGACACAATTCGGCTGAAGCCTTTCTCTTCGGAGGAGGCGAAGGCGATGCTTCTTGCCGTGGCCCGTGAATCAGGGGACAAGGAACTGGAGAGTCGGCTCAGCGGAAATGATGCTCTAGCCCGCATCCACACAATCGCGCACCTTACGGGCGGACAGCCCCGACTATGGGCTCTGCTCGGCAATGCTCTCACCGTTGAGCAGCTCGACCACCTTGCCGACCTGCTTCTGAACTGCGTCGATGACCTCATCCCATACTACCAGGAGCAATTGGTACGCTTATCGCCGCAGCAGCGGCTTATTGTTGCCAAACTCGCTGCAGAGGATCGGCCGCTTCCCGTCAAAGAACTCGCATGGTGCATTGGTGTCGATCAGCGCAGTGCCGCCAAGACCGTCGGCGACCTCACCGATCGGGGCTGGCTCAGGCCGGTATCAACAGTTTTCGCCGACTTTCTCGATCGCCGCCGGACCTACTACGAGCTCGCTGAGCCATTGGCTCGACTAGCTTTCCAGGTCAAGGCCTCACACGGAGATCCTCTGCATCTTATTATTGACTTTCTCATCACCTGGTTCGACGCCGATCAGCTCCGCTCCGCCGACGACAGCGACTACAGCCGTGCCGCTCTTATGAAGATGACACAGGATAGTGTTGTCGGATCTTCGCGCGGGCTGACGGAGCTACCCGATTCACGAGTACCATCCCTCAATCTTCTCGGCAGGGTTGAGGACGCCCTGGCCGCGATCTCCGAAGGCGACGCGGAGCCAATAATGCTTCTGCCCAGTGCGTTGCGACAGGCCATCGAGTATCGAATGGGAGCCTCTCGCGACCTCACATCGATTCGTTTGCTCTTGTTGAATTCCGCCCTGAAGGAAGTTGAAGACATTCTCCTTAAGGACTTCATCGCTTCATGGCTTGAGCGCGCAGACCGCCTCGACCAAGAGGTTCACTCCCCGGAAAGCCGTCTCATGCTTGCACGCTGGTTGATCGCCTCCCAGCGCCTCAATGAAGCTGAGGCCGTTCTCAAAGGAATCTCCTCTGAAGAGGAGCAACTATTGAACACGAGTGTTATCGCTACATAAACAGGTCTGGGAACGCAACGAACATATATTCACTCCGAATACATTTGACACGCGCAGAAATCTTGCCTTTCTTTATCGTAAGACCGGAGAGATCGAGAAAGCCTTAAAATTTCTGGAAGAAAATTTCATAGACGGTCAGCATATTTTCGAAGTCGACAGTCCACATGTCGTTATTGCGCGCGACGATCTTGCCCGCGCCTACGAGTCTGCCGGTAGGCTCCACGAAGCCCGCTTCCTTTACGAAAACGCTGAGTGAAGCAGAGCACTTTCTTGATCCCAAGCATTTTGAGTTCGAGACATTCAGAGACAACCTCGCCCATGTCATGCGTGCAACATGAGTCGCCAGCCCGCGCCAAGGGCAATCGCACCGCCGACCTCACACATTGGACCCGCAGCACACTGCCTGCAACCGCAGGACCCTCAAGACCAGCCGGGACCGCACCAGCGGCGTCGCACAGGCTGATGCCGCCCCCGCCGGGCCTCAGCGGGCACCGCCGTCGGCGCCCCCGTCCTCACCCCGTCGCAGCCGGGCCTCGACGCGCTCGACCTTGGCCGTCATCTGGCCCGTCCGGCCGGGCCGGATGTCAGCCTTGAGGACGAGCGCCACGCGCGGGCTCACCTGCGCCACCGCCTCGCAGGCGGCCTTGACCACCGCCATGCACTCGTCCCACTCGCCCTCCAGGGTGGTGAACATGGAGGTCGTCT
>ERZ773063.1799-NODE-1799-length-12208-cov-92.252613_pt1 | contig 12208 bp, 9 predicted proteins | sample MGYA00580625_ERZ773063 | MGnify/ENA primary metagenome ERZ773063 (study PRJEB29015, sample SAMEA2738022) | human oral metagenome | biome: human oral; feature: human-associated habitat; material: dental | place: China | collected 2042 ...
TCGGTGACGTCTCGGTCGGCTTGGCTGATCTCCAAGCTCCCGCTCGGATGATTATGTGCCACGACGATACCGGCGGCTCGGTCGGTGATAGCATCAGCGAAGACTTCTCGTGGGTGTACCAGACTGGCAGTTAGCGTACCGATGGTTATCACTCGCTGAGCGATCAGGCGGTTCGCCCCGTCGAGAGTTAGGCAGACGAAGTGCTCTTGCTTCTTGTTACGAATATTCGCCAGCAAAGCCACTGCCTTTTCCGGCGAGTCAACCACCGGTTGATCACTATCGACCAGATATCGCTTAGCCAGCTCTAGACTGGCTAGTATTACCGGGATCTTCGCCTCACCCAGGCCGACTACACTGCGCAGGTCACTATACGTCAGCTCGCCGTCCTTATCTCGCAGCAATCTAAGCACCCGGCGGGCGATCACGCCGACATCCGCCTGAGCGTTACCGCTGCCAATGATCGCCATCAGTAGCTCCAGGTCGCTTAATCGCTCAGCGCCATAGCGAGCCAGCTTCTCCCTGGGTCGGTCAGCTTTAAGCTTGTCCTTAATCTTCATGACGCTAGTATATAGCATCGTCAGCAAACTGTGCTATTATATACCGCAGTAAATTATTATGACTAAGAAGCAGCCAATCATCACCGTATCTCATTTCGTCAAGCGCTACGGTAAGAAACGAGCCCTCAATGATATCTCTTTCGGAGTGTATCCGGGCGAGATCTTCGGTCTGCTCGGTCCGAATGGCGCCGGCAAGACCACTACCCTAGAGATGATTGAGACACTCCGTCAGATCGACGGTGGCAAAGCGATGGTTGATGGTCTCGACGTCAGCAAAGAGCCTATGAAAGTCAAGAGTATCATCGGCATCCAGCTCCAATCGACCGCCTTTTACAATAAGCTAAACTTAAGAGAGCAGCTCAAGATGTTTGGTAGTCTCTACGGCACCGAAGTAGATACCGACGCCTTACTGAGCAAAGTACAACTGACCGAAAAGGTAGATAGCTTCGTAGAGGAGTTGTCGGGCGGCCAGAAACAACGTTTCGCCATCGCTTCCACTCTAGTCAATCACCCCAAGGTTCTCTTCCTCGACGAGCCAACCACCGGGCTTGACCCGCAAGCTAGACGAAATATGTGGGAGCTGATTCAGCAGATTCGAGACGAGGGCGTGACCGTCGTCCTAACCACTCACTACATGGAGGAGGCTGAGCTGCTGTGTGATCGCATAGCGATTATGGACGGCGGTAAGATCATAGCGCTGGATAGTCCGCACAATCTGATCCAAGGGCTACTGGATCGGGGTTTCGTCAAGGAGCAGATCGTTGAGCAGGCCAGCCTGGAGGATGTTTTTATTGATTTAACCGGAAAGGCACTGAGGGACTAAACTATGAAGAAATACTGGGGCGGCGTTAAGGGTCAAGTAGTTGCCCTGCTGAAGCGACTGTTCAGAGATAAGACGGCGCTATTTTTCACCTTCCTGTTCCCGCTGATCTTCCTCTTTATTTTCGGCTCAATCTTCGGCAATCAGACCTCCACCTTTAGTGTAGCTATCATCAATCATAGCCAAACTAAATTTGCCAGGCAATTCGTCGACAAGATCAAGAGCACCAAAAAAGAGTCAATCTTGCGAGTCAAAGATGTTGCCGATATGGCAGAGGCTAAGGAACGACTAAAACAGTCGGAGCTAGATGGTATCATCGAGCTGTCTAAAGATTTCGGCGAGATAAAAGGCGAGGGGGCGAATGCCAGGCCCAGTGGCACATTAACCGCCCTCTACGCTAAGGGGTCTGAGCAAGCCGGTAACACTCTCAGCGCCCTGGTATCTCAGATAGCCGATAGTATCAACAAGGCTATGGGACAGGCTGAGCCACCGATCACAGTCACCTCTAAGGCACTAGGAGATGAGGCGCTAAAAACCTTTGACTACACCTTTACCGGACTTCTCGCCTTTAGCTTGATGAGCATGGGTGTATTTGGTCTCGCTAATCAGATGCCCGCCGAAAAGCAAAGAGGTTCTTATCGACGGTTGCAAGCCGCTCCATTCACTGCCGGGCAGCTGATTATCGCCACAGCGATCAGCTATGTCTTCGTAACCATTCTGAGTGCCTCCCTAATGGTGGCAGTCGGTATGCTACTGTTTCACTTTAATATGCGGGGCAACTGGTTACTATTCAGCGGCTTCTTAGTCCTGAGCGCCAGCCTAATGACCGGTCTTGGACTAATCGTCGGTGCTTGGGCTAAGAATGAAAACCAGGCATCGTTACTGTCAAATACCATATCCTTCCCGATGATGTTTCTCTCCGGAGCGTTCTTCCCGTCATTTCTAATGCCCGAATGGCTGAGCTCCATTAGCCGATTCGTCCCGATGACGCCCATCGTTGATGGTTTTCGTCTGATCATGACCGAACAAGCTGGCTTGGTCGGTATCTTGCCCCAGCTTGGCATGATAATCGGCTGGATAATTGTCGTTTATTTCCTCGCCATCAAGCTCTTTCATTGGGAATAGAACCAAAAAATAGCCACGCTAAGATAACGAGGCTACTGATAAACACCCACTGTGGCAATACCACGAACTGCCACACTAGAAATAAAAAGACCGCTAGCGGTCGGATAATTTCCGGAAGACTGCTAGTGTCGCTTCTCCGTAACTTCGAAAATCATCCACCACAACAACTCCGATAGGTTGGTACGGCACACGCAGTCTTCCTGGATATGATAGTATCATAAGCCCACCCGGTTGCAAAGCCTCCACCAACCTCGACACCGTCTCCGGCTGTGGATAATTATAAGGCGGGTCAGCCAGTGCGATATCGTACAAGTCCGACTGATCTCTAGCGTCTAACCATGCTTTGACTGAGGTACTCACCACGGTTACTTGCTCGCCCACGCCTAGAAGTTCAATATTACCCCTAAGTACCCTTAGCGCCACTTTATCCCGCTCAACGAAGGTCACCGAGCCGGCGCCTCGGCTTAATGCTTCCAGCCCCAGCGCCCCCGTCCCGGCGAAAGCATCTAATACTTTAGCGCCGTCTATCGACCGATGAGAGAGCAACCTGGCAAACAGCGCCGAGCGCACTCGATCTCCCATGGGGTGGGTTGCTCGACCGACATCGGCGTTGATCAACCGACTACCAAATCGACCGGCGATAATTCTCAGTTTAGTCATCACACTTCCCTTCTAATTTAACGTGGTTAATTTCTGATACTTATTAATCATCGACTTCAGCCCCTGATATCTATCCAGATAAGATGGGTCGGCGACTAGGCGCCCCATCACTTTTTCCGCCTCATCTGACGCCTGCTTGATCAATAACGTATCCGCCAGATTGACACCCCTGAGATTGAGCGCACCGTGCTGAGCGGTGCCGTAGATCTCGCCAGCGCCTCGCATCGCCAGGTCAACCTCCGCCAAGTGAAAGCCATCGTTAGACCGCTCAATCTCTCTGAGTCGCTTAGTTGGTGTTTTACTGTCTGACTGCATCAGATAACAGTAGGCTTGTGCTTCGCCTCGCCCGACTCGCCCTCTCAGCTGGTGTAGCTGAGCTAGCCCGAATAAATCAGCATTTTCGATCACCATGACCGTGGCATTTGCGACATCTACCCCCACTTCTACCACGGTTGTCGAAACCAGGATATCTAGCTGGTGTCGCTCAAACTGACGCATCACTGCCTCTTTACTCTCAGCCGGCATCTTACCGTGTAAGATACCGACCCGATACCCTCGATAGCTACTAACCACCTTTTTATAGAGCGACTCGGCACTGGTTTTTTCTGACTGCTCCGACTCAGTAATTAGAGGAGCGATGTAGTATACCTGGTGATTAGCCTCCAGCTCCTGCTTAATCGCTTCCACCATAGCGGTTCGTTGGTTGGGCGAGACAATCTTCGTCTTGATCTGGCGTCGACCGTGTGGTAATTGGTCGAGAGTCGAGATATCAAGGTCACCAAAAACCGTTAGCTGAAGTGAGCGAGGAATGGGTGTAGCCGTCATCGCCAGTAAGTGTGGTAGGCGCTGATCGTTAGTCTTGGCTAGCAGATCTTGGCGCTGCTTGACGCCGAAGCGATGCTGCTCGTCGATCACCACGAAGCCTAGCCGGCGAAACTGCACCGCAGGCTGAAATAAAGCATGAGTCCCGATCACCAGCTGGATCTCGCCCTCAGCGATCCGGTCTAGTAGTTCTCGCCTAGCCTTGCCTTTGATCGCACCCGTCAGCAGACCGATCTTGACATCGGTTGAACTCAGCAATTTAGTCATAGTAGCGAAATGCTGCGCTGCCAGCACCTCAGTCGGCACCATCACCACTGATTGATAACCGTCTAGCGCTACCTGATATGCCGCCATAGTCGCCACCACCGTCTTACCCGAACCAACATCACCCTGCAGTAGACGATTCATCGGCACATCTCGCTCAAAATCTTGCAAAATCTCCCACGCCGACCGACGTTGTGCTTCAGTCAGACTAAAAGGTAACCTAGCCACGAGCTGTCGAATCTCCGACTGCTTAAATGGCAATCTATACCCCTTGATTTGCTGATTAGCTCGTCGGTTCATTTTGGCGGCCAGTAGCAGAGAAAATAGCTCCTCATAAGCCCAGCGTCGCCGAGCCAAAGCTAGCTTATCCCGATTAGTCGGGAAATGCAGCTCTCTCACCGCCGTAGCCCGATCCATTAAGCCCGCCTCTTGGACAACATCGCTAGGTAAGGTTTCATTCAGCATGGTAATCAGAGGCTTGAGCTTAGCCATAATCTTCTTGATCATGGCCGGCTTGACCCCCTGTTTGGTCGAATAGACGGGCACGATCCGATCGCTGGTCACCGGTAGATTACGTACCGCCTCGCAAGCCGGCATCAGCAGCTGATAACGACTCCGTTTCAAGGCGAATTCACCGCTAAAATAGAACTCACCACCACCTCTTAGCTGACTGGCTCGATATGGCTGATTAAACCAGACCGCCTGAATCTTGTCGCCATTATCATCAACAAGCACTGCGGTAGTTATCTTCATATTACGCCTGGCAAAGCGAGTCTCCACCGACTCCGCCCGAGCTCTGATAGTCACTTTGCCCGGTCTAATCTCGGCGATACTCTCCGCCCCGGTATAATCATCGTAAGTGCGAGGCAGAAAATTGATCAAGTCGCCGGTCGTCCGAAAGCCGGCCTTGGCCAGTATCTCGCCGGTCCTGGAACCGACTCCCTGCACCTCCAGTAGTGAAGTATTAAGATTCATCTTTCTCGACTAGACGCTCATGAAGCATATTGACTATACCGGCCAGCAGCAGGTTGACCAGCATCATGCCGCATAGCGTCAGTAAGTAATGCAGCGTCGCCGCTATATTTAGCACCGCCCAGGCCAGCACAATAGTCATTGACCAGATGGTCAAGATGATGAATAGTGACGCCTTTTCCGGCTGACTATCCATCAGACTAGCCCCCAGGCTCAGTATTAAGTTGCCTAGTCGAGATAACCACCGGAGCAGAATCCAGACCAGTAACGCCGCCCCCACGACGATCAAGATACCTAACGCCACTATCACCCAGCTATAAAACTGGTTGATGATATTCATTCGTACTTCCATGGAGATGTCAGGATGATAACCGGCGTTCGCTAAGGGGTTACCGGCTTGATCCAGAAAGCGGTTCAGACTACCCGCCTGACCGAACACTAAGGTCATCAGCAGAAATATGCTAATCAGCCCGGCTACCGCCACCAATGACTTAGCTAAGACCGCCAGGATGTCATAGGTGAGCCGAGCCAAATTATCTTTGGTAAACAGTCTATCGGCCGGCTTGGTCGACTTAGTTGGCTTAACTAGCCGAGGTCGTTTCGTCGACTCAGACAGCTTAGTCGATTCGGTCGGCTCGGATGACTTTAACGGTTTAGATGTCTTAGGCTGCTTCATGATTTATTAGCGCACCAGCACGAACCGGTTCTTACCTTTCCTGATTAAACTACATCGGTCAAGCGGCCGGTCAGTTGCCAGTTTGACACCGTTTACCGACACACCACCGCCTTGGATTAGCCGTCTAGCCTCACCGTTGCTACTCGCCACTCCACCGGCCAGTAGCGCCCGACTGACCGTCAGTTCGCTCGTCAGCTCTACCGTCTTAATCTCGGCACCCAGCAGGTCAAGCTCGTCGCTATCCAGCTCGCTCACCGCCCGACCGCCGAACAGTACTTCCGTCACCCGCTGCACCTTAGCTAGAGCCGCCTCGCCATGAACCAGCTTAGTCACCTCTTCAGCCAAGCGGCGCTGAGCCGGTCTAGCCTCGGGGTGGGCCTGTTGCTGAGCCTCAAGCTCACTAATCTCTTCCCGGCTCAAAAAGGTATACACCTTAAGGTAATCGACCACGCCCAAGTCGTCAACGTTAAGCCAGAACTGATAAAACTGATAGACCGACGTCTTGGCCGAATCAAGCCAGACCGCCCCGCCCTCTGACTTACCGAATTTTTTACCGGTTGACTTATTGATCACCAGAGGAATACCAAAGACATCAACTCTCGCTCCCTCCAGCTTATCAACCATTCGCATCCCACTGGTGCAATTGCCGAATTGATCGACCCCGCACAGCTGCAAAGTAACACCATGCGTCCGATAAAGGTGAAGAAAGTCGTAGCCCTGGATCAGCGAGTAAGAAAACTCAGCGTAGTTAATCCCTTTACCGCCGGCGCCAATCCGCTTCCGGACAAAATCACGATCAAGCAATTGTGTCATCGAGAAATGCCAGCCGATATCCCGCAAAAAGTCGATGTAATTAATCTGCTGAAACCAGTCATAATTATCTACCGTCACGAGATCAGTATCACGCAAGATCCACTTAGCCTGCTGTTGTAGCAGCCCGACTCGACGCTTGATCGTCGCCTCATCCAGCTTGGCTCTAGTCTCATCCTTGCCATCAGGGTCGCCACCGGCCCGACCGGTCGCCCCACCGGCTAAAAAGATAGCCTTGTACCCCGCCCGAATGAAGCGTAGGCAAGTGACTAACCCGGCCAGGTTGCCAATGGTCATACTGTCAGCACTAGGATCGGCTCCAAAATAAAAGGCTCCCGGCTGGTCAAGGACGCTTAGGTCATCAATGGTAGTTTGCCCCACCAGTCCCCGCCACTTCAGCTCTTCGCTAAGTTTGGTGCTCATACTGATATTCTACCATGTTTGGTGCAGCCAATAATGTCGTGCTAAAATGGTAGCGTTAACTTGAGAGTGCGAGAGGGTCAATGACAAAGAAAAGTTCATCAAGTAAGACTAAGACAGTGCGCAGTAATACCAGGGGGTCAAGCGAGACCGGTCGACGCTATGCTACCTACTCCGGCTTAGCCAAGATTAGAGGTAAGAGTCAGCGAGAGATCAATAAAGAGCGTAAGCTCAGGCGTAAGGCCGAGTACCTCGCCACCTTACCGAAGAATCCGGCCAAGCGCTTGCTGGCTCGGCTCAATCCCAGACACCTGGCTAAGTTTTGGTTCTCGATGGACGGACTCAAGATGCTGGGTAAGATCTTTGGAATCGCCCTACTTTTGCTGGTGCTGGTAGGCATCGGCACTTACTTTTATTTCCGCAATGAGCTCAAGAGTCTCCAGCCGTCCGAGCTGGCTAAGAGAGTCCAGACTACCGTTACTAAATATTACGATCGCAATGGTCAGCTTCTCTGGGAAGATACCGGTACAGGCGAATATCGTCTGGTGGTTGACTCGAAGCAGATTAGTAAATATATGAAAGACGCCACGGTGGCGATCGAGGATCGTCGCTTCTATGAGCATAGCGGCGTATCACTCACCGGCACGCTAAGAGCTATCATTAATAACGTCTTTCGTCGAGGCTCGACCCAGGGCGGCTCGACACTGACCCAGCAGCTGGTCAAGCAGGTTTTCTTTGAAGACGAAGCGGGCGACCGCGGCATCTCCGGCATCCCCCGCAAGATCAAAGAGGCGATCCTGGCGACTGAGGCGGAGCGGATCTACAGCAAAGACCAGATCTTGACCATGTATCTCAACGAGTCGCCCTATGGTGGACGTCGTAACGGTGTAGAGTCGGCCAGCCAGACCTACTTCGGTAAATCTGCCAAAGATCTGACTATCGACGAAGCCGCTCTGCTGGCCTCCATTCCGCAGTCACCGACTCTATTTAACCCTTATAACACCGACGGTAATGCTCAACTCCTAGAGCGCCAGAAGACCGTCATCAACTATATGATGGAGCAAGGCTTTATCTCTAAGGCGGACGGTGAAGCCGCCAAGAAAGTCGCCGTACTGGACAAGGTCAAGCCGGCCGACAATCAGCTTAGCGGTGCCAAAGCACCCCACTTCATCCAGATGGTCAAAGACGAGCTGACCGACAAGCTGGGTGCTAAAGTCATGGGGCAAGGTGGACTGGCGATCAAGACGACTCTGGACATGCGAGTCCAAGGCGTACTGGAGGGCGAGATGACCAAGCTATTTGAGGGCAATCTATCCTGGCTGCCCCGTAGCTACGGCTTTGACAACGCCTCGTTTACCATGATTGACAATCAGACCGGGCAAATCCTCGGAGTGATGGGCAGTCGCAATTACAACTTCCCCGGCTACGGTGCAGTCAATGCCGCCACCTCATTTATCCAGCCCGGCTCCAGCGTCAAGCCGCTGGTTTACGCCGCACTCATCGATAATCAGAATAATAAAAACGGCACTTACGGTGCCGGGTCGATCATCCCCGATACTCCTATCCCCCAGAGTGTTTATCGCACCTCTGACGGTACATCGGTTCAGAATGCCGATCGGCGTTTTAGGGGCAATATCCCCATCCGCCAAAGCTTAGCCGGCTCCCGCAATGTCCCGGCTATTAAGGCGATGTCGCTTAATGGCGTCGAGGCTACTCAGAAATTCATCCGCTCCGCCGGTGATGCCAGCTACTGCACCGATGGCTCTGATACTAATGCCGGTCTCGCTTCAGCTATTGGTGGTTGTGGCGCCAAGCAGGTTGAACACGCCAACGCTTTCGCCACGATTGCCCGAGGTGGCATCTACAAGCCCTATGAGACTGTCATTGAGGTGACTAATTCACAAAAGGAAAAGCTCTACGAATGGAAGGATAGTGACGGCACTAAGGTGATGGATAGTCAGACTTCGTACATCATCTCTGATATCCTGAGTGATGATTCAGCTAGAGTAGCCACCTTTGGCTGGCGACCGCAAGGCTTCTACGTTAATGGCATTAAGACGGCTACTAAGACCGGTACTTCCAACCTTGGCTACTACCCGAAGGATCTCTGGATGATGAGCTACACCCCTAAGGCTACCCTGGCCGTCTGGACCGGCAATCATGTCCCCAAGGCACTGCGAGGCGGCGATGGAGCTAGCCTGGGGCGAATCGTGTCAGATATCACCAGCAACGTCTACCATAATATCTTCCGAGCCGACGGCACTTGGAAGCCGGGCGATTGGTTCACCCGACCAAACGGCATACAAACTCTGCTTCTTAACGGCGCCAAAGACATCTACCCCTCTTGGTACAACAAGAAGAGCAAGACTAGTGACGCCATCAAGATGACCTTCGACCGAGTCACTAAGCGCCGTACTACCGAGTGTACCCCCGAGGGAGCCAAGGAGACTATTGACGTGATCAGAGTGACTGACCCGGTCTCACGCACCACCACTCTGACACCGCCTAACGGCTATGATGTTAATTCATACGACAACTATCACCATTGTAGTGATGTTGCTCCGTTCATCTCAGACATCACCGCTACGAAGGACGCCGGCTCCGGTAAATATATCGTCTCTGTCTTAGCTAAGGCCGGCACTCACCCCATCACCGCTGTCACCATCAGTGTCAATGGCAATACTTATGATGCCAACGTTGGCGATACCGGCTCGTGGGACGCAACGATCAATGACTTATCTGGCTCGGTTAATATCAGCACCACCGTTCGAGACGAAGGCTACTACACCCAGACAATGTCTAAGACCCTGGAGTTAGCGAAGAAATGACCAAGCCGACCAAAAGAGGTGCGCATAAGGTAACGAAGACCAAGGCTAAGACCAAGACCATTGATCGACCGTCGCAGATTGACCCCGGCACTAAGCGCAGCCATAAGGCAAGGGAACGTAAGCTAATACCCGCTAGACAGGCGGCTTACTATGTCCTCGCCTTTGGCTTCTCGGCTGCCACCATAGCTCTTTTCCCGGTCGAGGCAAACCTATCTAAGCCGCTCCTCACTCGACCGTACAACTTCTACCGCCTGGCTGTTATTATCCTCGCCATCGTCTTTCTTTTACTCGCCACCAAGTCGTCTTGGAGCAATACTCCACCTAGCCACGAGCCGTCACCTAAGGCTCGTCAATGGCTCTTGCGCCTCAGTATCGCCTTGCCGGTGGCGGCTATCGTTTTCTTAGTCATCCAGCTGGTTACCCCACAATTCGCCGCCCTATTGGTTCGCAAGGAGTCGTGGCCTTTTTTCCGTAACGCCATCTTCATCAAGAGTGCCTGTCAGCTCGTAGCCGCCATCGCCTTCATTAAAGTCGCCCGTCACTACTTTAAGCAACATCAACGCTTAGCAATGATTCTAGCTATCGCCACGGTTCTACTCCTAGGACTAATGATTGGCGAGGAGCTAAGCTGGGGACAGCGAATTTTCGGCTGGGGTACACCATCGTTCTTAGCTGAGATTAATTCCCAGTCAGAGATAAACTTGCACAATATCAATACTCAGCTCGCCCAAAATATTCTTTATTTTGGCGGTTGGCTACTGCTCATCGGCTTCGCTTTCTGGCGAGAAAGTCTAGCCAGGCTACTCCGAAAGTGCCCTAAGGCCAGGCTGGACTTCTTAATAGACTGGTTGCCGCCCGGCTGTTTCGTCGGGCTCTTCGCCGTCGGCTTCGCCTTCTGCGACCCTCTGGTGTCCGACAGCGGTCTCTACTGCTCATCTAACTTATTTATCATTTTAGCGACAGCCTGCTTACTATTGACTGAGCTCAGATACCGGCTCAAGCTTCGGTCTCAGCCGAGCTCCACTCCCGCTTTAGATGATAATGATGATAGGCACCAGGTTCTCCGGCTAGGGATATCGCTCCTCTGCTTCATAGTAGTACTGGCCGGCAATTTATTTAATGCAGAGCTCTGGAATTACAACTCAGGAGCGCCGACTGAGTATCTTGAGCTATTCATCAGCCTCGGTATTATGACCTGGGCGTTGACAGTCAAGTCTCGCCTAGTCAAGCCTAAAGTCAAGAGTTCTCCGGCTAAAACACCGAAGAGAGCCTAGAGGCTATTTATTAGCCAGTCGAACCATCTCCGCCTCAGCAACCGTACTGTTTGACTGACGTCGAGGCGTGCGAGGACGGCGTGGCTGTTTCTTCGTAACCTCATCATCGCCTTCGTCGGCCTGATTCGCCTGGGTATGCTTGGGCTGATTATGACGACCGGGGCGTTTCTTGGCTAGTTGATCAGAATGAAAAGCGGATGTCAGCCGAGTCGATCTCGCCTCTTCACCGCTTCGCTTCGACTTACTCGGTTCGTTCTGCCCGGTAGTTCGCACCTTTTTAGCAAACATCATTCGCCCCGCCTCCGTTTGCAGCGAACGGACGATCTCGACCGTCAAGCGATGACCGATCTGCGCCTTAGCATCCTCTACCACCACCATCGTGCCGTCCTCGAGATATCCCACCGCCTGATCCCGATTTGCACCCGGCTGAATTAGCTCTACCTCTATTCGCTCACCCGGTAGCAGCTGAGCCCGAAGCATTTGCGACAGTTCGTTAACGTTGATTACAGTCAAATTAATAACTTTAGCCACCTTATTCAGGTTGTAGTCAGTGGTAGCGATAGAAGCATCGTACTTTTGTGCCAGCTCAAGCAACCGCTCATCAACTCCGCCCGAGTCGACCAACCCATCATTGACGATGGCTACGCTGACGGCATCCATCCGCTGAAGTACCCGGATGTTATCCAGCCCCTTGCGAGCCCGCAGCCTTTTGTCGTGATCTGCCTTGTCAGCTAGTAGCTGTAGTTCACGCACCACCGAGCGTGGAATGATAATCTCTGCCGTGATCACACCGGAGCGGGCTACGTCGACGATTCGTCCGTCCATGATTGAGCTGGTATCCAGCAAGATGGAGCCTCGAGCTACCTTGGGGTTACGCTGACGTAGTTTGAGGACCATTAACAAGGTCGTCTCGATAAATGTCGCCACCACTAAAGCAGTAGCAAATGATTGCATGTTCATAAGTAAATAATTCCTTTCAG
>ERZ773063.1800-NODE-1800-length-12207-cov-2.655036_pt1 | contig 12207 bp, 13 predicted proteins | sample MGYA00580625_ERZ773063 | MGnify/ENA primary metagenome ERZ773063 (study PRJEB29015, sample SAMEA2738022) | human oral metagenome | biome: human oral; feature: human-associated habitat; material: dental | place: China | collected 2042 ...
GGTCCCCGCCAGGTCGGCCATCACTTTGACTCTCATAGGTACCATCGAACACTGTGACGCGGCGTCGCTGTCAAGGGGAATGTGGGTGATGGAACCAGGCTGGTCGCTGGCATCTCCCAGGAGGGGCGCGAGGATAACTCGGTGCGTCAGGTTGGACCCGGCGCATGAGGTCGCGTCCTCGCGGCCCAGGAGGTTTGAGAACTCGTCGTCGGCGCGCCGCCCCCGTTACAGGCCGCGATCTCGCCGGAGCCGCCCGGCCTGCGAATGCGGGTTGAACCCGATCACCGTGTAGGCGCCGAACGCCCAGGCGACGGCGACGCCCATGAGGAGCGTTCCGAGGACTACGCCTGAGATAAGTTCCCGCAACCACCCCGGCCCTTCGAAATCGCTCGCCTGCCTGGCCCCGACGAGGCGTACGGCGAGAAGATAGAAACAAACGGCGATCGCGCTGGCGAGCACGTACCCGATGGTGGCGGCTAACGCGGGGCCGAGAGGTCCGGCGAGGAGCGCTTTAACAAGGCTGGCGCTCACGTGTGCCGCGACAAGACCGACAAATAGGATGATCCCCTGGAGAATCGGCATCCGACCGATCGAGGGCAGCGCCGCCAGTGCCTGTTGCTCCGAGGGTGGAACGAGGGGGCGCCGGCGTCAGCGCGCAGGGGAGGCGTCCACGAACTTCTTCACCAAGAATCGCCGCAACCACCACAAGAACCTAGACGTTCACGGAATGCTCGCGTGAGTCGCTAGTATGGCGTCATGAAAACCTTGATCGTCGGCGCTGGGATTTCGGGACTCGCGTGCGCGGATGCGCTGGCCGGGTGGGGCCAGGACGTCGAGGTCTACGAGGCGAGCGGGCGCGCGGGCGGACGCATGGAGACCGCAACGGTCGCCGATTGTCGGGTCGAGGTCGGCGCTAACTTCCTGTCCTCCACCTACCGTGTCATCCCGCGCATGGCCGAGCGCCTCGGCGTTGCGCTCCGCCCGATTCGTGCGCGCGCAGGAATCATCGTCGACTCGCAGGCTGTGACCTACGTCCCCAATGGATTCGCGATGGTGCGAGCGGGCGTGATGGGCTGGCGCGAAGCCGCCCAGGCGGGCTGGCAGCTGGCCCGCCAGTTTCCGCGCCTGGCGAAGGCCAATCCGGCTGACCCGGCCCAGTGGGCCGACATTGACGTGCCCGCCGATGCGTGGTGCTCCGGGCGATTTGGGCGGGCCTTCACGGACGCTGTCATCGGCTCGTCGTTTCGGGGATACTACTTTCAGGACCTTGCGCAGACGTCGGCGTCGGCGGCGCTGGCCATGGTGTCCTACGGCTCGCGCCCGTTCACGACGCTCACCGCAGATCCCGGGCTCGAGGCGATACCTCGGGCGTTGGCCGCGGGACTGTCGATCCACTACGAGGCTCCTGTTGTGCGTGTCGAACGCGACAGGACCGGCGGCGCGTTGGTCCTCGCCAACGGGACGGTGGTTGAGGGGGATCGGATCGTCTTGGCCGTTCCCGCACCCGCGGCCGCTTCGCTCGTGGCGGATCCGTCCCCGCTCGAAACCCAGTTGCTGTCGACCCCCTATAGCTCGGGGCTCCTGGTCGTCCTCGCGTGCCGTCGTCGCCTGACGGAACGCGAGTTGGGCGGTGCATACGGTTTGCTGGCGTCGCCGAGTCAGGCTGGCCCCATTGCCGCGCTGTGTGTGGCGAGCCGCGCCGGGCACGCGGCGCCGGGCGCAGATGCCGTGACCGTGATGTTCGATGGGGAGGCGGCGGAGCGTTTGATCTCCCAGGGAGAGCCAGACGCCGATGTGGTGACGCGAGCGGTTGCGGCGCTGTGCGAGCTCGCGCCGACTGTGGAAGACGCCGTTGATGGGGAGGCGAGCCGCGTCGTGAGGATTCCCGCCGCGATGCCGACCTGCCGGGTCGGGCGAGTCGGCAGGGTTCGCCGCTATCGCGTTGAGCACAGGGGCCCGGTCATTCTGGCGGGCGACTACCTGGCGTTCCCGTGGTCGGACTCGGCGGCCTTGACGGGCCTATGGGCGGCGAACTGCGTCCGGGTGTCGGGCGGGCGCGACTGAGAGGCGCGCGGGGAAGACGCTGTCGTGTGCCGTCTCGCGTACCGCGGTCTCCGTGCGTGATCGGGGAATCCGTCTACTGCGTCGCGCGGTGACATGTGTCACGCCATCAACGCATTCGTCCCCGGCGAACCCGAGCGCGTTACCCGCATTAAGACCCGCATTACCTCCCCGGTGCACCCGGGAAGCACCCTGACGACCCGACTGTGGGAGGTCAAGGAAGGCAAGCTGTGCTCTTCCAACGAACCCGTCATCGACCTGGTGGTGATCGCCGTCCTGTCGGTCCTGTGCGCCTTTGTCCACACCCCGCCGATGCTCGTCATCCTACGGTTCCTGGTCGGCGTCGCCGTGGGCGCCGACGACCCGATTGCGACGTCGATGATCGCGGAGTTTTCGCTGCGCAAGTACCGCGCCGCGGCCATGGGGGTCATCGCCGCTGCCTGGTACCTCGGCGCCAATGTCGCCGCTCTGGTCGGCTTCGCGCTCATCAACACCGCTCACGGCTGGCGATACATGCTCGCTTCCTCGGCTGTCCCCTGCATCCTTATCCTCCTCGGCAGGTGGAACATCCCGGAGTCACCGCGCTGGCTTGTCTCCAAGGGACGAACCGAGGAAGCGCAGCGTATCGTCCACGAAACCCTGGGGGCAAACGTTCGCCTGCCCAAGTCCGAAGAAGCGGCGCCGACCTCAGTGCGCAAGGTCCTGCGGGGAGTCTATCTGCGCCGAATCGTGTTCATCGGAGTCATCTGGCTGTGCCAGGCCATTCCCATGTTCGCCCTGTACACCTACGGGCCTCAGACCATCGGCGATGTCCTCGCGGGCATCCGCGCCCTGTGACGAGGTTTTCTAAAAGGAGGACGAGTAATGGCATCATTCGTCATCGAGAGTGTCCCGGCCCGACTGGCCGGGAACACCTACAACCTGGATGAGGAAGAATCGCACATCAAGGTCAATCAGGAACTCGCTCGCGCCACTGGTGCCGGCGCCTTGTTGGAGCGGATTTGCCCGGCGAAGGTGTACTCGGTTGAAGCCGATGGCACGGTTGGTGTCGAGTACGCGGCGTGCCTGGAGTGCGGGACCTGTCTCGCCGTGTCCGGGGACGAGGTCGGGGAGCGTAGGGAGGGCTTGACGAGGCATCGCCGTCGCCTGGGGGCGACCCTGAGCATGAGGGGCGAGTATGCATGCCACCGCGAACCCATCGCACACTCAACGTTCCAGCTCGAATGCCCACAGCACCGCGAACGCGAGCATCTGACCCACTGAGTCACGCCGCGGCGAGACACAGTCGTCAAACGAAGTGGCAAGGGACAGCGACCGCGGCTTGAGCAGGCATTGTGGCCCGCACCGTCCAACAAGGTAAACCTCGCTGGGAACCCAACCAGCGCCGAGCGGTTGACCATTACGACAGACAGAATCCTCACCGGCTTGGCTTACGCGACAAGAGGGGGTATCGTACTGGGTGACCAACTTTTACCATTCGGTTTGTGTTGGTTCGTGAACACCGGATACCCAGAAAGTGAATTCATGCGCTATCTCAACAGGACAATCGGAGCCGTGGGCGCCCTCGCGCTCGTATCGGCGGGACTTATCGCCGTCCCGGCGCTCGCCGCCCCGGTCACTACGATCCACGTTTCCCAAGCCTCCGGCTCAGACACCAACGACGGCAGCGCAGAGCGCCCGTTCGCCACGTTGGGAGCAGCACTGAAAGCAGCTCCCTCAGGAGCGACTGTCGAAGTTGCCTCGGGTACCTACCGTGAAGGCGAACTCTCCACATCCAAGAAGCTCACGATCACCGCCGGGAAAGGGCAGCAGGTCTCACTCAACGGCGCAGACATCGTCACGGACTGGAACGACAACGGTGACGGCACCTACTCCTCAGCCCGTAGCGACTTCGTCCGTTTCTCGCACGTGAGCACCGTGAACGCGAACCCCGCGGTCGAGGGCATGGCCGCCTACCCCGAACAGGTCTTCGTTGACGGTAAGGAACTCACCCAGGTGGCGGATCGCTCCGAGGTGGGTCCGGGCACCTTCTGGGTCAACGACCCCGACCCCGTGACCCTGGTCAACCCTCAGAACAACCGCCAGGGATACAACGTCAAGCCCCACACCGGCGTCTCCTACGTCCTGGGCGACAACCCCTCCGGACATACCGTCGAGGTCGTCCAACACCACCGCTCGCTCACGCTGGGCGGAGAGGGATCCGTCTTCAATGGTTTCACCGTCGAGAAGTACTCGCCCCTGCAGCAGTGGGATTACAAGGATCCCGAGATCGGCACCCTCACCGGCGGCGTCATGTTTTTCGTTGGTGCGAAGAACGTCTCAGTCACCAACAACACCTTCCAGTACTCGGCGATGGGCACAGCACTGGGCCTGACGAACGCCGACGGCTCCACGGTGTCGGGCAACACGATCACCCACAACGGCGGTGTCGGCTTCGGCATCAACCGATCCTCGGACATTTCCGTCGAGCACAACACCTGGTCGATGAACAACGAGGCGGGGTTCATCGTTGACAACTGCGGAGCCTTCTGCACCATCGGCGACACAAAGATCACGCACGTCGATGGCGTGCGCTACGCCTTCAACACGCACGACTACTCTGAGGCCGGCTACAATCACAACGATCCCAACGTGGATAGCCCGCGTCGCCTCATCGGCGTCTGGTTCGACGAGGGCGTCATCAACTCCGAGATCGTCGGCAACCACTTCATCAACGTTGGGAAGTCCGCGATCTTCGACGAGGTGAGTTCCGGCAACATTATCGCCTCGAACATCGTCGAGAATTCCTTCGAGGGAATCGTCCTGTCGGGCACCGACTCCGACAAGATTTTCAACAATACCATCGTCGATACTCTCTCCCCCATGGTGATCCGTGAGGACACGCGCTACGACGGCTGCAACGCACGCAACAAGGCCGGAGAATGCACTGCCCCCGAGAAGTGGTCGGGCGAACACGGCCTGACCTGGAACGCCACCGACAACCAGATCTACAACAATGTGCTGACGAAGTCCACCAACTCTAAGAAGGACGACCCGTGGCGCTACTCGGTCATGCTGCGCTTCAGCGGCGGCGTGAACGGCGACGGCACCGCCGTGTACGGCCCCGAAGAGGCTCAGGGGCTTGACTACAACACGTACTACCGCACCTCTAAGGACACCGAGCGGTTCACCATCCACTGGGAGTGGGCCAAGGATGGCGGTGGAAGCGGCGCATTCAACGCCCCCACGCTCGCTGAGTTCACATCCCATCCGCAGGTGGGCACGGACTCGGCGCCGGGGCGCGAGGCCAAGGGACGCGAGGCACACGGGCAAGACATCGTCGCCCCGCGCACCGAGCAGAAGCTCTTCGTGAACCTGCCCGGCCAGGAGAACCAGTTCGGAGCCTCCGACCTGCATCCTGCTCCCGGCAGCCCTCTGGAGAAGTCGGGCACCACACTCGACCCCGAGGTTGCGGAATCCCTTGACCTCAACGCCAATGCTCCCGTCAACAGGGGCGCCCTCGTGAACGTCGCCTGGGGCGACTGAGCTCCGGGCAGCCAGCAGGGCCCCTGGCGCCGCTCCCACGAGTGGCGCCAGGGGCCTTTACTTCTTGACGCTGCTGCGAAACCCCGGTGCGGAGATGGAGCGGAAGCAGATGGGACATTAGTCCAAGGGGATTAGGAAACGGTCCGATGCGACCTCGGGTAGTGCGAGAGGATGGGTGTACGCGGAGCGTAGCTGGGGCTTGAGTTCGAAAATGACGGGGTGCCAAGAATCCAATTTGATGGCAATTTCGTAATGTGTCGCCTCCGTGTTCAGGCGTATTTCTTCGTGGAGTTGGACCGTCATTCCAAGAAGCTCCTGCACGGGATGCTGGTAGAAGTAAGTGCCTGGCAGATACGGACTTCCTCGAGATTATAGTTTGGAGCCCCTTTCATGATTGGTGTTAGATCTCGTCCGCTCGTGCCGACAAAACTGCGACCTCAGGCATTGCGAGGTTTGTCGTAATGGCTACGCTGCGCGAGGCTGCTCCGAGGGTAGAAGTGACGATGGGAGCCCTTCTGTAATAGAGGCGTCAACATGTCCGCGGAACGTAATCGCAGGTTCCGGCGAAAGTGTCTGAAGGAACTCGAGAAATTTCTGCGCCTTACTTTCAGTCATTCTTACTCCCGATAAGAAAAGTGCATTATATGATTCTGGTTACCCTCATTACGGAAGTGGTTTCAGTTGCATATAACGGAAGCTGTCTTGTCGTTTAAAACGCGCTCTGCCAATAGGCAGGAAGTCTATCTCATGGCGAGCGATACAGGGATCAAATGCTATGTAAAAAAGTCGTATACGCGCGATGAGCTAGAATTGACGAAAACTAGAGCCACTGCGCGACAGCCTCGCCACCCGAAGGCTCCTTGTAAGAATCTAGCAATACGTCAAAACCAATCGGCATAACCTGAGAAAGTATATTGAGCTCATAGTGCTTTGGAAATATTGTGCGCATTTCCATCGGAACGTACTCGCCTCTAATGGCGAGCCTTCCCGTAATAGGGGTAAGCTGCTGAAACTCCCAGCCGCGATGAACGTCCTCTAATTCATACGGAACATTAATGCTGCGCCAGCCCATTTCTTCTCTTGCTCGCCCTGCGATTCGAACGATTGCCCAGCGCAGCATGACCTCCCCGTAATCGGATAGCATGGTTGGAATCCGAGGCTCCATGTACTCAGTCTCCCCGTAGAGAGCTTGTGGACGTGCTCCTGACTTATCCCAGATATGTTGCCAGTTGCGACCGCAATCCCATGTTACTGCCACACCGTTACCGCGCCAGATGTGAACTTGCGCGCCCGCAGACTCAGCAAAGCTAATCAAATCAGACGTTACTGACATCAGTCCTGCCCCTTACCTACAAGGATGCCCAGCTGCACACATTCACTGGCAGTAAGGGCAAAATCACCTGCTAAAACCTGCACTTGTCGCGCACCGCCCGGAAAATTGAACTGCGGCACGTTAATTCCTGTACGAATAAAGAAGCCTGCGGGGAGCTTTGCTATCTTATACTGGAAGTATGGGTCATGCAATGCGAAGATATCAAGCGCACGCGCTTCAAAGGAAAATGGGTCACCATTCTCCGGAAGCTGCCAAAAGTACTTACCGGATGGCATTCCGATGCGGTCAAGATAGGGTCCATATGCAGCCAAATACATCGATAGTGAGGAGAATATCTCAAGCGTCGAACGGTCCATGTGAGCAAGTACGGTCTCACTGTCCTCCACAAAGCGCAAGACACCTCTGTTTTCGAAGCGGGGCACTTTGGCTCCAGCTGGCTCGTTTGTGGTCATATCATCTCCTCAACGGCTGATCACCCACTAGCATACCTAGTATCTCACGATACGTACATGTTGTCCAGGCTGTTATGCCACGCTTTAGTATTTCGTGCATCGCAGGCCTAGACTTGCCTGCCACGCAGCTGAAACAATTAATGTGTAGTGATTGTGATCTGCTGCTATGTAGCGTTGATGTGAGTTATTCGTCAAAGTTGAATGGAATGGGGTCCTCTTTACCTCGGAGAATCGGCTTGATAGCAACATGCTCTTCGTCCGAAAAGCCAAGAAGTCGCATCACTGAAACTGAGTTACCGTTTTGGTCGATGAGTTGTAGCTGTGTTGCGCCACCGGGCTGTTGCTTCCACTTTGCAGCAGGTCCGGCTTTGATTCTCCAGCCTTCCGGCAGACCGTTGTCGGTAAACTCGTACTGATAGTATCGGTCGTGGAGGGATGAGGGCGAGAGAGACCGTGCCTCAAATGATGCAGGCCCGCCGTCGTCTTCGATGGCTCCTAGATAACTACCTCCTGGGTGGCCAATACGGTCAACGTTTGATCCGTGTGCTTTTCGATAGGCGTCGACGTTATCGAACTCTAGCGGTTCGCCGTCATAACCGCCGTTTTTCGGCCACAATAGCTTGCCGTCTTTTGTGCTTTCGGCAAGCCATTCTTCGTGTGTGTACGAGGTGCCGTCGGGGTGTTCGCCGAGAATCTTGTGTGTTTCGTGTACTGCGTCGGATCCCCTCGTGTTCGGCACCATACCGATACGTTCATATGTCTCAAGTGCATCGTCAGCTGTCATTTGACGGTCGTCGATGGGAACGCGTGAAGCGAGATCATGACCGTCCTTTGGGCGGCTACGAGGATCGACGTCGTTGTGGTCGTGTGGGTGATCTGCGGTGTGGTTGTCTGGATGTTCTTTGTTGGAGTTGCCGTCGGTGTCGGTGTTCTTGGTGACGTGCTTGTCGTCGGCTTCCTTAGGGAATCTCTCGGCGTCGTGGCGTCCGGTGTCGTCGTTGTTATGGGACTTGTCTGATGTATGCGTGTCGGTCTCGGTTGTGTCGCCCTGGCGTGCCAAATTGGCGTCGTCAGCCTCACCATTTGTGGAGTGTTCCGCAGTGTTTGGGTTGCCGTTCATATGCTCAGCGGAATTCTTACCGGATTTGTGCATGTCGTGATCGGTTGCGTGGCTGGCGCCGTCGGGCTCGGTCGAACCGTATTCTGTCTTATGCTTGTTGTCTGTTGAGGTCTCTCCGGCCCCCTCAGCTTCTGTTGTGGGTGAGTCGGCTCTATGGGGGGCATCGGCACCGGTGTTGCCCGCATAGTGAGTTTCGCTCGGTGTATTTGCGCTGGGCGTATCGGCCTGAGGTGGGGCGGGGATGGGCGGCTCGCTCTTCGGAGGAGCAGGGATGGGCGGCTCGCTCTTCGGAGGAGCCGGGATGGGTGGCTCGCTCTTAGCAGGTATCGTAGCGCCGAGGGGGTTCTGCGAGTCATCTGCGGGGCTATGGGTAGAGCCAGTGGCGTACTGAGTTACGCCAGGCTGGGCCGTGGCGGACGTGCCATTGGGCTGGTGACCCGGAGTGAGGTACGGAGCGCTCGAATCCATGGCGGCGGCCCCGCCATGCGAGGGGCCGCTTGTGTGGCCGCTGTTGGGAGCACCGCTTGTACCGTGGCCGGGAGAGTTGGGCGCGACCGCGCTGGGTATGCCGGGCGTGCCGTGGCCTGGGTGGTTGGGCGCGCTTGTGGTGGGAATGCTGGGTGTGCCGCTGGGGCCGATCGAATGGTTGGCGCCTCCGGGAACACGAGTGTGAGTGGCGGGCATATCGGGAATATGCTTCACCGCGCTGGCCATGCTAGTCGCAGCGTGGGAGCCCATGTTCCCTATTTTCTTGACAAGTGCGCTGCTCAGGCGACCGATATCTTGGATGTCACTGATGTGCGTTGTCTGAAGAAAGACCTCGCGCCCAATATACGCGAGGCGGGCACTTCCCGTGAGCCCCTTGGCTCCGGCGGCTGCGCCTGCCGTTGCAATAGTAATGGCGATATCTGGGAGGATGCGGCCAAACGCGCGGCCAGGGTCGTCCGACCAAGTATCCCAGTCAACGAGCGCCTTGCCTAACTCCGTGAAGAAAGCTCCGGGATCATTGGCGATCGCCGAGGCAATACTCGAAACAGTCTCGAGAGGAATATCGAGGTACTTTGCCTGGAACTCGGCCGGAGTGATGCTGCCGCCCCAGAGGCGGCCCAGATCACGACACAGGTTGGGCGTGCCAAGCAACATCAGCTTAATCATGCTATCTACACCCTCGAACAAGCCGCGTAGGATCGAACCAGCTGTTCGCCAGGCGGCATCGCCCCATGTGCGCTCGGGTAGCTTCGCAATACCTGCATCCAGTGCAGCGATGAGCGCAGTTCCGGAGTCGTTGACCTCGTCGACGAGAGCCTGGAAATCCGCTTCCGCACCCTGCATCGTCGCCCGGCCCGGCCCCTCGTCGCACGAGGCGTCAAACATGGGGATGCCGCCCTGTGCCGCGGCTTGGCTCCGTGCGTCAGCTTTGTTGTTCTGTGCCTGCTCAACGGCCTGACGGCCCTGCTCCCACCGCGAGCGGATCTCGTCGCACTGGCTCTGCGCCGACTGCAGTGTCGATGCATACGCAGAATACGCTGAAGAAGCGCTTGAGAAGGCTTCCTGTGCGTCAGCCCACCCCTGGACCTGAATCTTGAATTTCTCGCGGAAGTGATCCGCAGCTCGTCCGGTCCACCCATCAGAGTTCAAGGAGATGAGGCTTGAATGAATTCCTTCAAACTCGTTCGCGCGGTCCATCATGACCGCGGCGCGCGTTGAAATGCTGCCGGGATCTCCGCCGATCCTAAAATCCGGTGCGCCCTGTGTGGTAACGCCCATGTCGGATCATGCTCCCGAGCCAACGACGGGGGCCTGGCTCAATTCCGCCGCAGCCTGCTCAACCGTCGCCATATGTGCCTTCGCTTGCTCCATGTACTCCGCGTAGGCCCCCAAGGCACCGCTGATGGCGCTATTGGCCTTGCTAATGTCATCACGCAAGTCATTGAGCCCCTTCTCCCACGTGTCCTGGAAAGCGTTTGTCCGGTCCCACACGTCCGAGTTCTCGAGCATGCCTGAGTTCGGGACCCAGTCCTCAACGTCATAGGGTTTCGCAACTTCCTCGAAGGAGGACAATGACTGCACGAACGAGGACATCGCTTCCAGATCGACCTCAAAATCACTCATCGCGGCGGCTCCTAGCTGTCGACATGGGCGAAGGCCTTGACCTCGGCCTTGTTGCCTTCTTCGTGAATTTTCGTCATTGCTTCGGACGCGGAGGTGAGCAACGTACATAGTGCTTCCCCGCGCGCCTCCAAGCGCTTCAGTGCGGCATCGCATGCCTCACGTGACTCGCCTGTCCAGTCCTTAACCGCGCTCGTGATTGCGTCGTTCACGTCGGGAATGAAATTGCCAACGAGCGTTGCCTTCTCAGAGAAAAGGGCGGCCATTGCACGGGCGTCTGCCTCGTGAAACACTAGTTTCGATTCGCCGCTCATTGTGCGCCTCCGCCAGCGTCTTGCTCAGATAGGGCTTGTAAGACAGCGCCCAAACTACCGCTAGGGGAAGTGCTGTCATCTCCGCTCGAACCTGACGCTGCCTCGATCAGAGACTGGATGATCGCTGTCTCGCAGACGCCAAATGACTGCTCGACCCCGACGAGGGCATCCGATAGTCGCCCGAGATCCTCGTAGAGGACGCTGAGGGAATTGCTCCAACTCGTCGTTGCGTGAGAGAGCGCCTCTACGTACGGGCCATTAGCGCCCTGGCACGGGGGTTCGAGCTCTTCTCCCAGGGTGGAGATGGACTGCGAAAAGGGGTCGGCGATAGGCTGAATGCTCCGGGCCGCCTCAATCAGTGTGCCCGGAGTGAAACCTATATCAGCGTTAATTCGAGCGACCATAAGACGGCTGACCGCCTGTCAATCGCAGTGGTTTTGTGCGCTAGTGTTCCAGGTGCTCGTGTTCGCGGTGCTGTGGACATTCGAGCTGGAAGGTTGAGTGACTGATTGGGAAGTGGTGTGAAGCGCATTCGCCGAGCTCGTGGACGATACGGTCACGGCAGGGGCCGTCGGCCTCGTGCGTGACGGTCACGTGCGCGGTGACCGTCACCAGGCGTGAGGACACGGCGGCCACGTGCAGGTCATGCACATCAAGCACTCCTTCGGTGCCCATCATGTGTGTGCGGAGCTCGCCCACATCCACGCTCTCAGGTGCTTGCTCCATGAGGATCGCCAGGGACCTGCGCAGGAGCGCGAGCGCGCGCGGCGCCATGAGCGCGGCAATGAGGAGCGAGGCGAGGGCGTCGGCGCGTGTCCAGCCGAATGCCCACTCGGTGCCGGCCGCGACGATGACCGCGACGGATCCGAGCGCATCATTGGCGACCTCCAGGAACGCTGCCTTCATGTTGAGGTTCGCGTCGCGACCACCCGCCAAGATTGCCAGAGACGCGACGTTAGCGACCAGGCCGACGATGCCTATGAGGAGCATGGGGCCTGCCTCGACCTCGGGTGGTGAGAGCACTCGCCACGCGCCCTCCCAGGCGACCATGACGCTGATTGTCAGGAGCATGCCGGCTTGTAGCGCCGCGGCCAGTACCTCGGAGCGTGCCCATCCCCACGTGCGCTTCTCGTCGCGCGGGCGGCGCATGAGGCGTGCGGCGATCAGCGCGATAACGAGGCCGGAGGCGTCCACGACCATGTGCCCCGCGTCCGCCGCCAGCGACAGGGACCCTGACCAGAAGGCGCCGATCAGCTCGGCCGCGACGACCGTACCCGTCACCACGAGCGCCCA